>Ga0070675_100000763_pt1 | contig 22452 bp, 23 predicted proteins | sample KBSM43metaG_FD_65343 | JGI IMG/M metagenome (GOLD analysis project Ga0070675, IMG submission 65343) | Miscanthus rhizosphere microbial communities from Kellogg Biological Station, Michigan, USA - KBS M4-3 metaG | ecosystem: Host-associated > Plants > Roots > Rhizosphere > Soil ... | reverse complement strand
TTGAGATTTTGCGATTTCGGGTTTGAGTTTTCCAATCGTCCATTTTCAAAATCCCACTCCTTGTTGTCCGCCGAGTATGTTGTTGTGGCACGTGGATCCCTCATCCGGCCCTTCGGGCCACCTTCTCCCGGGGGGAGAAGGGCACGTCCGTTACTGCCTCCGATCCCCATGACAGCGTGATTCTAAGCCGATTTCCCTCCTGAAGGCTTTATCATGTTTGATGGCGATGATCACGCTGGCGCAGGTGTCCAAGGTATTCGATGGGAAGCGGACGGCGAAGGCATTGGAGAACGTCACCCTTCAGGTGGAGCGCGGCGAGCTCGTGGCCATCGTCGGTCCGTCAGGCTCCGGAAAGTCTACGCTGCTGAATCTTATCGGCGGCCTCGATCGCCCCACTTCCGGAAGCATCGCTATCGAAGGCCAGAATCTCACTGATCTGACAGACGATGACCTCACCCGCGTCCGGCGCGACAAGATCGGTTTCATCTTTCAATTCTTCAATCTTCTTCCGACGCTCAATTGTCTTGAGAACGTCGCGCTGCCCCTGCACCTGCGTCACTGGACGCGTCCCAAGATTCAGGAGCGCGCCAGCGAATTGCTCAAGATGGTCCGTCTTGAGCATCGCATGGACCACCTGCCCGACGAACTTTCCGGGGGCGAACGCCAGCGCGTCGCTATCGCGCGTGCGCTATCGGTCTTTCCCCCGATTCTTCTCGCGGACGAACCTACCGGCAACCTCGACACCGCGACAGGAGCGGAAATCCTCAGGCTGGTCCACGAGCTCCACGAAAACCTGAATTCGACGATTCTGATCGTCACCCACGACGCGGGCGTAGCCGATCAATGCCAGCGCGTGCTCAAACTTCGCGATGGCCACATCGTCGAGGATCGCCGGAAATGAGACTCTTCAGGCTGCTCAGCTGGCCCTATCTCAAACGTCATATCCTTCGGTGGGCCCTGACAGTCGCCGGCATCGTTCTTGGCGTTGCGGTCTACGTGGCCATGAATACCGTGAATGCTTCCGTCCAGGGAGCATTCAGCGACACCGTCAACCAAATCGCGGGTGCGACTCAGCTGCAGGTGACATCCGGTGAGTTCGGATTCGAAGAGTCCGTTCTGGAACGCGTTCAGGCAGTGCCTGAAGTGGGTGTTGCCGTGCCGGTTATCGAAGCGACCGTAGACAGCAGTCTGCCCGGCGAAGGTACGATGCTTGTCCTCGGCGTCGATATGACAGGCGACAGCGGCCTGCGCGACTACTCGATGGATAAAGCAGACGACGCGATCATCGATGATCCCCTTGTTTTTCTTGCCCAGCCCGACTCGCTGATGATCAGCAGGGAATTTGCTGCCCGCAGTGGCATTGAAGTGAATGGCAAGATTCTTCTCCACACGGCCGTAGGCGACAAGACTTTTACGGTGCGCGGGGTCATGCGGTCTTCGGGAATGAACAAGGCGTTTGGCGGCAGCCTTGCCATCATGGATATTTATGCCGCTCAGCACGTGTTTGGTCGAGGACGCCGGTTTGACCGAATCGACATTCGCGCAAAAGACGGCGTCAGCGTCGAAGACTGCCGGAAGGCGATTCAGGCGCAACTGGGTCCCGGATTCGAGGTTGGACCGCCATCGTCGAGAACGGAGCATTTCGCCGCTCTGATGCAAAGCTATACGCTGGCCACACAGGTCTCCAGCCTCTTCGCGCTCGTAGTCGGAATGTTCATCATTTACAACTCGTTCGCGATAGCGGTCACGCATCGCCGATCGGAGATCGGTATTCTCCGGGCGCTCGGCGCTACTCAGAAGCAAGTACGTCGCGTGTTCCTCATGGAAAGCGCTCTCGCGGGTCTTGTGGGTTCCCTGCTTGGAGCAGTCATTGGGATGGCGGGAGCCCAGGCGCTCGCCTCGACAATGGGAGATTTGACGCAGGCCATGGTCGGTGTCGCTCAACGCACCAGTGAAATTGTGATCAAACCCTGGCTCCTGGTTGCTGCGATTCTCTTCGGAGTCGTGACCAGCATCGTTGCCGCGTGGATCCCGGCGCGCAACGCCTCAGGCGTGGATCCGGTGCAGGCGCTGCAAAAAGGCAAGTACCAGGTGATGTCGGCGGGAGAGAACCGCAGACGCAGAATCGCCGCCGCGATCCTGGCAGTGATCTCGATCATCACATTGTTCGTCGGTTCGTGGAAACCCGCGTTTTACGCCGGATACCTGCTGATGATCGGCGCAGGACTTCTGCTGTCTCCGGCTTTGACCCTGCTGCTCGCGCGCGCTATCCGTCCTTTTCTGCGGCGCATCCTTCCAGTCGAAGGAACTCTTGCTGCGGACAGTCTCATCCAGGCGCCGCGACGAACTTCGGCTACCGTTGGTGCGCTGATGCTGTCGCTGGCCATGGCCATGGGCTTTGGCGGCGTCACATACTCCATGCGGACGGCAATCGATGACTGGATGACGACAGCATTGAATCCGGACTTCTTCATGTCTCCGACAGCCAATCTCATTTCGCGAACCACAACATTCCCGGAAGAAATTGGGCCGACGATTGAATCGGTGCCCGGAGTTCGAAGCGTCCAACTCGTTCGGAACGCCCGGATCATATTCCGCAAACTTCCTGTCATGGTCGTGTCCGTCGAATCGGAAAAATTGAAGGCGACCGTGCGGCGAAAGCCCATGGAGGGCAATGAAGAGGAAATGTACCGCCTCACGAAAGAGGGCAAAGGGACGATCATCTCGGACGCCTTCCAGGCCAATCACAATCTCAAAATGGGAGACATCATTGAGCTTCCGTCGCCGAGTGGAATCCTCGCACTGCCCGTCGTCGGCATCATCCGTGATTATTCCGACATGCAGGGCACGCTGTTCATCGATCGGAGCGTGTACGTTCAGAACTGGAAGGACACGACCGTCAACATCGCGCGCGTGTACGTCAACAAAGGGGAGAACGCAGGTGAGGTGAAGCAGCGGATCCAGAAAGCGCTCGAGGGACGCCAGCACCTGGTCATTCTCTCAAACGCCGAAATTCGCGAGTACGTCTTCAATCTTGTTGAACGGTGGTTCTCCATGTCGCGTGTTCAGATCGTGGTCGCAGTGCTCGTTGCCGTACTTGGAATCATCAACACGCTGACCGTTTCGATTACGGATCGACGCCGCGAGCTTGGCGTTCTTCAAGCCGTGGGCGGATTGCGGATGCAGGTCCGGCGAACGATCTGGCTCGAGGCGCTGAGCATCGGTACCATCGGCGTAATCCTTGGCATCGCGATGGGCGTGTTAAACATCTATTACACGCTGGGAATGGTCCGCCGGGATCTCGGGGGACTGGACCTCGACTACATTTTCCCGACGCCGATGGCGCTTGCCCTCGTGCCGATTATTCTGATTGCCGCGTTTGTCGCTGCACTTGGACCAGCGGAAGCTGCGGTCCGGGGATCGCTCGTGGAGGCACTCGAGTATGAATAGGATGCGAAGTTTTTTTCGGGTTCTGACTTTACTGAGTCTTTCCGCCACAGCACTGGCTCAGGATCCGCGGGCCATCATCAAAGAGGCGCAGGATCGCGCAAAGTCAACGTCGCAGCGGTACGAAGGCACGCTGAAGGTGGTTGACGGCACGAATAAGGTCACGGAGAAACGCTGGAACTTCGAACGAATCGGATCCCACGGCAACAGTAAGTCGATGCTGCGGTTTTCGGCACCCGCAGAGGTCAAAGGCGTTGCCCTGCTTGTCGTGAATCACCCCGATCGCTCGTCGGATCAGTGGATGTGGACACCCGCGATCGGGCGGGAACGCCGCATCGCCCTTCAAGATCGCTCCCAACGCTTCTTCGGAACAGACTTCAGTTTTGAGGATCTTGAAGAGCGCGATACCGATCAGTTCGACTATCGCCTGCTTGGTGAAGAGGCGTTCGAAGGCGCAGACTGCTGGAAGATTGAATCGAAACCCCGGCAGGGAAAGGTGTCGCAGTACACGCACTCGCACGTCTGGGTGAGGAAAGACAACTACGTCGTTGTTCAGATCGAGAACTTCAAGAAGGGTGAACTGATTCGCCGGGCGAAGTACACCAACATCCAGCGGGTCCAGAATATCTGGACGGCTCACAACGTTGAGATGTTCGACGCCGATCGAAAAAGCAGGACGATTCTCTCCATCGAAAAACTTCAGTACAACCTGCCGATGAAGGACGAAAATTTCACGATTCAAGCGATGCGGCGCGAACCCTGATGCCCGTTCTTCTCCTATGGATGCTGCTGCAAAGCTTCACGCAGCGGGGATTTGTCGAGACTCAGGGAATCGTTTACCCGCAGGAAGCTGTCAACGACGACGCTCACGTCATCGGCGAGGCCCAACTTCGGTACGAAGCATTCTACAAACCCTGGAGCAGCTTTCAGCTTGCGGGCGCCCTCGACCTTCGGAGCGATACCCATCACCAAACGGAGCGAGAGCTCCGACTGGACTGGGATGACCGTGGACGGCAGCGGCCCATGCTGTCGATGCAGCGGCTCAGCGCTCAGTATCACCACGGTGGCCTCACGATCGAAGCCGGTAAACAGCTGGTGCGCTGGGGCCGGACCGATATCGTGAATCCTACGGACCGTTTTGCTCCCCGAGACTTCATGACGGTTGTGGACAATGAATTCCTCGGAATTCATGCAGTTCGCGGTACCTATGAACGAGGGTCGAACACGATCGATGTCATCTGGTCACCACGCCTGACGCCCAGCCGGATTCCTCTGCTGAATCAGCGATGGTTTATTCCCCCGCCCGGTGTGCCCGCATTCGAGCTGGAGCGGGATGTGCCGGAGGGTTCGCAGTCCGGTGTGCGATGGAGCCATGTCGGGTCCGTCGAGTTTGCCGCAGCCTTCTATTCCGGCTTCGATAATCTGCCATCGTTTCAGGTCACGCCGGGGAACCCGGTTGTTCGCGAAACGTACCCGGAGCTTCGTATGTTTGGAGGCGACATCGGCGTGCCGCTCCCATTGGTGTCGATCAAAGCAGAAGCTGCATATTTTCAATCTCCGGACCACAGTTCCGATAGCTACGTGCTGTACGTCGTTCAGCTCGAGAGACAGACTGGAGAATGGTTTTTCGTGGGGGGATATGGCGGAGAAGCGATCACGGAACACGGAACCCAGAGCGCCGACTTTAATCCGGTTCGAGGCCTGACCCGGACTATTCTTGCGCGCGCGGGGTATACGATCGATACGAACAGAAGCGTCGCATTCGAGACGGCGGTGCGCGAAAACTTTGATGGATTGTGGGCAAAGGCGGAGTACTCACAGGCGTTCGGCCAACACTGGCGACTCACAACGGGGTTCACGCTGATTCGGGGCAAGGCAACCGACTTCCTTGGCCAGTACAACAGAAACTCTCACGCGGTGCTCACGGTGAGGTACAGCTTCTAGGGGTCGCCCTAGTGGCGCGTAACACCCGAATTGGTACCAGAGTTCGGTGCGCAACGGGCCCGGAGTCTAGAAGCGAGGAGGAAGCAATGCTCATTCATTGTGACCGACGAGCGACGACGAAGACGGGGCCGTTCCGCCCGAAGGCTGGTACCAATTCGGGTGTTACACGCCACTAGCTAGCTAGCTAGTCCACCGCCCCGAACCGCTCATTTCCAACCAGCGTATAGAACACTCCGATCGTTCCACGGCGCTGGTCGCGCACTCCCAAATCCGGATAGTGTGCACTGCGGCGCGTGACAAGGTACTTCACGGTAACCGCGTGCGGGCCAAACAACCGCACCGACAGCGCCGCATCGCCACGCACCACATTCTCCCAGCCCCGATCTGCCGACGCCGTGCGCGTGATCTGATACCCGCGGCCCGACACATCCAGACTGGCGACCTTACCAAACATCAGGCGGAATGTGAGCAGCGCCTGTGGAGTCACTCCGTAGTGGTACTCCCGATCACCGGCAACTCCTTCGACGGTTCCGGCCGCGCCATATCCGACACCGCCCAGCGCAGATCCCTGGAGAACAACCGGGCCACGAAATCCCCATTGCCCGGTCGTACCCGCCGCCAATCCGGTACTCGAGACTCTGAAGACCTGGGGCGCCATATAGTCATAGGTTCCATAGAGTCCCCATATTCCCTGGTATGTGTTACCGCCGCCGTACTTGCTGCCGGCGAGAAGGCCACGCGTCATGATGCTCTCGAAAATATTCGAACTTGATGCAGTGAACTCGAAGTTGAAGTAGTCGAACGGCCGTCGATACGCGTAACCCGGCTCTCCGGGAAGTCCGTAAGCCATCGAAACGTCTGCGACCGCCTCATGTCGGCGCGAGCGCATCGATGTGCCTTCCACACGATGTTCGGCTACCGTCGCTCCGAAGTTCCACTGTGTGTAGAACGCAGGCTTATAGCTCGGAAAGATCGGATCGAAGCGGTTGCCGAATGCAAAGCGGTTGAAACCCGTCGCCGGAGAAATCAGTGTGGCGCCAAGCCCGCGCCAAAAGCTTGGCCCATTGCCACGCTCCAGCGTGAGACTGGCCATCCGAAAGAGAGGCTCGCCGAAGAACACTCCTCCGATCCCGCTGGCAATTTGATCGTTCTTCGATGGCGGCGTTGTTTCACCGGCTATCTCCCATAGGGCGCTGCCGGCAAACGTATAGACTGCCGATGTCCAGAAGCCAAGGCCGGAAGAGCGAGCCGCGGTGTGGTAGACCGATCCCTGATACGGATGGAGGAACTGGTTGATTTCAAACTCATCACTGTCGATGACCCAGCCGCGTGTGAGGTTGCGTCCAATTGAGGACAGCGTGACATCGAAAGATTTCGGATCCGTGAAACGGTCATTGAAGCGATTGAGGGCGAGGTCGAAGCCGATTATTTCCAGAGCCGGTATGAAGTAACTTTCACTGACCTTTTCTGCTTCTACCGCCGGTTCTGTCTCTTGCAAGACAGGAGTCGGCGTCGGCATACCGGGCGTTGTAGCTCCAGTACCCTGAGCAACGCACTCCCGGGCTACGACCAGCAGCAGCACAACGGCGATAGCTCGCATCCCTGCCTCCCAAAGGCGCCATTCTCGTGCCGTGTCATCGGAATCGGAAATTGAAAGATAAATGGATCACGGCGACGTTCATCTGTCCACTCCTGAGGCAGTTTCTTCGTCGCCTAAACTCGGTTATAGTCGTTCGGTGCCGCTGGACCCCGCTATCAAGAGTCTGATTGCCCAGTTCCGAAGGTCGCCCGCATGGGATGAGCATCTCGATCTCGAACTCCTCCAAAAGCTGTGGCCCGCCCTCGTCGGAGAACAGCTCGCGAGTGTGACGCGGGTCACGGCGATTCATGGATCCACCGCTGTCCTGGATGTGCCGGATTTGGTCTGGCGCAAGCAGCTCTTCAGGATGAAAGGAAAGCTGCTTCATCGCATGAACGAGCCCTGGGGCGCACAGCGAATCACGGAGATTGCAATTACGTATGAAAATCAGTGAAGCCGATGTGGAGTACGTCGCCAAACTGGCGAATCTCGAAGTTGCGGACGACGAGAAAAAGGAACTCGCCGGTCAGCTCAGCCGCATTGTCGAATACGTCGAACAGCTGAACAAGCTGGACGTCTCCTCCGTAGAGCCGACCACGCAAATCCTGGAGGACGTCAAACATGCGATCCGCGACGATCGTGTCGTTCTACGAACGGGCAGTTCCGAGGCCGGCAAAACTGTAAAGCACTTCAAAGTCCCCAAAGTCATTACAGAACGATGAATCTCAAGAATATGACAGCCGACCGACTTGTCGGCCTGTACCGCAATCACGATCTCTCGGTTACTGAAGTTATTCGCAGCGTCTTTGACGAGATTGAGCGCAATGACAAGAACATCCATGCATTCCTGACCCTTTGCAAGGATCGCGCGCTGGAAGATGCGCGACGCATCGACGGAAGAATCGCATCCGGTGAGCAATTGGAACCTCTGGCGGGTGTTCCCGTCGCCATCAAAGACAACATGGCTCTTCGTGATGTTCCGACAACATGCGGATCGAAGATCCTGGACGGTTACATCCCGCCGTATACCGCCACGGCGGTCGAGCGGCTTCGCGGTGCGGGTGCGATCATTGTCGGAAAAACCAATCTCGACGAGTTTGCGATGGGCTCATCGACGGAAAACTCCGGCTTCTTTGTTACGCGCAATCCACACAACCTCGACTACGTTCCCGGAGGATCCAGCGGAGGATCCGCCGCAGCTGTGGCGGGCGGAATGGCGGTGATCGCCCTTGGATCGGATACGGGAGGCTCGATACGGACGCCGGCATCCTTTTGCGGTGTAGTCGGCGTCAAGCCAACCTATGGGCGCGTTTCACGATATGGCCTTGTTGCGTACGCGTCATCGCTCGATCAGATCGGCCCGTTCGCCAACAGCGTCCGCGACTGTGCTCAGGTACTTTCGATCATTTGCGGATTCGATCCTTACGACTCCACGTCGGCCGATGTTCCCGTTGAACCTTTCCCGCGCGATATCGATCAACCGCTGAAGGATGTCCGCATCGGAATTCCCAAAGAATATTTCGTCCCCGGCCTGGATCCGGAAGTGAAGCAACGCTTTCAGGAATCCATCAGCCTGTTCGAAAAGCTGGGCTGCAGAATCGACGAAATCAGTCTCCCGCATACCGAGCACGCCATCGCGACCTACTACCTGATTGCCACTGCGGAGGCGAGTTCGAACCTGGCCCGCTACGACGGAGTTCGGTATGGGATTCGGGAAGGTGGCGAGTCTGGCCTTGCCGAAATGTATCGGAAAACTCGCATGAAGGGCTTCGGCAAGGAGGTAAAGCGCCGAATCCTTCTGGGCACCTATGCCCTCAGCGCGGGTTACTACGACGCCTATTATCTCAAGGCGCAAAAGGTGAGAACGCTCATTCTGCAGGATTTTCAAAGGGCTTTCGAACAGGTTGATCTGATTCTCACTCCCACGAGCCCGACGGTAGCGTTTCGGATCGGCGAGAAGACGAGCGATCCGCTGGCCATGTATCTGTCTGACATCTTTACCATTACGTGCAATCTGGCCGGCCTTCCCGGAATATCCATACCCGCCGGCAAGAACACCCGGAGCCTCCCGATCGGAATCCAGTTGCTGGGCAACCACTTCCAGGAAGCATTGATGCTGCAGGCAGCCTACAACTTTGAGAAGGCGTTTCTGGTACAATGAAGGGCAATTTTTTACACAGAAACCTTTCGGGAGAACCCATGAATCAACACTTCAAAACCACAACCCTGGCGATCGCCGTTGCGTGCATCGTTTTTGGTCTGCCTCAGATGGGTGTGGCGCAGGATTCGAAGATTGCCGTCGTTAACACCAGGACTCTCACTCTGATGTCCGACGAAGGCAAAGTCGCTGGAGACAAACTGCAGAAGCGGCTCGATGTTATTCGTACCGAAATGGATAAACTCCGCAAGGACATTGAGGAAAAGGACAACAGCCTGCGGACTCGCGAGCGCCTCCTCAGCGCCCAGGCCAAGGCAACCCTTGCCAAGGACATTGATGATTCTAAGTTCAGGTTCGATCAGAAGGCTCAAGTGTACGAAAAGGAAATGAACGAAATGCAGGCCGAGTTGCTCGACCCCATCGCGGAGAAGATCCGGTTGGAACTTCAAGCTTTCGTCAATGAGAAGAGCTACACCCTTGTGATTGACCTTGCTGACGACTCGAATGTTGTATGGGCTAACGCGAGTAACGACATCACAAAGGACGTCCTCGTTCGCGTAAACGAAAGCTTCAAGAGATCGGGAGGCGTTGCTGCGCCTGCCCCTGCGCCCAAGGCGCCTGCCACAACCGCGCCAGCGACAACGACTCCTCCGGCAGGCCAACGTCCACCCACCGCGACTCCCGCGGTGCCCACGCCGCCCGCACAGAAATAAGAAAATCCAAAAGTCGAGATCTTAGATTGGACAAGCCGACAGGCTGACAGTCTAATCTGAGCTTTCCACTTTTGGATTTTCCAATGCAGGACTTTCCAATTTCGAATCTTAAAATCTTAGTGAATGCGGTAGGTGGGATCGACCTTCGATGACGAAAGGTTCGTCACAACGTCGATGCGCTGAAGCAAGTGGCTTGCGAGTTCCTCGAAGTTATCGACTTCGCAGATGCGGTCCATCTCTGAAATGATCCGGTTGAGAACGCCTTCAATCTCCTCGTACGTGCCTTCTCCAAAGAATGTACGCTGGTATTCCAGGCGGCTCTTGTGGCGAAGAAACTCCTCCCGGTAAAAATTGGAGATGTATTTCCGCTTTGATTCTTCTAATTCCATAGCGAAGGGGAAATATAGCGTCTGGCGCTCTAGCCCGCAAGTCTCTTTCTCAGCAGCTCATTTACTGTTTGAGGATTGGCACGTCCCTGTGTTGCCTTCATTACCTGACCAACGAGAAAAGCCAGTGATCCCTGCTTGCCGGAACGGAATTGTGCAACAGCATCGGCGTGTTGCGTCATCACATTGTCCACGATTGCTTCAAGCTCTCCGCTGTTGGAAATCTGAACCAGACCTTTCTCCTCAACAATGGCGGCGGGAGCTTTGCCCGTCTTGTACATCTCTTCCATGACGGTCTTTGCGATTTTTCCCGAGATCGTTCCCTTTTCGACGAGCAGGATCATGTTGGCAAGCATCTTTGGAGTGACCGGAGACGCAGAGAGATCTTTCATGTCCAGATTGGCATCTTTGAAAAACCGCAGCAGGTCTCCCATGATCCAATTCGCTGCAGCTTTCGGCTGACCGCTGAGCCGGGCCGCTTCATCGAAGAACTCCGCCAGAGCTCGCGTCATTGTCAGCACTCCGGCGTCGTAATCGGACGTCGCATACGCCTCGATAAAACGCCTGCGACGCGCTTCGGGCAGCTCGACCATGGACTTGTGAATGCCGGAGAGCCATTCCTCGTCGAGCACGAGCAGCGGCAGATCAGGATCCGGAAAATAACGATAGTCGTGCGCTTCTTCTTTGCTGCGCATCGAAACCGTACGCTCCTCATCGCTGTTCCAGAGCCGCGTTTCCTGAACGATGCGGCCGCCGCTTTCAAGCACTTCGATCTGACGGTTCAGTTCGAAATCGATAGCCTTGCGAACGAACCGGAAGGAGTTGATGTTTTTCAGCTCGGTCCTCGTTCCAAATTTCTCGGCGCCCTTCAGGCGGATGGAAACGTTGGCATCACAGCGAAGGCTGCCCTCTTCCATGTTGCCGTCGCACACATCGAGATACTCCAGGATCTCCTTCAGACGGGTAAGGTAGTCATACGCCTCTTCAGAACTGCGGATATCAGGACGCGTGACGATCTCTACGAGCGGCACACCGCTGCGGTTGTAGTCCAGGTACGTGTTGCGCGAGGAGTCCGGAAAGCCCTCATGAAGGGACTTGCCCGCGTCTTCTTCCATATGAATACGCTGGACGCCGATTTTTTTGGCCTCGCCGTTGACCCGAATTTCAATGAAACCATGCTCGGCGATAGGGCGATCATATTGAGAAATCTGGTAACCCTTCGGAAGATCCGGGTAGAAATAATTCTTTCGGGACCACTGCGATTCGGGATTGATCGTGCAATTGAGTCCCAGTCCTGCCTTGACGGCCATGGCAACGGCTGCGCGGTTCAGCACGGGCAAGGCTCCCGGCAGACCGAGACATACCGGGCAAGTATTCATGTTTGCCGGCTCGCCAAAACGCGTCGAGCACGAACAAAAGAGTTTGGAGTTAGTGAGCAGCTGGCAGTGGCACTCGAGACCAATGACCGCTTCGTACTTCGAATCCATTGGACGTACGACTGTAGCATAATTACAGGGTTTGGCTGAGGGGGCTGGGGCACCATCGAAATATGCGGGTCGAATGAGGAATCTTCATAGCCTGAGAATCCCTCACCCGCCGCTTCGCGGCACCCTCTCCCGGAGGGAGAGGGATTTCACATTATGATCAAAACCATTGAGTGGACTGATGACGGCGTGCGAATGATCGACCAGCGGAAGCTGCCCACTGTCGAGGAGTATCCGACTTTCCGCACCTACGAGGAAGTTGCCGAGGCGATCCGCGTTATGGTCGTGCGCGGCGCGCCAGCCATCGGAGTCGCTGCGGCAATGGGTGTCGCGCTGGGCGTCCGCAAATCGAGGGCCCAGTCCAGCGATGAACTGAAGACGGATTTCGAGACCATCACGGCAACGCTTGCCGGAACACGTCCGACGGCAGTGAACCTCTTCTGGGCAATCGAGCGCATGAAGCAGTCCTTCGCTCGCGCGGTGCGCGCCAACTCCAGCCGCTCCACCATAGAGCGCCTGCTCATCGACGAAGCAAAGGCCATCTACGACGAAGACATCGACAACAACAAGCGCATGGGGCGCTATGGAGCGGATCTTCTTCCGCAGTCCGGCACAATCCTCACGCACTGCAACGCGGGAGCACTTGCCACCGCCGGTTACGGCACCGCTCTCGGCGTGATCCGCGCCGCCGTGGAAGGCGGCAAACGCCTGAAGGTCCTCGCAGACGAAACGCGGCCCTTTCTGCAGGGTGCGCGCCTGACGGCCTGGGAACTGTGGAAGGACGACATCGATGTGCGCGTGATCTCCGACAACATGTCCGGCGCATTCATGCGGCAGGGACTCATCGATGCCGTGATTGTGGGCGCGGACCGCATCGCGGCAAATGGAGACGTGGCGAACAAGATCGGAACGTACACGGTCGCGGTTCTCGCGCGCCAGCACGATATTCCGTTCTACGTGGCGGCGCCGCTCTCGACGCTGGACCTTTCCATTCCGGATGGCTCGCACATCCCGATTGAACAGCGGACGCCGACAGAAGTTACGCACATCGGCAACACCCGCATCGTTCCCGAAGGCGTGCCGGTATTCAATCCCGCATTCGATGTGACTCCGAATGAATTCGTCACCGCGATCGTGACCGAAGTCGGCGTCGCCCGCGCGCCCTACACTGAAAGTCTCGCGAAACTCGCACGCAGCGGAGAGAAGGCGTAGAGCCGATGCTCGTACTTGGCATTGAGAGTTCATGCGACGAAACGGCAGCGGCGGTTGTTGAAGACGGCCAGAAGATCCTTTCCAACGTCATTCATTCCCAGGTGAAGACCCACACGCCTTACGGAGGCGTCGTTCCCGAGCTTGCATCGCGCGAGCATCTCGCGAAGATCCGTGGGATCGTGGACAAGGCCCTGGCGGATTCGGGCAAGTCGCTTGAGGACATGGACGGCATCGCCGCGACAGCGGGGCCGGGGCTCATCGGATCTCTACTCGTTGGACTGACCTACGCGAAAGCGCTTTCTTATTCGACGAAGAAGCCGCTCGCTGCCGTGAATCACATTGAAGGACACATCTACTCCGTGTCCTTTGAACATCCGAACGCCGAGTTTCCCGCGCTTGCCCTCGTGGTGTCCGGAGGTCATACAAATCTCTTCTGGGTGGAATCACAAACAGGAGATTTCCGCCACCTCACCTATAAGCTCGTCGGCAAAACGCGCGATGACGCGGCCGGCGAAGCGTATGACAAGGTGGGTAAACTTCTCGGGCTGCAATATCCCGGAGGGCCGGTCATCGACCGTCTGGCAAAGCTCGGGAATCCGAAAGCCATTCGATTTTCGATTCCGAAAATCTCCGATCGCTCGCTGGACTTCAGCTTCAGTGGTGTAAAGACAGCGGTACTCCGAATCGTGAAGACTGAGAATCTGGCACCGAAGAACGAGGAAGAGTCGCGTCAGGATCCAGCGCGGCTTGACCTCCTCGCGAGCTTTCAGGATTCCGTGGTGGAGATGCTGTGGTACACCACCCATAAAGCAGTGAACCTGCTTCAACCTCGCTCTCTGATGCTTTCCGGTGGTGTCGCCGCGAATAGTCGATTGAAGGAATACCTGGCTGAAAGGACAGCGGAATGCGGACTGAAGTTCTATGTCCCCGCGCGAATTCTCACCACTGATAATGCCGCAATGATCGCCGCAGCAGGCACCGCGAAACTGCTGCGCGGCGAAACCGCTGCCTTTGATTTCGATGCCGATCCCAACATGCGTCTCGCGGTCAGTGAAAATGGCCCTCGGAATAGCCGCTGGCGAGGTTAGAACCTCTCGGAAACTGTCTTCTTCGCGCTAACCGTCACTTTCTTCGTCTCACTAACAATCTTTCCCTCACGCTCCAGCCAAACTGTGTAATCCCCAAGTGGCACGGCAATCTCATTGTTGCCTGGAGTGACTCTTGCTTCCAGTCGTGTTCCGCTGCCCTCAAGACGAACGATCAGATTCGAGGCCGTCGGGATGAGAAGCATCCCCATTGGCCGATTGTTCAACACAGAGTCAATGTACTTGAGCGCTTCAGTCGCCTCCGCAATAAGGAGAGGTCGCCACGCCTGTCCGGTTTCGAGCTTGCCGTTGTTTCGGTAGGCGTGGATGAGGTATCTCTCACCTTCCAGCAACACATATGTACAGTCACCCACAGACGGAAACTGAATCTCTTTATCCTGCACGCCCCGGAAGGACCTCTCGATCGCCACACGAACACCACTGACGTATCGACTCGAAATGGTGCCATCCGGCAGTCGCGTCCAGGAGCTCTCGATGACTTTCGCCACAAAGACGGCGTCTGCCTTCTCATAGAGTTCAGATATCGGCATGAACACCGGGTCACAGGCATAAGACGGTAACCCAAAGAACAGCAGCAACATCAACGCAAGAAATACTCGACAGGCTTGCATGGACTCAATTCTGTTCCCGGGGCCGAATGACTGCAAACTCTTTGTCCGCCTGAACCCCGAATCGGAATAGAATCGTGTCAAACGCCATGCTCCTGAAACACAGTTTGCTGGGAATCGCGATCGTTCTCGCGCTGACGCCACGAGCGTTTGCGACCTGGTCCATCCTGGCGGTGGATACGGCGTCCGGACAGATGGTTGTTGCTTCCGCCACATGTTTGCAGCAGAGCGTGTTTCCAAGACTTGGCGCTCGCGACCTTCGCGATATTCAGGCCGTGGTTGTGCCGGGAAAAGGAATCGCCGCCTGCCAGGCTGCAATCGACACCACGCGAAAGAATCAGCAAACCGTCCAGGCGGAATTGGGAAAGGGAACTGATCCCTCAAAGATCCTCGATTTGCTGAAGCTTCAGGACACAGCCATCGAGAGCCGTCAGTTTGGCATTCTCGACCTTCAGGGCAAGAGCGTCGGATTCAGCGGGAGAGGAAATCAGGCGAATGCTCTTTCGGAATTCGGCAAAGCGGACTCGTCCCTCTACTATCAGATGCAGGGAAACATCCTGGCAAACGATGACGTGATTCACGATGCCGGACGTGCTTTCACACGTACCTCCGGAACACTGGCAGATCGCGTGATGTCGGCGATGGAAGCGGCAGATGCCAGGGGCGGGGATCGGCGATGCACGGATGGCAGAACCGCCTATGTGGCGTACATCCTGATCGTCGACAAATCCGGCAAGGAAACGTACATCACGGCCACGGACGAGGATTCGCCGAACCCGATTCCCGCACTCCGCACGCGATACACCGCCGCGTTTCGGAAGTAATGGCGATCCGGGACGATCAGTTCTGGGCGAGCTTTCTTGGAATCGAACCTTCAGACTGGAATTTGCCGGGTATTTCAATTCGCGCTCACGTCGGATTGATAGGCTACAGAGGCCTGTGGTGTTTTCGCCATCGTGATTGCGTGGCGGTCTCCGCACCGGCGGGCTGGGTTTCACACCTGCAAAGCAGCTTAAGCGACGGCGAAGTGAACAGGGTGCTGGAGCAGGCTTTTCTTGCAGACCTACTCGGCGACGAAATAGAGCGTCTTATCGGACCTGCATACCAAGGATGCCTCGAGCCCGGCGCCTTCCGGCCCTCCTCCACGGACAACGTGCGTGCGCTGGAAGGGGAAGATGGCGCCGCGCTTCTGCAACTGCGCGTTCAGTGCGGCGATGAGAATGTGCGGAACAGTGGAGTCGAGAAGGCAATGGAACACGTGGGCTACTTTGAAGGCTCAACGCTTCTGGCTGTGGCGGGCTATCGTCCATGGAATGAAACCGCAGGCGATCCGTGTATCCTCACGCACCCGGATTTCCACGGACGAGGATATGGGACTGCGGTTGCGAGTGCTGTCGTACAGCGCGCACTAAACAGCGGAAAGCTTTTGCTGTACCAGACTCTGGAAGCCAACACCGGCGCTGTTCGTATCGCTCGGAAACTTGGATACGAACAATACGCGAGACATGTCGCTGTGGGTCTGAGGAACAGCTCACCGCGCATGAAGCACGCATGAGCTCAGTATGAAAACAGCAATGCAGGGAAAGGTTGCGTTGGTTGCCGGGGCAACTCGTGGAGCGGGGCGAGGGATCGCCGTGCAACTGGGCGCGGCGGGCGCGACCGTCTACGTGACAGGACGAACAACCCGGAATGAGCGCTCGGAAATGAACCGGCCGGAGACGATCGAAGAAACGGCTGAGCTGGTGAACAAGGCCGGTGGGCGCGGAATCGCAGTTCAGGTCGATCATCTGGTTCCCGATCAGGTGCAAGAGCTCGTGAGAACCATCGAGCGCGACGAAGGCGCGCTACACGTCCTCGTGAACGATATCTGGGGCGCAACAACCATGGAGTGGAACAAGACCGTCTGGGAATCCACACTCGATATCGGGCTGCGAACACTTAGACTCGCCGTTGATACGCACGCGATCACCAGCCATTTTGCGATCCCCTTGCTGATCCGTAAACCGGGCGGACTTGTTGTCGAAGTAACAGACGGAACGGATGAATACAACGCGACCAGATACCGCGTGTCGTTCTTTTATGACCTCGCAAAAGCGGCGGTGAATCGAATGGCGTTCGCGCTGGCTCACGAGTTGGCACCACACGGTGCGACGGCAGTATCGCTAACGCCCGGATGGCTTCGGTCGGAAGCGATGCTCGAAGCCTACCGCGTGACCGAAGCAAACTGGCGGGTTGCCACGGCGGTGTCGCCGCATTTTGCGATTTCGGAGAGTCCGGCGTACGTAGGGCGGGCCGTGGCGGCGTTGGCGCAGGATCCGAATGTCGCGCGCTGGAACGGGATGTCGCTGTCGAGCGGACAGCTCGCGAAGATTTATGGCTTCACCGATATCGATGGCAGTCAGCCGGACGCGTGGCGATACCTCATTGAGGTCCAGGATGCTGGAAAGCCGGCCGATGTGACGGGATATCGATGAATTAAACTAAATTAGTAGATAAACTACCGAACCCGGAGATTTACCGAATTTCTTATGGCTTCATTCGGGCAATTCAGGGGGTTTGAGAGGCTTCTGAGCGGCGATTCGTCCGATTCCTTTACGTCGTCGCCCGTGAACTTAAGCTAAGTCTTTTCAAATACTTGGCCAGCTGGATGGGCCGTGCGTCGTCAATCCTTACATTTTAGCCAAGACAAGGTGGCTACCGGCGCGCCAGTCTCCCTTTGTATTGGGTCATTTGCCCCACAGCACCGCTTGGACACTGGCTTGCAATGGTTTAGCACGAACATCGCCGGAAATTTGTTTCAAGGAGACGTAATGGTAAGGAATGCTGTCCGATTTGTATTAGTCGCTTTTCTGTTGGTCGCTGGATTCCTCGTGTCCGCTCCCTATGCGAACGCAGATACGTTCTTATTCACCAGTGATCACTGCACTGGCGGTTGCGGGACAGCCCCATTCGGCACGGTAACCGTGAATCAAAACGGAGCCAACGTCGATATCGTCGTCACACTTGCCGCAGGTTACTCGTTTGTAAAGACGGGAGCCGCGGATTTCCAGGCCTTCAAATTCAATGCTGTTGGCGTAGTTCTGGGGGACATCACAGTCGATGCGCATATTCCTGTGTTAGTTGCAGCAACTGGCGCTTTCAACGGTAACGGAACTGGCACATTCGCGTTTGGCATCAACTGCCCATCGTGCGGAAACGGAGCTTCTGACGACTTTACGGCTCCCATTTCCTTCCACGTCGCGAATGCGACAGTCGCGGACCTGACCCAACCCAACGCCCTGGGAAATATCTTTGTAGCGGATGTTCTCGCTCCCAACGGCAACACAGGTCCGATTGATGTGAGCACGCCGCCCATCACGACTCCCGAGCCGGCAACACTCACCCTTTTGGGATTGGGTCTGTTTGGCGCCGGAATCGTGCTGCGCAAGAAAACGCGATAACCGCTTCACCGTCGAGAGGCAAAGCGAACGCTTTGCCTCTTCAACCCGCTCGATGACCGGCGACGGTCGCCTCCCTTTTGCAATCCTTGAGCAGCTTCTAACTACTCGACGCGCAGGCCGCCGTCATTCGTGAATTCGAAATTTCCGGCGACGACCTTGTTGGCCCAATCCGCGGTCTTTTTAAAGCCGCCGAAGGGGAAGAAATGAACTCCGAAGAGGTGGCTGTTCGGATTGTTGTCCCGGTGAGCCGCGAGTCCCACGATGATGTCATCGGGAGCGTTAACGGTAAGAAGCTTCGTCAGGCTTGCAGCGCGCTTGGAGAACGCCTGCAGCGATGCACCGACTCCGCAATCCATCGCGTACTTCAGAAGGGTCTTCGCACTCGCCAGTCCGGGCAGGCCGACAGTGACGGGCAGTTTTCCGATGTCGGCGCTGTTTGCGGTTTCCCATTTCGTCACAGAATCCGCTGTAAACGTGAACTGTGTGACCACGTATACCTTCGATCCCGTTTTGTCGGCATACGCATTCTTACGCCTCAGCGCATCGCGCAAGACCGGATCGGCGACTTCACGGTGACCTTCCGGATGGCCCGCAACACCCACGATGCGTATCCCATACTTCTCGAGCAATCCCGACTCAATCACCTGCAGTGCGCTTGTGATTTGTCCTTCGGGCGTCGCATTATCCCCTGCAACGCAGAGAACCTGCTTAACGCCGGCATCGCCAGACAGCCGCTTCAGGAAATCCTCGAGCGCCTCGAGATTTGCAATGCGCCGGCCGACAACGTGCGGCACGGGCTCCATGCCTTCCCGGCGTAACCTCGCGGCGAGCGCGACGGTATCCGCAAAATTGGTTCCCGGAATATGCGCGATGTAAAGACAGGTGCCGGCCGGCACGGTGTCTGAAAAGCGCTCGACGCGTTCGGCCTGGGGAATGGTTGTTTCGATTGAATAATTCTTAACGAGATTCTGTACAGATGATTTGTTCATGGAACGCGTTGTTACACCTTCATAATTTCGGCTTCTTTAGCCTTCGCAACATCCTCGAGCTTCTTGACGAAGTCGTCTGTCAGCTTCTGGATGTCTTCGAGTGACTTCTTTTCGTCGTCTTCAGAGATGGCCTTGTCCTTGAGCAGTTTCTTCAAATGATCGTTGCCGTCACGGCGAATGTTGCGGACCGCGGTACGGTGGTCCTCGAGCACTTTATGGACATGCTTGGCCAGTGTTTTCCGACGTTCTTCAGTAAGAGGTGGAATAGGAATACGAATCAGGCGGCCGTCGTTGGAGGGATTGAGGCCGAGATCCGAGGCGCGAATCGCTTTCTCAACGGGCCCGACAAGAGAGGCGTCATAGGGCTGAACCGTGATTAGCGTGGCGTCCGGAGTTCCCATCTGTGCGACCTGATTGATCGGAGTGGGAGTACCGTAATAATCGACCTGAATACTATCGAGAATTGAAATCGACGCGCGGCCGGTCCGGATCGTGGCGAGTTCCTTCTTCAGATCCTCGATGGCCTTTTCCATGCGATTCCGTGCCTGCGCAATTTCTTCCTTACTGCCCATGAAGCCTCCTCAGTACACGCGCGAGCCGATCTTCTCACCCATGATCACTCGCTTGATGTTGCCCTTGGTCCTCATATTGAATACGACGATTGGAACCTTGTTGTCCATGCACAACGAAATCGCTGTGGTGTCCATGACTTTCAGGCCCTGCGTCAGAACATCGATGTAGGAAATCTCGGCGAACAGCTTCGCATCTTTCACTTTGACGGGATCGGCATCGTAAATACCGTCAACCTTTGTCGCTTTAAGGATAACCTTGGCCTTGATCTCCATCGCGCGGAGCGCTGCCGTGGTATCGGTAGAAAAGTAGGGATTGCCTGTACCTGCGGCGAAAATAACGACCCTGCCCTTCTCCAGATGGCGGATCGCGCGGCGGCGAATAAACATTTCCGCAACCTGGCGCATTTCGATCGCGGACTGGACACGCGTGTGCACGTCCATCTGTTCGAGAGCATCCTGCAAAGCCAATGCGTTGATCACCGTGCCCAGCATCCCCATGTGGTCGGCCGACACACGATCGAAGCCCCTGGCGCTTGCGGCGAGGCCTCGGAAGATATTGCCGCCACCGATCACGATACCGATCTCGACACCCAGACTATGGATGTCCTTGATCTCCGTCGCAATGCCGCTGACGATCTCCGGATCAATCCCGAATCCCATGGATCCCATCAGGGCTTCGCCGCTGAGTTTCAGAAGGACCCTGCTGTAATGCGGTGAGTTGTTTTCTTCGTCCATGTGTTTTGTCTACTCAGGCACCCGTGGGAGAAATTTTGAAATCGTCCTGCTTTGGAAAATCCAAAAGTCGAAAGTTCAAATTGGACGAACCGCAGGCTGAGAGTCCAAGTTTAAGGTTTCCACTTTTGGATTTTCCACTGCAGGACTTTCCAATTTCAAAATTTCCTCACTGCCCGCCGAGCATACCCTCTACTTCGCCCTTGAGGTCGGTGGATCGCTTCTCGAGGCCTTCGCCGGTGACAAACCGGACGAACCGTCTCACCCGAATGTTTTCGCCGATCTTTCCAACGAGATTGGTGATCAGCTGTTCGACGCTGACGTTGGGATCCTTCACGAACGCCTGGTCGTAGAGACAGGTCTCTTTATAAAACGATTCGAGTTTTCCTTCGGCGATCTTTTCGACGATGTTCTCGGGCTTGCCGGAGGCTCGCGCCTGATCCTTGTAGATCTCTTTCTCCTTCTGAAGATCTTCGGCGGTCACTTCATCGCGGCGGACCCAGCGCGGATTGAGCGCCGCGACGTGCATGGCGATGTCTTTCACGAGGTTCTGAAAATCCTCGCTGCGCGCCGCGAAATCCGTCTCGCAGTTCACTTCGACGAGGACGCCGATCTTGCCGCCCATGTGGATGTAGTGTCCGACCATGCCCTCAGCGGCCGCTCGCCCCGCTTTTTTCTGTGCCGAAGCCAAACCCTTTTTTCTCAGGTAGACGATGGCATTCTCCATGTCTCCCTTGGATTCGGTGAGCGCCTTCTTACAATCCATCATCCCCGCGCCGGTCTTCTCGCGGAGGTCTTTGACTTGTTGTGCCGAAATTTCCATGAATCCTTACTCCCTTACACACAAATGGCCCCCGCGGACGATCTCGCCCCGGGGGCCGTTTCCCTTGGATGCGTTTACATTATCGCGGCTTCGGGCGGAGGTTCGACAGAACCTTCAACAGGAGGTTCGGCGCGCATGGCGCGCGTTCTTTCGCGCGGCTCGCCTTCATCACCTTCGGCGTATTCCCCTTCGTCCTTCGCAGCCGGACCGGCCGACGCGTCTTTCGCCATCGCCTGACCTTCAAGGACGGAGTCCGAGATCTTCACCGTGAAGAGACGGATGGCGCGCAGAGCGTCGTCATTGCCGGGGATCACGTAGTCGACAAAGTCGGGATCGCAGTTGGTATCGACGATGGCGATCACGGGAATGCCCAGGCGCCGTGCTTCCGCAACGGCAATCTCTTCATTCTTGGAATCGATGACGAACAGAGCATCGGGAAGCCGCGGCATGTTCTTGATGCCCGACAGGTTCTTCTCGAGGGCTGTGCGCTCGCGTTCGAGGCGCGTGACTTCCTTCTTGGGCAGCAATTCATAGCGGCCATCGGTCGCCATCGAATCCAGTTCCTTGAGCCTCTTGATCGATTTCTGGATCGTCGAGAAGTTCGTCAACAGGCCGCCCAGCCAGCGCTGATTGACGTAGTACATACCGCACCGATTCGCTTCCTCAGCGATCGCGTCCTGAGCCTGCCGCTTTGTTCCGACAAAGAGAACGATCTTGCCCTGCCCAATGAGGTCAGCGACGAACTGAGTGGCTTCCTTGAAGAGCTTGAGGGTCTTCTGAAGATCGATGATGTAGATGCCGTTGCGCTCACCAAAGATGTACTGCTTCATCTTGGGATTCCAGCGCTTCGTCTGGTGGCCGAAGTGGACGCCGGCTTCCAGGAGTTCCTTCATTGTGATAGACGCCAAATATACCTCCGATTAACGTTTCGAGAACTGGAAGCGTTTCCGCGCTCCAGGCTGACCATATTTCTTGCGCTCCTTCATTCGAGGGTCGCGCCGTAAAAACCCTGCCTTCTTGAGGACCGACCGCAACTCCGCGCTGTACTGCACAAGCGCTCTCGCAATGCCATGCTGAACGGCACCGGCCTGCCCATGCATGCCGCCGCCGGCGACCAGAATGACGAGGTCAAACTTGTCGAGGGTTTGCGAAGCCTGCAAAGGCTGCTTCACCAGCATGCGGTGAGTTTCATCGAAAAAGTACTGCTCGAAGGGTTTGTTGTTGACGGTGAGTTTCCCGGATCCGGGTCTCAAAAATAC
>Ga0070675_100000758_pt1 | contig 22543 bp, 15 predicted proteins | sample KBSM43metaG_FD_65343 | JGI IMG/M metagenome (GOLD analysis project Ga0070675, IMG submission 65343) | Miscanthus rhizosphere microbial communities from Kellogg Biological Station, Michigan, USA - KBS M4-3 metaG | ecosystem: Host-associated > Plants > Roots > Rhizosphere > Soil ... | reverse complement strand
GATGTACTTCAGTAGAGGGATATCCTTCAGGCCGGGGATTCCCGTAATGGACGTCGTCTCCGTCTCGCTGATGATACCCCCGAGGATGTTGGTTTCCCCTTCTGCCAGGCGGATCGTGTGCGCCACGATTCGGTTGCTGAACACTGGGATCAACAGATCGCCGACGAGACGATCGCCCGCAAGAGCGCGCACCGTAACGGTCACCTGAAGTGAGACGTTACGCGTGGGAAGCACTCTTGAAAGGATATCCAGCTGAACGCCGACCTGCTGCAGCGTATACGCCGTCGTCGCGCCGCCTCCGATGTTGGTCGATTGGAAGCTCGTGGTGGGAACGGGAACTTCCGAACCCACGCGCAGCGAAGCGGTGACGCCATCCGTTGTGCGAATCTGGGGATTTTGCAGCAATCGGGCCGATCCCCTTGTTGCTATGAACTTGGCAACGGTATTCGGAATAGTCACGGAAAAGTTTCCGGAGTTGATGTTGTTGAGATCCCGAATCGGGACCGCATTTGTCGAGGTTGGGCCCGGCGCTACTCCCGGTGGGGTGAAGTTCAGCGACGTTTCGCCGGGAGGCAGGATGCCAAGGTCCTGCAGAACATTCCGGTCCACTTCCATCACGGTGGCTTCCACGACGACTTCCGCCTTGGCCTTGTCGAGCGAGGAGATCACGTTCTCCACCAGCGCTACCTTCTGCGGAGTGTCGTGTACCACGATCGCGTTGCCCGGTTCGAACTGGTAGATACCGCGGAGAGAAAATGCCGTGCGGAGCACGTTCATGATCTGGTTCAGATCGTTGGTCGATGTGATGTTCTGCAGATAAATCGTTTTGTAGACATGGTCCTCAAAGTCTCGCCGATTTTGCTGGGTATCGTCGTAGACGATGAGGGTGGTCTCGTTCACAGGTTGCCAAAATGTCGCGGTCTGGAGAGCAACAAGGTCCAGGGCCTCGAAAATGTTAACGTCTTGCAGCTCCACGGTCTGGTTTCTGGTCGGGAAGTTACGCCCGAAGATCACCTGAAACCCCGCCTGCGCGGCGAGGTTCTCATAGATCGTTCGCACCGTTGCAGACATCCGAAACACGGCGATGCGCTCGGTAAGGTTCGTCTTCATCTGGGCGCCGAGATTGGCTTCCGTCCGGTTTGCGGTGACCATTTTCTCAAAGTTCAGGATAGGTTCTGGCTGATTCTGGCTTCGGTTGGCCAGTAGCCGATTCACGTCGGCCAGCTCGGCGCCCGCAAAACTGTGGGTGGGGTCGAGCGCTAAGGCTCGCTCAAATTCCGCTTTCGCTGTCGGCATATCATTCCGCTCGAGGGCTCGCCGTCCGTTCTGGAAGTGCTGGAAGGCAGCGGCAAAACGGGCCTGTTCGAACTTCAGCTTGTACTCGATATCGGTTGGATTGAGGGCCAGGGCCTCCCGGTAGTACTCCATGGCGGTCTCGTAGTCTTTGACCTGTTCCGCCTTGGTGCCCTTTTTATAAGCGGTATTCGCAGCGCAGCTGGCAGTGATCAGGACAACGATAAGAAGCGTGCTTAGTCTTTTGAGTCTATAATTCGCATTCATAGATGATCGACCAGAGAAAAAGAATTTTTGCCGTGAATTTGTGGATCGTAGACCTGGTGCTGACCACGGCCAGCTTCATTCTTGCCTACTGCCTTCGTACATTTGTGGACCTGCAAGGGTATACCGTCTTGCCTTTTCATGAATACCTCTGGTTGCTCGCCATGCTTCTCCCCATCTGGGCTTTCATGCTGCCTCTGTTTCGAGTTTATTCGGATCTGACTTCGCCACCCTTTGACCAGGTCGTTCGCCTGACCAAGGGCATTTTCTTTGCGTGGCTGACTCTGCTTGCCGCTCAGTTCTTTGTCAGCAATGGAGACGGGTTTTCGCGTCATCGCCTTATTGCGGTCTTCATGCTGGTGATTAATTATTTTCTGCTCGTGGCCTACCGCGTTGTACTCATCCGATTGAAAAAACACGGTGCGCTGGATGTCCGCCACGTTGCGGTTGTCGGACAGGGCGACGCGGCCCGCGATTTTGCCCGGCAGATCGAAGAGCACCGAGTCTGGGGACTGCATCTGACGGGAATTTTCGAGCAAAAAGAAGTGAAGGGCCTTCTCGAGCGCGGCGGCGTGGACGAATTGATTGTCGTTACAGACAACGAGCCGCTGAGTGAGTTCACGGACACATTCCTGCTCTGTGAAGAATTGGGAGTAACGGCCAGAGTCGTGCTGAATTTCTTTCCTCATTCCTTTGCCCGGACGGAACTGGAACGGTTCGGTGAGTTTCCGTTGCTATCTTTCAGCACGACCCCTACAAACGAAGCGCTACTCTTTGTCCGCCGTATCATGGACCTTGCCATAGTATGCACTGTCGGCATACCGGTGCTACTGGTCATCGGCATCAGTGCAATAGCTATCAGGTTGACATCTCCAGGTCCAGTGTTCTTCAAGCAGGAGCGATGCGGTCTGAACGGCAGGCTGTTTACCATGTACAAGCTCAGGTCCATGGTGGACAATGCCGAGCAGACACGATTCGAACTCGAAGCACTGAACGAAATGGACGGACCGGTGTTCAAATCGTCACGCGATCCGCGACGAACCGCCGTCGGAAGGTTCCTTCGAAAGTTCAGCATCGATGAGCTGCCTCAATTTTTTAACGTCCTGCGTGGCGACATGAGTCTGGTTGGCCCCAGGCCCCCTCTCCCACAGGAGGTCGCCCGGTACGAACGTTGGCAGCGACGAAGGCTCAGCATGAAACCTGGCATCACTTGCCTCTGGCAGGTCAGCGGGCGAAACGAGATCAACTTCCAGGACTGGATGAAGCTCGACCTCACCTACATTGACAACTGGTCGCTTCTGTTGGATTTAAAAATTTTGCTCAAAACGGTTCCGGTCGTCATTCTTGGCCGAGGAGCCCGATAAGAAAAATGGTCTCGAAATCGAACCGCCATATAGTATTGATGGTCTGTAAAGGGTGGTCGTTTCCCCCACGGAGGCCTGTATGAAAGTCGTGTGGAGAATATTGGTGAGCCTGGTTCTTTTGCAGGGAAGTGCGTTCGCGCAAATCCAAACTCCGCCCCAGACTCAGGCGTCGGTTCCGGCTCCGGATTCGGAGATCCAAGTGGTCGACGGCAAAATTTCTATGTCCGCTCTGGGGATGCCGTTGTCTCGCGTCGTGTCGCTGTTGGACAGGGCAATGGGCCTTAAATCAAAGGTCGCACCTGAGCTGGCAAGCCGTCAGATCAGCGTCCGCTTCAAGGACTTGCCGCTCAAAGCTGCAGTGCAGAAGATTTTTGAAGGCCAGCCTTTCAACTACTCGTTGATCGAAGGCAAGGGCATCGATGTTTCTGGGGCTGCGCTCGGAGGCACAACCGCCTCCACCAGTTCGCCATTTCCGGACGCTGCTCCAATATCCCAGTCGCCGCTTCCCGGAGCTTCCCCGATTCAGCCCGCGGTGCCCATCAACCCTGCGGGTCAACCGGTACAGGGAGCGCCAATCGGTGCGACAGTGAATCCTGCGAATCCTAATAATCCCGCGCCGGCTTCGAATACTGCGGCGCCGCCGGGCGCCGTGGCGCCGGGACAGTTACCCCCTGCGATCGGCGGCGTCAATCCGCTTACTCAGCCTGCGGGCGCGCCCGCTGTTGGGACGGGAGGTCCTGCTGTGGGCTTCCCGCTGGCAACACCTCCTCCGCAGCAACCGACCGGTCCCGGAACCGTGGGCGGTGTTGGCGGTGCAGCGCCTGGAACGATTTCGACCCCCGGCACTATCGCCAGGTGACAAAGGAAGTCGCGGTCAACCGTCAGGCCTTTCATAACTACGAGATTCTTGAAAGGATGGAGGCGGGGATCGTTCTCACGGGAACCGAGATCAAGTCTGCCCGGGACGGACGCGTGAATCTAAAAGACGCGTACGGCCTGGTGAAGGGCGGAGAAGTCTGGTTGCTCAACTGTCACATCAGTCCCTATTCTCACGGCAACTACGCGAATCATGATCCGCTCCGCACGCGCAAACTTTTGCTGAATCGCAGCGAGATCCGCAAGCTGATCGGGAGAACCACCGAAAAGGGACTGACGCTTGTCCCGCTCCGGTTGTACTTAAAGGACGGACGGCTCAAATGCGAGCTTGCTCTCGCCAAAGGCCGCAAGCTTCATGACAAGAGAGAGGTCTCACGCATGAAGACCATAGACAAGGAAGCGCGTCAGGCCATCAGTCAAAGGAAGTAGTTCGATGCCAGAGGATCTTCCGATCTATTCCGAGACACCCCTTCGCACAGGGCTGCAGTTTGCAGAACTGGAGCGTCTGAAGGGTTCCGATATCTCCCCTGTTCTAGCGCAGGCGGATGCATGGATAGCGGCATTCGAGGGCGCAACCGGCGTGACTGCCACCCGCGAGAGCCTGACCGCGGTCAGCAGGGATGCTCTCCTTCACGTGCACGCGCGTCTCTTTCCGGATCGTCCCGGCGCCGGCCAGTGGAGACATACCCCGCTGAAGCCGATCCATCGCGGCCAGGATTGTGCTCCGCCTGAATTCATCGAACGATCGGTCGAAAATCTGATGACCTGGCTCACCGCGGAAAGCTTCACCCAGATTCACCCGATCGAGCAGTGCGCGCTGGTGATGACGCGCATCATCGATATCTGGCCCTTTGAGTTCGGGACTACGACCGTGGCGTTAATTTTCGGTAATCTGCCGCTTCGCAACGCCGGTCTTACGCCATTTTTCGTGTTACCCGAGCATCGCTCCGAGTTTGAAAAGGCGATCGCCCGTGCGATGGCGATCGATATGCAGCCGTTGATCAATGCGATTTACCGGACGGTGAAGAAGGAGATGGAAGAGCTTGCAAAGCGATGAACGATATTCCCGCCAGATCCGGTTCGCCCCGATCGGAGCCGAAGGGCAGGGGCGAATTTCGGCATCGAGAATCGCGCTGATTGGCGCGGGCGCTCTGGGCAGCGTCGCGGCCGAACTTCTCGCGCGTGCGGGCGTTGCCTATTTGCGCATCGTCGACAGGGATTTTGTCGAGTCGTCGAACCTGCAGCGACAGTCGCTCTACGACGAAGAAGACGTCCGGATGAACCTTCCCAAAGCCGAAGCGGCTGCGGCGAAGCTCCGCCGGATCAACTCCGGAGTCCAGATTGAATCCGTAGTCGACGATGTGAATCCTTCCAACGTCGAAGACTACATCCGCGATGTCGATCTCGTTCTCGATGCCCTCGACAATTTCGAAACGCGCTTTGTCCTCAACGATGCCTGCGCCAAACAATCGCGCACGTGGATCTATGCAGCCGCCGTCGGGAGCTACGGTCTCGTCATGCCGATCATGCCCGGCAAGTCCCCGTGCCTGAGATGTATGCTGGGCAGTTTGCCGGCGCCGGGCACATCGCCGACTTGCGACACAGCCGGCGTTATCGGTTCGATCACCCACGTTGTGGCCTCGATTCAGGTTGCGGAAGCCTTGAAGCTGATCTGCCGCGCGATCGAGCCGCCTGCGTTCCGCCTGACCACCTACGATGTATGGACCCACAACTTCCGGAGCGTGGAACTGGGAACCGAAGTGATGGCGTCGTGTCCGGTGTGTTCAGAGGGGCGTTTCGAGTACCTGAATGGCGCGCCGTTGCGCACCATCACGTTGTGCGGCCGCAATGCTGTTCAGCTTATACCCTCGGTGAAGACAGACCTGAATTTCAGCGAACTGTCGAAGTCGATGCCGGCAAAGGGCGAAATTCAGTTCAACGAATTCCTGCTGAAGTGCGTCGCACCGCCCTATGAAGTGACGGTCTTCCGGGATGGCCGCGCGATCATTCGTGGAACTGAGGAAGCAGCCCTGGCACGATCCGTTTACTCCAAACTCATTGGGACGTGAAGCTGGCCCGCGCTTGCCTACCTGAATATCGAACACATGCGGGCATATCTGGAGATTGGAACGCCTGTGCATCTGGAGCCGGGCCCAAAGCCAGGCTGTGCCCTTTCGCGTAATTCAGGTCGGGCAGTAACATTTTCCTTAAGACACTCCCTTTTTTCTTCGTGTTATGTTCTTCCGTTACCTGATGAAGAAGAACACGGTGCGCGTCGCGCTCATTCAAACATCCGTCTCGACCGATCTGGAAGCGAACCTCAGGAAGACCATTCGCAGGATTCGCGACGCAGCACGCAAGGGCGCGCGCGTGGTTTGCCTGCAGGAGCTTTTTCGTACGCGGTACTTTCCCGTGGACGAAAAGGTTGATGCCTCGCATTTCGCCGAGACACTTCCCGGCGAGTCCACAACTGCTCTTTCAGCGCTGGCAAAGGAACTCGAGCTCGTCATCATCGTTCCTATCTTCGAAGCGGCGAACGACGGACGCTACTTCAACACGGCGGCCGTCATCGACGCGGACGGAACAGTACTTGGGATTTACCGCAAGCTTCACATCCCCCACGATCCATTTTTTTACGAGAAGAGCTACTTCGAAGAGGGGGACCTCGGATACAAGGTTTTTCAAACTCGATATCTCCGGGTCGCAGTCCTCATTTGCTATGACCAGTGGTTTCCCGAAGCGGCGCGCGCCGCATCCCTCACCGGCGCCGAGGTTCTGTTTTACCCGACTGCAATCGGGTATCTCAGGAACGACCCCCTGCCTTATACCGACTGGCTCAACGCCTGGATCACGATTCAGCGCAGCCACGCGATTGCGAATGCGGTTCACGTGGCGGCCGTGAACCGAGTCGGGACGGAAGGTGAAGTAACGTTCTGGGGGAATTCTTTCGTCTGCAATGCGTTCGGCAAATTCCTGAAGAAAGCGGGCACAAAAGAACAGGTTCTGATTGCCGATCTGGATATCAGCCAGAACGCTCGTATTCGTGAGGGGTGGCGATTCAGCAAGAATCGCCGCCCGGACACCTACTCGTCCCTCATCGAGCCTGTTCGTCCGGACCTGCCTGCACGCGATGGCTACCGTATGCCCGCGGAGTGGGAAAAGCACGACGCCATGTGGCTTGCATGGCCGGAAGATCGCGTCACGTTCCCGAAAAACATCGATCGCGTTCGGAAGCGTTTCGTGGAGATCATCGCTCAGGTTGCCCCGGGTGAAGAGGTGCACCTTGCCGTGCGGGACAGGGAGACGCAGTCCCGTGTGCGCGATCTTCTCAAGAAGGCTGACGTCCAGCCAGGACGTGTACACTTTCATGTCTGGGACTACGCAGATGTCTGGTTTCGCGACTATGGCCCGACCTTCGTGGTTAATCGCGACCTTCGCAAGATTGCAATCGTTCAGTGGCGGTTTAATGCGTGGGGAGGAAAATATCCGTCGCTCCTGAAGGATGGAAACGTCCCCTATTTTATGAGCGAGAGGCTCGGCGTTGGCCTTTTCATGCCGGGCATAATCCTGGAAGGCGGTGCGGTCGACGTGAACGGCCGCGGCTCAGTGCTGACCACAGAACAATGTCTCTTGAATCCCAACAGGAATTCCGGCCTCCTCAAGCATGACATGGAACGTTACCTTGCAGACTTCCTTGGAGCGCGGCATGTGATCTGGCTGAAGTGCGGTCTTGCGGGGGATCACACCGATGGTCACATCGACAATCTCGCTCGATTTGTCGGTCCCGCCACCGTTGTTTGTGCGTTCGAAGAGGAAACAAGCGGTGAGAACTACTCGTCCCTGAAACAGAACTACGAAATATTGACGCAGTCCACGGACGAGAACGGACAGCCGTTGCGCATCGTCAGGCTGCCGATGCCTCCAGTTATTCGCGGTAGTGTGGACGGCAAAAAGCAGATGCTGGCCGCGAGCTACACCAATTTTCTGATCGCGAATCGAGTGGTGCTGGTTCCCGCTTTTGGCCATCGGAATGACGAAAAGGCCCAGGCGGTTTTGCGGGAATTGTTCCCGGACCGGGCTGTCGTGGGGATCGACTGCTCGGAAATCATTTACGGTGGTGGAGCTCTCCATTGTATTTCTCAACAACAGCCCTCCACCTGAGAGCCGTTTTCGGCTAAGCTAGAGCGTTTCTATGGCCAAAATTGAAGATGCAGTCTGGACGACTGAAGATTCCGAAAACCTGTACCGAGTGAAGCTGTGGGGAGATAACTATTTCGCCGTTAACGACGAAGGAAACCTGAGCGTTCGTCCCATCCTCGGCGATCCGATCAGCATCGATCTCTTCAAGGTTGTTCAGGATCTGAAGTCCCAACGTATAGAATTTCCACTACTCATCCGCTTTCAGGACCTTCTCCGATCCCGCGTTACGGAACTCAACAATGCCTTCAGAAAAGCTATCGAGGAATCGGGCTACCAGAACGCGTACGTCAGCGTGTATCCCATCAAGGTGAATCAGCTCCATGAAGTCGTTCAGGAGATCCTCGAAGCGGGCCGTCCGTATGGCTTCGGCCTCGAGTGCGGTTCCAAGGCGGAACTTGTCGCCGCGCTGCCGCATCTCGAAGACGATCGCACGCTGCTCATCTGCAATGGTTACAAAGATGCCGTGATGATTCGACTTCTGCTCACGGGCCAGCAGCTCGGAAAGAATGTGATCCCGATTCTCGAAAAGTACTCCGAGATCCGTCCGCTGGTATCTCACGCCAAGGAGCTTGGGATTTGTCCAAGCTTCGGCGTGCGCGTGAAGGTTTCCGCAACAGGCTCCGGAAAGTGGGCGGCCTCCGGGGGCGATGCCTCCAAGTTCGGCATCTCCATTCAGGAACTGATGAAACTTCTCGAAGAAGTTTCCGCTGCGGGAATGATCTCCGGATTCAAGTTGCTTCATTTCCACCTTGGCAGTCAGATCCTCGACATTCAGAACCTGAAACAGGCCGTGAAGGAAATTGCGCGCGTGTACGCCAGGCTGCGGCATCGCGGCGTGGACATTCAGTACATCAATGTGGGCGGCGGTTTGGGAGTGAATTATGAAGCCGGCGAAGTGACTGCGCCCCACGGCATCAACTACACGCTGGAGGAATACACCAACGCGGTCGTGTATTCCGTAAAGGAAATCTGTGACGCGGAGAAAGTTCCCCACCCGATTCTGGTGTCCGAGAATGGGCGAGCACTGACTGCGCATCACTCCGTACTCATCGTCGAAGCCATTGCGGCGCATACGCGGGAAACTTCCGAGGAATTTGGCGCAATCGAGGACGAAGAGAGTCCGCCGGTCAAAGAACTTGCCAGGCTGCTTGCTTCGGTTGGTGACAACAAAGGGCGTCGCCGGTCCGTGGCATTCCTGCTCGAAGTGTTTCACGATGCTGTGGAGAAACGGCAGGAGGTCAGCTTGTTGTTCGAGCTCGGATACCTGACCCTCGAACAAAAGGCCCTGGCTGAGAAGCTCTATTGGTCAACGTGCACGGCAATCAACCGCTCATTACAGAAGCGCACGGCGGAAGCGTTGCCGAAGGATCTCGTCGAGATGCGAGAGCAGCTTACGGATCAGTATCTGTGCGACTTCTCGGTGTTTCAGTCGATCCTCGACTACTGGGCGATTGGGCAGTTGTTCCCTATCATGCCCGTACATCGCCTGAAGGAACAGCCCACTCGCCTCGCGACAATTGTCGATCTCACCTGCGATTCCGACGGAAAGGTGGATCGATTTGTTTCTCCGCTCGGAACGAAGAGCGGGCTGGAACTCCATAGACTCAACGAAGGCGAGCCCTACTTCATCGGGTTCTTCCTGATGGGCGCCTATCAGGACATCCTCGGTGACATTCATAACCTCTTCGGGCGCGTTACCGAGGTTCACGTTTACGCCGACGATGACGAGCCGGACGGCTACTTCGTCGAGAAGGTCATCAAGGGTACGACGGTCCAGGAGATTCTTGCGTTCGTTCAGTATTTCCCTAACGACCTCCAGCGTCGCATGGAGCAGCTCATCCAGCAGAAAGTTAAGGACGGATTGATTCGGCCGAAGGTCGGCGTCCAGCTGCTCGAGCAATACAGCAAGGCATTTCACGAATACACCTATCTCGACATGCGAACGAATCCGAGTTCGACGGGGTGATCGCGTTGCCTGGATTTTTTGACGATTAATTAAGACAGCAATCCTGGAGAAGAGAATGGCAAGACGAAAGGTTTCAGTTATTGGTGCAGGCAACGTCGGCGCGACCGCTGCGCAGCGTATCGTGGACAAGGAGCTCGCAGACGTCGTCCTGGTGGATATTGTTCCCGGCGTCCCGCAGGGCAAGGCGCTGGATCTGGCCGAGTCCGGTCCGATCGAGGGCTATGACTGCCAGATAACCGGCACGAACGAGTACAGGGAAACGGCAAACTCGGAGATTGTCGTAATCACGGCCGGTATTCCGAGAAAGCCCGGTATGAGCCGCGACGATCTGCTGCGGACGAACTACGACATCGTCAAGGGCGTCACTGAGCAGGTTGTGAAGTACTCCCCGAACACCATCATCATCGTGGTGAGCAATCCGCTGGACGCGATGGTGCAGACAGCCTATCGGGTCAGCAAATTTCCAAAGGGGCGCGTTATCGGAATGGCGGGAGTGCTGGACTCCGCGAGGTTCCGGACTTTCATCAGCATGGAGCTGAAGGTCTCTGTGGACAACGTTCACGCCTTCGTTCTGGGCGGACACGGCGACACGATGGTTCCTCTGCCGCGATATGCCACCGTTTCGGGAATTCCGATCACGGAGTTGCTGCCCAAGGAAACCATCGATCAGATGGCAGATCGCGCCCGCAACGGCGGAGCCGAGATTGTGAAGCTGCTCAATACGAGCGCGTGGTATGCGCCCTCTTCATCGATCGTGGAAATGGTCGATGTGATCCTCAACGACAGGAAAAAGATTCTCCCTTGCGCGGCCTTCCTCGAAGGTGAGTACGGAATCAACGGACTCTATGTGGGTGTGCCCGTGAAACTGGGCGGCAATGGAATCGAGAAGGTCATCGAGATCTCGCTGACGAACGAAGAGCGCGCCGCGTTGCACAAGTCTGCGGCCTCTGTGAAGGAACTTACAGACATTATCGGGGTGTAAGACTCCGAGCCTCCCTCGGGGAGGCACAGCATACTTGGCTCAGGTTGAACGAGCGAAGGAAGAAATTCGAAATTGGACGAAACGAAGCGCCGTGGATTGCCGGTCCAATTTCAGATTTTGCAATTTCGACTTTGAGATCCCCAGATTCGTCCAAGCTGAAATCTTCTCTTCAGCCCTGTAAGTTCCCACCCGGCCTCTACTCTTGAAGGTGGGCAGGGCCTGCTACTGCAGCTGGCTCGAGATCTGCGACATCATGCTTTCGTTTACCTTTATCGAGCCATCAGCGATCATCTTTTTCTGCAGTTCATCGATATACGCCGTGAAGTAACGCTGCTTCTTTTCCGGCAGGATCGTCTGGCGCAGATCCGACAGGCCCTTTTTCATTTCCTCGGGATTGATCTCTTCGCGGCTCTTTACCGCATACACCAGCGTCTTTCCGGAGAACGTGGCGGGTAACGCGGCCTTTCCGAGAGGCATGCTGAAGATATCCTGATCGTGTTCAGCGAGCGAGCCATACTCGGGCAGAGAACCACCGCGGATCAGCTTGGAGCTGGTTTTGACTTCGGCGCCACCGGCCGCCTGGGCGAGTGCCGCAACATCGGTCTTGCCGCCTTCGACCTGCTGTCGGATCTTGTTCGTCGCCTCCGTGACCATTTCGCGCGCCTTATCCGACTTTGCGTCGCTAACGACTCTTGCGCGCGCTTCCTCAAACGAGGCCGGATGACCCGCTTCGATCTGGACAAGCTGCGGGACGGCGAACCCATTCTGTACCTCCAGGGCAGTACCGATCTGATCCTGGGACATCGAGAAAACCTTCGCCTGGTACCCCGAAGAGGTGGTGCCCATTTCAGGAATTGTCGCACTTTGCTCGATGAGCCCGGTTTCCTTTACCGAGGCTTGGTTCTTTGCGGCGACGGCGTTGAGATCCTTGTTGGTGACTGCCTCGAGCGCGATCTGTTCGGCGACTCCCTTGGCCTTTTCGCGCGCTTTGTCAAAGAGAAGGCGCGGACGAATCGCTTCCTTGATTTCCTCGAACGTTCGAAGGCGGGAATCCTGTCTCGAATTCACCTTGATGATGTGAAAGCCGAACTGCGTCGTTACGAGATCGCTGATGGCCCCCGAGCCCAGCGTAAATGCCGCCTGTTCAAACTCCGGCACCATCTGCCCGCGGCCAAACGTTCCAAGCGTTCCTCCTCGCGAGGCCGATGCATCTTCGGAGAAGTCTTTTGCCAGTTTCGAAAAATCCTCGCCGTTCTTCGCACGGTTGAGGACGTCGGTCGCTTTCTTGCGAATCGCTTCGATCTGCTCAGGAGTCTTACCATCCGTCTTAAAGAGAATGTGCTGAGCCGTGACTTCTTCCGGCAGGCGGTACTCCTCGGAATGCTCGCCGTAGAAGTTGCGAAGTTCGTCATCATCGACCTTGAGTTCGGTTCGGAACTTCACCATATCGACGAACGCGTATCTGGATTTGCGTTTTTCCGGAACGTTGTAACGCGCCTTATTCTTGTCGTAATAGGTTTGCAGGTCCTGATCACTCGGAGTAGCGACCTTTTGTTCCATCTTTGCGGGATCCAGGACGAAGTAGGCAAGTGTGACTTTCTCATTCCTGTTGCGGTATTCGTTCTCTACTTCCTTGTCGCTCACCGTCACGCCCGCGGTTACGAAGCTCTGGACCTTGCCGGCGAGCAACTCGTCGCGGACAACGGATTCAAAGCGTTCCATAGTCAGGTCGTTGGCCTCGAGCAGGGCCTGGTAGCGGTCGCGACCGATGAAACTTCCGCCCGCCTGAAAGGTGGGATTGGCTATGATCCTTTGGGCCAGTTCTTCCTCTGTGACCTCGAATCCCAGGCGCCTGGCTTCAGACAACATGACCTTTTGCTCGATCAGGGCATTCAATACCTGACGGTCAAAACCGAAGGCTTTAAGAATTTCCGGTGATAATTCCTGTCTCTGTTGCATATTCCGCAAGTAGTTACGGTAGGAGGTCTCGAATTCCATTGCGGACACTGCTTGGTTGCCGACTCGGGCGACGTCACCGGACAGCGACCCAGACAGAGGGCTCCCGTCCCCAAGGCCAGGTATGAAATTCACCACCATACTGCCGCCAAGAACTACAATTACGAGCACCAGCACCCATTTCAACTTTGAGCGCTGTCTCCGCATGAAATGCAACATGGAACCAATCCTCCTCAAGCCCGTTTACCCGTTTTCGGGCTCAAACGAAATAACCCCGTATCGTAACAGAAAAACGAATTGTTGGACGCTACCAGTGTCTTTTCCGTATGATCGCTTTTTTTGTCAACTGCATTAGCAAGGAGCCTCAGGAATTCATGAATCTCAGCCGCCTCTTTAGCCTCTTCTCCAGCGATCTCGCCATTGATCTAGGAACCGCAAATACCCTCGTGTATGCCAAAGGCCGGGGGATAGTGGTTAACGAACCGTCGATTGTGGCAATCAATAAAATCACCAACCAGGTAGAAGCCGTCGGTAAAGAGGCTAAGGACATGCTTGGCAGAACTCCGGGAAACATCGTCGCGATTCGCCCCATGAAGGATGGCGTGATCGCGGACTTCACCGTCACAGAGAAGATGCTGACCGATCTGATCCGTAAGGCTCACAGCCGCAAGGTTTTGGTCCACCCGCGTATTGTTATTGGGGTTCCTTCCGGTATCACGCAGGTCGAAAAGCGCGCCGTGCAGGACTCTGCCTATCGCGCCAAGGCCAGTGAGACGTTTCTAGTCGAGCAGGCTATGGCTGCGGCCATCGGTGCGGGCCTTCCGGTAACCGAACCATCGGGCAACATGATTGTCGACATCGGCGGTGGAACGACCGAGATTGCCGTCATCTCGCTTTCCGGCATTGTCCATGCCCGATCCGAGAAAGTGGCGGGAAATGAGATGGATGAGGCCATTACGCAGTACATCAAGCGCAAGTACAACCTTCTGATCGGAGAGCGAACTTCGGAGCACATAAAGATCGAAGTGGGTTCCGCATTTCCACTCGATCAGCCCCGCACGATGGAGATCAAGGGGCGCGACCTCATGGAAGGCGTTCCCAAGAGCGTCATCATTTCTGACGAAGAGATTCGAGAAGCTTTGGACGAGTGCATTAACATCATCATCAACGCCATTCGCGTTGTTCTCGAGCGAACGCCACCCGAACTGTCCGCCGATATCGCCGATCGCGGCATCGTCCTCGCGGGAGGCGGCGCGCTGATCAAGAATCTCGACAAGCGTATCCGAGATGAAACCGGGTTGCCGGTGACGCTGGCTGAGAACCCGCTCTCATGCGTCGTGCTCGGAACTGGGAAAATGCTCACGGACTTCAATTTGTTGAGAAAGATTTCCGTTAACTAAACTGTCCCCATGGTTTCCATTGCGAAAAGGCCAGGTTGGATCGCTCTCGTGAGCGTTCTGGTTTTTAACCTGCTGCTTCTATCGCTTCAAACGAATCAACACGGCAGCCCCGGATTCATGAGGAAATGGCTGCTGGACATTCTGGTTCCCGCGGAGAAAATGGTCGACTCCGGGGTTCGCGGCATTTGGGGCGTGTGGGACGGATACTTCGCACTTGTCGGAGTTCGCGGCGAAAACGAAAAACTGCAGGCCGAGAACAATGAGCTCCACATGCAGATCCAGCAGCAGGACGAAGCGATCCGTGAGGCCGTTCGTCTTCGCTCACTACTGGGCCTTGCGGACGCAGGAATCGGAAAGACAGTGGCCGCCCGTGTCATCGGGCGAGATCCCAGCCGTTCGTTGCAAACGGTTACCATCGATCGCGGCCAGTCGGATCGGGTAAAGGTCAACGATTCTGTTATCACTCCCGACGGCGTCGTCGGCCGGGTCCTCAATGTTGCAACCGGTTCCGCCGTAGTTCAGCTGATTACTGATGCGCAAAGCGAAGTTGCCGCCATGTTTCGGGAGTCGCGCGTCCAGGCTTTGTTTAAGGGTACGGGCGGTCGAGATCTGGAACTGAACTACATCGACGATGATTACGGTATTGAAGTCGGAACCGAAGTTATTACATCGGGTTTGGATCGGATTCACCCGAAGGGATTACCTGTTGCGACCATAAGTTCTATCGGGGAAAAGGGAGAACATTTCAGGCTGATGTTTGCGCGCCCTCGAGTTGATTTCTCCCGCCTCGAGGACGTGCTTGTCGTCATCGAGCCGGCTCGGCCAGCCGGGGAGCCTCCGCAGATTCCAAACCCGCGTGACGCCACTCCCGGATCGCCCGCGGTTCACAGTTCCCGCCGGAACGACGGATGAATCGAGTTCAAAAGTTCGGCAATGCCGGAATGACGGTGTTGACTGTCATCGCCATCGTTGTTGTGCAGGCAATCCTCTCCTATCACTTTCGTGTCTTTCGATCCTTCGACTTACAGTTGATCTATTGCGTCTATTACGGCTTCAGGACGAGCAAGCCGGTCTCGTCGGTTTTCCTCGGCGGCGGTCTCGGCCTGCTCCAGGACAGCCTGTCCGGCGTCGCGATGGGGACCAACGGATTCAGCAAGGCCCTGATTTGTTTCGCCGCGGCATCTACCAGCCTGAAATTCAATGTAGATCAACCAATTACCCGTGTCTTCGCGCTATTTTTGTTTACCCTTGCGGATGGCCTCCTCGTTAGTATCCTTGGACTGACTATGGGGACAGGTGGGGCTGTCATTTCAGGCGGGCTGATGGACCTCATTCTGTCCGGGGTGTTTAATACACTTTTGGGACTCATGATGTTCGGATTCCGTGACAGGTTCAGACATGCGACGTGAAGAACTGACGGTATTACGTTTACGCGTTAATTTCGGGGTTTATATCGTTGGCGCCGTTCTGCTGTCTCTTGTTGCCGGCTTCTGGCATTTCCAGATCGCGCAGTCGCGACGATTCGTCGAGCTCGCAGACAAGAATCGCTTCAAGCAAATTCAGATTATTGCGCCGCGAGGCAGAATTCTCGATCGAGAAAACCGAGTCCTGGTCGACAACCGGCCCTCGTACAACGTCGTGTACGTTCGTGAGGGCGCCCAACATTCTCTTGAGGAACTGGCGGCCCTCCTCGGTCCCGGGTTGGACATGAGCCTGGAAGACTTCAAGGAGCGCGTCGACAAGAGTAAGAACGAGCCGAAATTCCGACCCATCATTTTGAAGGAAGACGTGGATGTGCCTGACATCGCCTTTATCAACGCCCGGAAACTGGAACTCCGGGATGAAGTCTTCGTGGAATATCAAGCTCGCCGTAAGTATCTCGAAGGTGATCTGGCCGTGCACGCCATCGGTTATACCGGTGAGATCACTCCTGACGAACTGAAGAACAAAGACCCCAAGCTTTACAGGTCCGGAGACCAGATCGGCAAGTTTGGTCTTGAGCAGCGCTACGACGCGATCCTGCGAGGCAAGGACGGATACCGGCTTGTGATCGTCGATAACCGTCAGCGGGAAGTGGAGCAGCCGGGTTACGAACAACCTGTCGGTGGAAACGATCTTCACACAACGCTCGATCTCGATCTGCAACGGGCGGCAGAAGCGGCTCTCGGGGACCAGGTCGGTGCTGCCGTGGCGCTCGAGGTTTCAACGGGTGACGTGCTGGTGATGGCGAGCAAGCCTGGATTCGATCCAAATCTCTTCGCAACGAGGATTTCTGCATCCGCCTATCAGGAACTGAATAGAGATCCCCGAAAAGTATTTCGTAACCGCGTCATCCAGGATCATTACGCCCCAGGCTCGGTGTTCAAGATTTTCATGGCGGCAGCGGGTCTTGAAGCCGGGGTCCTGGACCCGCTCGACCACGTGAACTGCACTGGAGTAGTAACGATTGACGGCGTAACTAAGTCGTGCTGGAAAGCCGGTGGACACGGATCGGTCGGTCTCTACGAAGCGATCGTGAATTCCTGCAACGTTTTCTTCTATAACGTGGGTAAAAAACTCGATATCAACCGGATTGCACAGTACGCAAAACAGATGGGGCTTGGGCGAAAGACCGATATCGATCTGTTTGGCGAAGATGCCGGCCTTATTCCGACGCCGGACTGGAAGGCTCGTGTCTACCGCACGAAGAGTAAGGCAGATCAGAAGTGGTACGGGAGCGAAACACTCGACGTTTCGATCGGCCAGGGCGCGGTGTCCGTGACTGTCCTTCAGGCGGCCTGGGCGATGGGAGGGCTGGCATCCGGCGGGCGTCTTCTTCCGCCGCATCTGGTCGACCCTGGCACCCTCGATAAGGACGGCTTCGTGACTCAGAAACTCGTGCCCTCGCAATACACGATTCGCGCCTCCACTGTGGATGTGGTGAGTCGCGGAATGTGGGGTGTGGTCAACGAGGGTGGAACGGGAACACGTGCCAGTGTTGACGGATTCGACGTGGCCGGCAAGACCGGAACTGCTCAGGTTGTAGGGAAGAAGTCTTACGGGAAGGACGAGGATTTCGAGGACAACGCCTGGTTTGTCGGTTTTGCCCCCTACCGGAATCCTGAAATCGTCGTTGCCGCCTTCGTCGAGCACGGGGGCCACGGAGGGACCGCTGCTGCTCCCATAGCTCACGCTATCCTTGATACTTACTACCGCAAGAAGACCGGTCAGTTTGGAGCGCAGGCCAACGGTCCGATCGCGCAAGTGAAACCCTGACAATGCCCGCTCCTCTCGAAGCTCGCAGTTTTGGAAAAGACTTTGATTGGACTTTGTTCGGTGCCGCGCTGCTGCTTGCACTCATCGGTCTTACCGAGATCTACAGCGCGACGATGAACATCCCCGGCGACGTCTCCTTCATGAAGCAGGCGATCTTTGTCACGGCGGGAATCGCGTTGATGTTTGTTATCGCCTCCGTCGATTATCACTCTGTCTCAGAACACATCCCCTGGCTCTACCTGGGAAGTCTGGCCGTCCTTATCTACACACCTCTCGCGGCACGCAGAATCGCGGGCGCAAAAAGCTGGATTGATCTGGGACCTGTTAGCGTCCAGCCGTCAGAGATCATCAAAATGGTCGTTGTTGTGGCCATGGCACGTTATCTGTCGGACTTGCACATGAAGGGCTATCTAACTCTGAACCAGATTCTCAAGGCAGCGGTGATCTGCGCCGTTCCTATGGGACTGATTCTCCTGCAGCCTGACATGGGAACTGCCCTTTCCTATCTGCCGATACTGGGGGTTGGGCTGCTTGTTCGTGGGCTCAGGCCGACGGTGATTGTTTCGGTAATTCTCATTGTTGTTCTCATTGTGCCGATATCGGCGTTTCTCCTGAGTGACTATCTGAAGGCTCATCAAAAGGAGCGGCTTCTGACCTTCATCGATCCATCTCGCGATCCACAGGGAAAGGGCTTTCAGGTACAGCAGTCGAAAATCGCAATCGGTTCCGGGGGTCTTGCAGGCAAGGGAATTTTTAAGGGAAGCCAGAACCAGTTGGGCTTTCTCCCTGCCCGTCACACCGACTTTATATTCTCTGTGGTCGGCGAGGAGATGGGGTTCATCGGGGTCCTCGGCACGCTGGGACTGCTCGGGTTCGTTCTGTTTCGTTCGCTTCACAATGCTCAGACTGCCCGGGACAGCCTCGGGCTGTTTATTATCATGGGTGTTGTCGGCGTTTATTTCTTTCACCTGGTCGTGAATGTGGCGATGGTTATTGGATTTTTTCCGGTTGTCGGAATTCCGCTGCCGTTTTTGAGTTACGGTGGATCGTCAATATTGACGGCCTTTATCGGTCTCGGTCTGGTCATTAACGTTCGGCGCCGGCGCTACGTGAATTAAGTTTGTCGTGCTATAGTGCCCGCTGGCGCAGCTTTCAATGTACACGGGTCGATTACCCGTGGCCGGCCACGCGCAGCAAGTGGCTGATTCGCCAAGTTTTTGATGTTTGATTGCCCGTAGGCGCTGAGGCGCGAGTTGAGCAAAAGTTGCTCCTCGCGGGCACAGGAGTTCCATGACAATTCGTTATGACGTGACGTCGGACGCGACTGTCTGGGGACGTGTATGTGCACATCGGGCCCGGGCAGAGGAGTCGTCTCGATGCACAAAGAATTAATCATCACCACAACACCCCAGGAAACCAAGCTCGCCATCCTCGAAAATGATGAACTCGTCGAGTTCATGATCGAGCGGCGGCGCTCCGAAGCAGTAGTCGGCAATATTTATAAAGGTAAAGTGACGAAGGTCCTGCCGGGAATGCAGTCGGCATTCGTCGATATCGGTCTGGAGCGCGACGCATTCCTCTATGTGTCCGACTTTTTCGAGGACGCTGAGGAGTACGACAAGATCGTGTCTACTGCCGAAGACGAAGTCGTGGCAAGTCTTCAAGAAGGCGGAACGCCTCGTCAGCCTTCCCAGGCGCGCCCGGCGCCGGCCCCAGCGCCGGCTCCAGTGGAGGAGAAGGAACCCGCGTCCGAACCCGAGGCCGTTGCGCCGTCGCAACCTCAATCCGCACCCAACTTACCTGGGCCCAACTTACTTGAAGGTGAGGTCCGCACGCGTCCTCCGGCATCTGCGGAAGGCTTAGGTCTTGAAGCGCCCGCGCCCGCGGCGGATCAGCGTGATGGAGGACGGCGCGATCGAGATCGTGACAGAGACCGCGACAGAGATCGGGGTCGTGATCGGGGACGAGATCGTGGCCGCGATCGGCGAGGAAAGACTCCCAAAATTCCTTCTTTCGAGCAGAGGACCTATGAGCCTCGCGAGGAATCCAGCCCGGGATCCTATGCTCCACTGGAAGTCATTCCAGGAGAGGTCCTCAGCAAGTACAAAAGCCGCCCGCAGGCCGCTCCGGAACCGGAGCCGGCCGAGTTTTCAGAGCCTTTGAGCGAGAGTGAAGTCCGGGAAACCATCGCTGAAGAGCAGGCATCATTGCTTGATCCAACACCGGGACCTGAAAAGGGCGAATCTACGCAAGCCGATGAGGAGCCCAATCCGAACGTTCGTATGCGGGATCAATCCGATAATTCTTTCATGGCACATCGACCGCAGCAGCGCCGCGGCGGTCGTCGTCGTGGCGGCCCCGGAGATCGTGGAGACCGCGGGGACAAAGGCGAGCGCGGAAGTGCACCGGCAAAACCGGAAGAGGTACGATCAAACGGACATCATCCTAAAGCGAGTTTGATTGCCGATTTGCTTCGTGAAGGCCAGGAGATTCTGGTCCAGGTTTCTAAAGAACCGCTCGGAAAGAAGGGCGCGCGCATCACCTCTCACATCGCTCTGCCTGGGCGTTACCTGGTGTACATGCCGACAGTGGATCATGTCGGCGTGTCCCGCAAGATCTCATCCGACGAAGAGCGCCAGCGCCTCAAGCGGATCATCAATGAGCATCGGGCGGGATTGCCGGGAGGTTTTATCGTCCGAACAGCCGCTGAAGGACGGTCGGAATCTGAGTTCATCAACGATATTCGTTTCCTGGGCAACCTCTGGTCGGATATTCGTATGAGATCCGACAAGAAGTCCGCTCCGGCTATGATTCACAGCGATCTGAATCTCGTGCAGAAAACGCTGCGCGACCAATTGACCGAAGAGTTCACTGCAATCCGGATCGACAATGAGCAGGAATTCGCCACCGTTCTCGATTTCGTGAACAAGTTTCAGCCGGCGCTCGTAAATCGCGTGAAACTGCATGTCAAGGACACGCCCATTTTCGAGGAGTTTGGCCTCAACGCCGAAATCGACAAGGCTCTCAAATCAAAGGTGTGGTTGAAGTCGGGCGGGTATATCGTGATCAATCAGACCGAAGCCTTGGTAGCGATCGATATCAACACAGGCAAGTACGTTGGAAAGTCGAACCGGTTGGAAGACACCATCACGCGCACCAACGTCGACGCAGTCCATGAGATTGTGCGCCAGATTCGATTGCGGAATCTTGGCGGCATTATTGTCGTGGACTTTATCGACATGGAAGAGCGCAAGAACCGGCAGAAGGTTATGGCTGCGCTAGAGGAAGAGTTGCGGTCAGACCGTGTGCCTTCAAAGATTCTGCAGTTCAACGACTTTGGGCTGGTGGCAATCACGCGGAAGCGGACGCAGCCGTCCCTCGAGCGCACCGTCTGCGCGCCCTGCAGCCATTGCACGGGCTCGGGATGGGTCAAGTCGCCGGAAACCGTGTGCTATGAGATCCAGTCGGAGCTGCGAAAGATGGCTCACCTGCTCGAGGGCAAGGAAGTCATCGTCAGGGTGAACCCCGACGTGGCAAAGGTTCTCAAGGGTGGCGAATTCGTCTCGCTGATTGATATTGAAGAGTGGTTGAAGAAGGATATTGTTGTGAAGTCAGATCCTCTTCTTCATGAAGAACACTTTGACATCCTCTAGGTGGTTCGATGAGCGCGCAACCTCCTTTTGACGTCGCGATTATCGGCGCAGGTCCTGGCGGGTATGTCGCTGCGATCCGTGCGTCACAGTTAGGCCTTAAAGCTGTTGTTATCGAGCGGGACTCGCGGTTCGGGGGTACATGCACGTTGCGCGGTTGTATCCCAACGAAGGCGCTGCTTCGCGACGCCCACCTCCTTCATGAAGTGAGGAAAGCAGTTCAACAAGGCCTCTTCAAGACGGGCGCCGTTGAGTTCGACTTCGAGAAGATTCAGGCGCGCAAGAACGACATCATCGGCAAATCCAACAAGGGCATCGACTACCTCTTTCGAAAGAACAAGGTCACGGTGGTTCGCGGATCGGCCACGCTGATTTCGCCAAACAAGATCGCGGTTTCAGGCGATACGCCCTCAGAGGTCGAAGCGCGGAATATCATCATTGCGACGGGTTCGGAAGCGAAGCCGCTTCCGGGGTATGCCGTCGACGAGCAGCGCATCATCACGAACGTAGGGGCCTTGGACATGGCGGCTGTTCCCCAGTCTCTGGTGGTTGTGGGAGCGGGTGCCGTCGGTGTGGAGTTTGCCTCGATTTACAATTCGTTCGGAACGAAAGTAACGTTGCTCGAGGCCTTGCCGCAGCTGGTTCCTCTGGAAGACGAGGAAGTCGCAAAAGAGCTTCGGCGTGTGTTTACACGGAAGGGGATCGATTGCTATACGAGCGCGCGTCTGGAATCGGCGAAGATTACGGACGCGGGTGTCGAGGCGGTTTTTCAGGCAGACAATGGCGAGCGCAAGACAGTCGCCGCCGATAAACTCTTAATGGCGACGGGACGTACGCCCAATACCTCTGGCATCGGGCTGGAGACGTTGGGTATTGCGATGGAGCGCGGATACATCAAGGTCGATCGCTACATGCAGACGAACGTGCCGGGAGTTTTTGCGATCGGCGACGTTGTTCCGACGCAGCAACTCGCTCACGTGGCGTTTCAAGAAGGCATTGTGGCCGTGGAGAAGATCGCAGGAAAGAATCCGCCGGCCATCAACTACCTTCATGTGCCCAATTGCACGTACTGCGATCCGCAGATTGCCAGCGTCGGTCTGACGGAGGCGAAGGCTGTCGCGGCGGGCAATAAAGTGAAGACCGGGAAGTTTCCATTCACTGCTGTTGCCAAGGCTCGTATTGAAGACGCTACCGATGGCTTCGTTAAGATCGTCGCGAACGACACTGATGGCGAGATCCTCGGCGTCCACATGATTGGATCCGGCGTGACGGAATTGATTGGAGAAGGGGTTACAGCCATGGGCCTTGAGGGAGGCGTCGCCGACATGGCGCACCTG
>Ga0070675_100000754_pt1 | contig 22571 bp, 11 predicted proteins | sample KBSM43metaG_FD_65343 | JGI IMG/M metagenome (GOLD analysis project Ga0070675, IMG submission 65343) | Miscanthus rhizosphere microbial communities from Kellogg Biological Station, Michigan, USA - KBS M4-3 metaG | ecosystem: Host-associated > Plants > Roots > Rhizosphere > Soil ... | reverse complement strand
GAGGTTCGGCCTTCGTTCTTCGTGATCGCCGGCGGTGGCGCAAACGTCGGCGTGCAGGTCGGGGAGGACGGAGTCGTCGTCGTGGACACAGGGACTGCCGCCGACGCGCAAGCCATACTGGCCGCGATCAAGCGCATCTCGCCCAAGCCCATCCGTTACATCATTGATACGGGGCCCGATGCCGACCATATCGGCGGCAACCAAACGCTCGCGAAAGCGGGCGAAAGAGTCCTCAGCGGGGGCGGCGGACGAAACGCGAACTCGATGCTACCGATCGTCGGTGTCGAAAACATGATTCGGCACCTGACGAAGTTGCCGGCCGATGCGTTGCCCAACGAGACGTTCCACTATCCTCGCAAATCTATGTACCTGAACGGCGAGGCCATCGAAGTGCTCAGCCAGCCTGACGCCCACACCGATAGCGATGCCTTTGTTTTCTTCAGGCGATCCGATGTCGTCGTCGCGGGCGACATACTCGACACGCGGCAGTTTCCTGTCATCGACGTGGCTCGCGGCGGCAGCATTCAGGGCGAGATTGCGGCGCTCAATCGTCTCGTCGAACTGGCTGTGCCGTCGGTACCGATCGTGTCACGTGAGGCCGGCACGATCGTCGTCCCCGGGCACGGCCACCTGTGCGATCAATACGACGTCATCGAGTACAGGGACATGGTGACAATCATTCGCGACCGGGTCCGCGAGTTGATTAAGGCAGGGCGATCGCTCGCTGAAGTGAAAGCGGCCCAGCCGGCAAAAGGATATGTGGGACGCTACGGCGGCCCCGGCGGCGGTGAAACGACAGATCGCTTTATCGAGGCTGTGTATCAGGGTCTCGTCAAGGAGAAGGCATGACAATCCGATTGGCAGCCGCTGCGCTTGCGCTTGTCGTCACGCTGACTCCGCTCCCTGGATCGATAGTCGCGCATGCGCAACAGCGCGGTGGCGGCGCCGCTGCGAGGCCGGCACGGGACGCAGCGCCGATCGATCTCACCGGATACTGGGTCGCATACATTACCGAAAACTGGCGTTACCGAATGGTGACGCCCGCCAGGGGAGAGTACCGCCGCATTCCTGCTTCCGCCGCGGCCGTGCCGCTCATCAACGCCTGGGATCCCATCGCCGACGAGCGCGCGGGCAACCAGTGCAAGTCGTACGGCGCAGCGGCCATCATGAGCGTGCCCGGGCGCCTGCACATCACATGGCAGGATGCCAATACACTGAAGATCGAGACGGACGCGGGCACACAGACTCGTCTCCTGCGTTTCACGCCTTCCACTTCCGCATCGGCGCCTCCCACCTGGCAGGGTGAATCCACAGCGACGTGGGAACGCGCGACCGGAGCTGACGGCGGAGGCAGCCTTCGCGTCGTCACATCGAATCTGCGCGCCGGCTATCTTCGAAAGAACGGCGTGCCGTACAGCGAACGCACAACGGTGACCGAGCACTTCGATCTCGCGACACTTCCCGACGGGGGCAAACTCCTGCTCGTCACTACAATTGTCGAAGACCCGGTGTACTTGACCGGGCCTTATGTCGTCAGCCCGCATTTCAAGAAGGAAGCAGACGGATCAAAATGGGAGCCTACGCCATGTTCATCAACCTGGTAGCCCGCCGCGTCGCCCCCGCGCTCCTGCTTGTCGTCCTGGCGGCGAGCGAAGCGTGGGCACAATTCGATTTCGTCGGGTCGTTTGCGCCTATCGGCACTGAAGACGTCCAGAACGACTCCGTGCCAGTGGACTACCTCGGGCTTGCACTCACCGAGGAGGCTCGCGCGCGAGCGCTCTCGTACAACGAGTCGCAAAAGTCGATGCTCGAACGGCAGTGTGCCGGCTGGGGCGCCGCCTACCTGGTCCTCGGGCCTTTCGGCCTTCGCGTGTCGGCCGAGAACGATCCCGTGACGAAGCAAGTCCTGTCGTTCACCATCGGGGCGTGGGAAGACTGGAATGAGATGGTGATTTGGATGGATGATCGGTCAAGGCCGTCCGAGCACGCGCTCCACACTCAGGCCGGCTTCACCCTGGGTCACTGGGAAGGTGGAGCTCTCGTTGCGCGGACCACGCACGTGAAGGCAGGCTTCATTCGCAAGACAGGCGTGCCGCTGACGGATCAGGCCACCATCGATTGGCGATTCTATCGCCATGGCGACATATTGACCGTGCTCATGGTGGCGACCGATCCGGTGTACCTCGTCGAACCCGAAATCATCTCGAAAAGCTTTCGCCAGTCGCGAACGCCGCTCGACTACCGGCAGGAATGTGTGCCGACCTTCGAAGGCCGGGAACCCGGAGATGGCCTGCCTCATTACCTTCCGGATAAGAATCCCTTCGTTGAAGAGTTCGTAAAGCTTTATCACCTTCCGCGGGAGGCTGTGCTCGGTTATCGCGAGACGCTTTATCCGGAGTACAGGAAAAAGATCAAGGACAGCTACGTGCCTCCTCCGCCTTGCACCCAATCCTGCGGGCAAGCTGGAAACTTCGTCCTTCGACCCTAGATTCCCCGCCTGCCAGTTCGGGCACTTCACCTGAGATGGTCTCTAGCGGGCGGTGCTTTCCTCAGTGAAAGAGATGTAGGCACGTTCGCCGACCACGACACGGTTCCGGCCAGTAGTCTTGGCGTGGTAAAGGGCGGAATCAGCGGCTTGGTAAAGCGTCGTCGGATCCGATCCAGCGGAATCCGTGACAGCGCCGATACTGGCGGTCACCGATAGCTCTTTCGTGGGAAGTGGAATCGGACGCGATCCAATTGCATGAAGGAGACGATTGGCGATCTGGCGAGCCGTAGGAGAATCTGCACCGGACAACAGCACTGCAAATTCTTCACCTCCAACTCGGAATACCTGGTCGAATGGGCGCACATCGAGCATCATCCGCGCCGCAGTGACGCGCAACACTTCATCGCCGGCACTATGACCGTAGGTATCATTGATGGACTTGAAGTGATCCAGATCCAGGATCAACAAGGCGAACTGCTCACCCGTCCGCTGTTTGCGTGCAAACAGGGAAGCAAGAGCGTCGTCAAATGCACGGCGGTTAAGCAATTCGGTCAGACCGTCGCGGCTGGCGCGGGTGGCCAGAGCATGCTCAGCTTCGTGCGTCCGAACTATCGACCGGTTGAGCTCGTTGACCAGGCTCTGGAATTCCGCCGGAACACGCACCTTGATGTCCTCGTCCTTATTGCCGGAAGCAAACCGCTGCGCGCCCTCGACCAAACGTTTTGTGCTGCGTGACAAGAGCTGACCAATGACTATGAAAAGAACCACGAATGCCATGAGCGAAACTGCCGCAAAAGCAAAAACGACCTTCTCAAATCGGTTGAACAAGTCAACCGTGGCCTCCTGACTCATTACCGCATCCTTTGTAAGGCTTTCGCAGACGCTGGCAAGCTTCTTGTCGACTGCGACAATGCGCTGATGAAATGCAGCGAGGCGTTGTCGATCGCCGGAACCACCGCGCGCGACGAGTTCCGAAGCAAGAGAATCGGCAGCAATCCAGTCCTCGTGGGCCTTGTCAATCAACGCAGACAACTCCAGGTCACGTTGCAATCCGGGCTTAAGGTTAGCGAACTCTTCTGCAATCTTCGTACGGACAGCCTTGTACGTGCGGACTTGAGATGTGTTGACGTCATCCGCGAAGCCTTCGACGGACGTGACGGAGCTCCAGATCAACAGGCGAAGACTTTGCGTGGGGTCGATCTGGTCGTGTTGGGGTGACAGAGTTTTCCGGAAGAGGGGAATTACGTCGCGATTGAGGACTAGATAACCCGTAATTCCGGAGAAAAGCAGTGGCAACAATGCCACCACCATTCCGATCCCGATCCAGGTTCGGATGGAGACGCTCTTCGAAACCGGAAGCAACATCTGCGGTCCTCCTTGTCGTGTCGCCCTCACATCCTGCGGGGCGGGCTCAGCGGTTGTCGCAGCCGGAGGGATTGTCGAGTAAGGACATGCACAAGGCAAACGTGTTATTAACCCCTGTCCCTTCAAACGGATGCCAGCTGTCCCGGGCAAAAGGTCGTGGCAGACGTGAACTCCCTCCTGAGTCGAGAAGGGGAAAGCCAGGGCTTTTCGGCACGAGATCGAAAACTGCAGCACTGTTCAAGACAGAGCCTGCTAACGACTGGTACTGAGCACAACTGTACAAATCAGCCTGAACACTTGGTCACGCGAACTCCCCTCCTCAGTCGAGGAGGGGAAGACTGCGCGGCCAAGAAAACATCGCGAAGCCACATCAGTCCGCGCAAGCGGGGTGGTGTGGTCAAGATTTCGATAGACCATCACAACCCATCCGCTCCCACAAGAAGGCTTCGCACTTTCTTCTTTGTCGCGGCCACCCCTCCTCGGCTGAGGAGGGGATTCTGCGATTCATGCGGGTTTGCGCTCATCACCTACCCGTAATTTGGACCTGAATTCCTTAAGTCGCGAATCACGGCTGTAGTACGATTCATGAAAATTTCTTCCGCGAATTAGATCCGATCAGACGTCTGCTTCAACGTGTTTGGGGGGACCATGAAAAAGACTTTTCTTGCTGCCGCAATTCTTCTCGCAATTTCGACCGCCACGGCACAGACAACAAATGCAACGCTGGGTGGAACCGTAACAGACCCGACAAAGGCGCTGATCCCGGGCGTGACAATCACCGCAACCAATACGCAAACCGGCATTGTCTCGTCGGGGATCACTAATGAAAGCGGTTCGTATAACTTTCCGTCGCTGCAGTCCGGAACCTATAAGGTCTCGGCGGCCCTGCCTGGCTTTCAGACACAGACCTATAACGATGTCGTCCTTGGAGTGTCGCAGCAGGTGCGTCTGAACTTTTCTCTGGAAGTCGGGGGACAAGTGCAGTCTGTTGATGTCAACGTCTCTCCGGATACGCTCATCGCCACCACGTCCTCGTCGATCGGTGCGGTGCTTCCCGAATACAAAGTACGCGATCTGCCGCTGGCGACACGCAACGCTCTGGACCTCGTCGGAACCACGGCGGGAACGCAGGGCAGCAACTTTGCGGGCGGACGTCTGACTCAGTTGAACACAACACGCGACGGTATTCCCGTCAGCGACGGGCGTTATGACATCGGTGCCGCCACGACGACGTATGTCAGCCCCGACCTCATCGACGAGATCAAAGTCATCGTGGCGCCGGCGGATGCGGAAACAGGCCGCGGATCCGGCCAGATTCAGATGTCCACGCGTTCCGGCACAAACGATTTTCACGGCAGCCTCTTCTGGGCGAACCGCAACTCCAAGCTGTCTGCCAATTCCTGGAACAACAACTTCCAGGGCGTGCCCAAGAACTACTACAACGGGAACCAGTTTGGCGGACGAATCGGTGGGCCTATCTTCAAGAACAAGACATTCTTCTTCTTCCTTTACGACGGCCAGCGATTCGTAACGAAGAGTTACTTTAATGGTCTCGTCCTGACCGAACAGGCACGCCAGGGCGACTTCCGTTACTTTCCCGGAGTGCAAAACGGCAACTCTCTGTCGAACGTGCCCACGGTGGATCGTTCCGGCAATCCGGTGAAGCCGTCAACCGCAACGGGTGATCTCCAAACGGTGAGCCTTTTCGGCAGAAACGTAAACGGAGTGTTTACACCGTGGGATCCGAACCGGGCGGGGTTCGATACCTCCGGATGGGTTCCGTATTTGTTTGGCAGAATGCCGCTTCCCAACGATTACACGATCGGCGACGGGCTGAACACCGCAGGAATTCGATGGTTGCGCCGGGTGCAGGGCGAGGACTCAACGAATGGTGATGGCAACGACACCAATCGCGATCAATACAACGTGCGCATCGACCATAACTTCAATGCGCAGCACAAGGCGACCTTCAGCGGATCATGGGAACGCAATTCGGCTCAGTCTACACAGGCGGGATTGACCAACTGGCCCGGCGGGTACAACGGAACAATTTCGAGGAAGCCGCATGTCCTGACCGGTGCGGTGGTATCGACCCTGTCGCCTAATCTCGTGAATGAGTTCAGAATGGGAGCCCGCAAGAACTGGACGTATGTCTGGGCTTCGTTTCTCCGGCCGGATGCGGAAGGAGACGCCGCACGTGCGATCCTGCCGCAGCAAAATGGCATTCGTTTCATTCCGCAGCATAATGTCCTTACGAACAACATCATTACCGGATTCGGCGGAGCATCCACTCGCGGCCAGACGAGTCCGTTGTACAACTTTTCGGATACGCTCTCCTGGACTAAAGGCAAACACGCCTTCAAAGGCGGTTTCGAGTTACGACTGACGTCCTCGCGCGGTTTCAACGGCAGCGACAATACGGAATTCTATGCGATGCCGCTCGTCGCGGTGGGTGCAGCCACCACTCCAGTCAGCGGCATCTCGACAATTCCGGGAATCGGCGGAAACCAGGCGCTGGCGCAAAACATTCTTGTTGATCTTGCGGGCTCGGTATCCAACGTTACGCTGAGCAACGCCTTCAACGTCGTTAGTTCTGACGACATGACCTTTAAGCCCCAGGCGAGGATCAAAGACTTCCACCAGAACGAGTGGGGTGTCTTCTTCAAAGACGACTGGAAATTCCGAAACGACCTGACCATCAACGTCGGACTCCGCTATGACTATTACGGTGTGCCTTACGAACACAGTGGACTGAACGCCATACCCGTCGGTGGTTCTGCCGGCCTGTTCGGCATTTCCGGATCCAGCCTCGCCGACCTCTGGCAACCTGGACGCATTGCCGGCAAACCCACCGACCTGCAACTTGCGGGGAAGAATTCACCGAACCCCGATATCCCGTTCTACAAGAATGATTGGAACAACTTCGCACCGGCAGTGGGAATCAGCTGGACGCTGCCCTGGTTTGGGAAAGACAAGACGGTGCTCCGCGCAGGTTACGGGATCAACTACCAGGGCGCGGCATCTTATAACGCCGGACTGAGTCTGCTGTCTGGAAACAATCAGGGACTGTCTTATACCCAGAACCTCACGACGTTGGGGCTCGGTGCAACATACCTGAACTTCTCTTCACCCAACCTGCCGGTGCCTATGCCGACTCCAACCGGCGTCCAGCCGCTCAGCCGCGAACCATTTGACGTGCGGACGAACGCCCTTGCGGGTTACGACGACAATCGCGTCAACCCGTACATTCAAACCTGGAACCTTGAAATCCAACGAGAGATCGCCAGGAACTTCACCTTTGAAGTGCGTTATGTGGGAAGCAAGGGCACGCACCTTCTGGGAGGGATATCTATCAATGATGTGAATATCTATGAGAACGGTATTCTCGAAGCCTTCAACATCACACGCGCCGGAGGCGACGCGCCGCTCTTCAACCAGATCCTGAGTGGCATTACGTTGAACAATGGAACGAACGCCAGTCTCGGACAGGGTGTGGTGGACGGGTCAACGGTTACAGGCTCTGCTGCGCTGCGAGCCAACACCACGTTCCGCAGCTTCCTTGCCAATGGAAACGTTGGCCAGTTTGCGAGTGCGCTGAATTCCACGACCATCGTCACCGGCAGAGCCGGTGGCCTGCTCGCCCGCAACGGATTCCCCGACAACTTCATCGTGGCGAACCCTCAGTACGCGGCCGTTGTCATGACGTCGAATCCGGGCAGCTCCACCTATCACTCCATGACTCTTCAGCTGACGAAACGATTAACCCACGGATTCACGTACTCCTTTGGCTACACGTGGAGCCGCGCACTTGGCGAACAGGCCGGCGACGGCAATATGGAGTATGTGGATCCAAGAAACTGGCGTCTGAACAAGACTCTGCTGGCCTTTCATCGGACACACGACATCCGCAGCAACGGAACTTTCGAGTTGCCCTTCGGGCCTAACCGCAAGTTCCTCAGCGGTGCGCCGTCGTTTATTTCGAGGATCGTCGAAAAGTGGCAGCTTGGCGGTATCTTCAGCTGGAGCTCCGGCGCTCCCACAACCCTCACGGCGTCGAACTCCGAACTCACGTGGACTCAGGTCCCTGTCACCCTCGCGCTTACCCGTACGCCAAACACGCCGAATGTCCTCGGCGATTTCCCGAAGAGCAGTGGAAAGCTGACGTACACATCGAACGGGGCCACGTACTTCCCCGACCTCAAACAGGTCGCCGACCCCGCCGGCAGCAATGTCACGACGGCGCAGACGCTTCGCAGCGCGTTTACGAATCAGGTCCTGCAGGACGCCAACGGCAATACGATTCTCGCCAGCCCGGCTCCCGGCGTTGTCGGGACAATGGGTCGCCAGTGGATCGAAGCGCCCGCTCACGCGAATTTCGACGTGAACCTGGTGAAGCGGATTCGCCTGGCGGAAAGCAAGGAACTCGAAATCCGTGTGGACGCGCTCAGCGTGATGAACAATCCGCGATGGAACTTCGTTAACGGTGGAACCGACATCAACAACGTCAACTTCGGCCGGCTGACCGCTGCGGATCCTACCGGCGCGAACCAGGCGGACAATACGATTGCCGGGCGACGATTCACGTTTACGGCGAGGCTGAACTTCTAGGCACAATGGAGGATTGATGCGTTCACGAACTGAGTTCACCGTGTCGCCCGCAATCATGACGGCTCTCCTGCTTGCCGCATCGAGTACGACAGCGCATCACAGCTTCACCCCGCACTTCGATACCGGCAGGAGGGTCAACATTTCGGGCACGGTGACGAAGTACGATGCGAGAAATCCTCACAGTTACCTCTACATTAACGCTGTGGACGAGAACGGCAGGACGCGGGAATACGTCTGCGAATCGCACGGCGTAACACAACTCACCCGTATCGGCGTAACTCCGCAACTCTTCAAGCCTGGAACGAAACTGACTGTAACCGGGCCCGTTTCTCGGCACAGTCCGTACATGTGTTTTTTTGAAATCATCGAATGGCCGGATGGCCGCGCGATGAACGTGAACGGGCCGGGAGGCTCGCAGCGAACGCCTCCGCCTGCAAAATTGGCGCAGCGCCAGGACATTTTCGGAACGTGGTTACTTGCTCGCAACCGATTCTCCGGCAATGAGGCACCCCTCCTGCAATTGCTCACGCCGGCAGGGGAAAAAGCTGTCGCGTCCTATGACCCGTTCAAGGACGATCCCGTGTTCCAATGCGATCCCGTTGCAGTTCAGCGTGTCTGGCAAGCACCGAGCACGCCGTTGGAAATCATTCGAGACGGTTCGGATGTCGTACTCCGTCACGAATGGATGGACGTGCGGCGGGTCGTACACATGAACATGAAGACCCACCCCAAAGATGGCCCAAGGAGTTCGCTCGGCCATTCCATTGGCCACTGGGAAGGCGAGACCTTGGTCATCGAGACCGGTAATTATTCAGCCGGTGTGCTGGAACAATACGTCGAGCAACGTCTTCAGCCGACAAAGGGGGCCCTGCATTCTGCGTCACTCACAACAATCGAGCGCCTGCAGCTCGATCGCGCAAGTCAACGCCTCATCGTGGAGGTTGATGTGACGGATCCGCAATTCTATAAGCAGCCGTTGCCTCGACTGACCATGGAGTACTCGCCATCCGATCTGAAAATCACGCCCTTCAAGTGTGCACGCGAGGGCCCCAACGGGATGATCGGGAAGGCGACAAAGTGATACCCGGTCGAGGAGGAGAAAAAGCCGAGGCATGGCTGGGGCTGGAATTTTGAAATTAGACGAGTTGGAGATCTCAGGTTGTAGGTTACAAAATCTTAGATTGGACTGGCATCCACCGGGTTGGCTCGTCCAATTTAAGATCTTGGAACCTACAACCTGAGATCTCCAACTCGTCCAATTTCAATTCTTTTCAGGTGCTGTTCAGGAGAGTTCATATGCCTCACGGTGTTAGTTATATTTTTCCTGCTCTTCTTCTGTGTGGAGCTACTCCCCTCTATGCACAGCTTCAAGAGCGCATGGTTATTGGAAGCGGTGTCGTTTGTCGTTCTGAGCCGGAACGAACCGCTCCCGTCCGCTACATCTACCGTATCGGAGACATTGTCGGAGCGAGCGAACAAACCGTACGGAATGGAGAGACATGGTACATGGACCGTTTGCGTGTCAGCGGGCAATACCCTTCCTGCTGGATCTATGGGCCATTGACTGTCGAATTCCGTAGATCAGAGCCGGTGGCCGCTCTCGCTGCGGCGGCTGATCATGCGTTACGGCGCACCGATGCGTCTTTTGAGGATTTGGTGTCCGTGGACAACCTGTTCACGCAGGGCTTATCCGGCGAGGATTTCCTGTCAACTTCAGGGTTGCTGCAGTATCGCCGGCTGGAGGTTTTGCGCCGCATCGCGAAGGACTTTGGCGACAACGCGAGAGACATTTCCCGCGATCCTCTCAAACTGTCGTGGTTCCTCGCGCACCGGGACGTCATTCGTTACTACGAACCCGACAATGGGTACTTTGTTCCGGTTGCGGCATATTGGGCATTGCACGACAAGTTTCCCAATGAACCCTGGTCGGAGGAATTGGCCTGGACTGCAGCACAGATCCATATTCCGAGCGACGAGTGTTACTCGGACTGCGTTTTTCGGAAGATTGAGCAAACCTACGCACGATATTGGCAAAGCCATCCCACCGGCGGATCCGTGAAAGAGGCAATCGACAGGGCGGTTCCGATGGCCCGCTACGCGGTCGAGATGTCTCTTTACGACGAGAGCCCTCTCGCACTCCTTACGCGGTTGCGCCGAAGCCTCGACAAAGTGTCCGCCTCGAACAAGACCTGGTTCCTCAGTATTCTCGACGATGCTGAGAAAAAGTACGCCCCACGCTGAAGGATAGGTGACAGTGGGGCGAGTTCTATCGGGACAAAGTTAATGATGCCTTCCGGAGAGCTGTCGCCCCTCAGTTTCAATCGGCAGGATATTCTTTAACCCTGATCTCCATTTGATCCGCAGTCGCCCGTCTCCGTATAGTGAACGCCATGACTCCCAACGACAGCAGCGTGTGGGTCGGAAGAGTAATCGATCAGTACCAGATACTGTCGTTGATCGCTGCGGGAGGCATGGGGGTTGTTTATCTGGCTCGCGATCGCCGGCTTGGCCGTCACGTTGCGTTCAAGGTATTGCCCGAAGAATTCTCAAGGAATCATGAGTATGTCGTCGGTTCGGAACTTGAGGCGCGGATGCTGGCATCGCTCAACCATCCCAACATTGCCGGGATTTATGACTTTAAGGAGATCGAAGGCAACCGCTGCCTCATTCTCGAATACGTCGATGGTGAAACCCTCGCGGAGCATTTAAGGCGAAAGCGTATGCCGGTCGCTGAGATCCTGGACATCTGCCGGCAGATTGCCGCAGCGCTGGAGGCCGCCCACAGGACCGGGATCGTTCATCGCGATATCAAGCCGGCCAATATCAAAGTGACATCCGACGGTCGCTGCAAGGTGCTCGATTTTGGGCTGGCGAAATCGCTGGTCGCCGGTCAGACCCCTTTCAGTGCATCAAACGCGCCAACGATGTTAACAGCCGACCTGTCCGGTCAGATCGTGGGTACTCCCGCCTACATGAGTCCCGAACAATTGCGCGGCGCAATGGTGGATCATCGAGCCGATGTCTGGGCGTTCGGATGCGTCTTGTATGAAATGTTGGCGCGGCGTCCTGCATTTTCCGGAAAGACCATTTCGGAAATCATTGCGGCTGTACTGAAAGATGAGCCTGACTGGACGGCACTCCCGAACGACACGCCCCCGAAGCTACGAGAGCTTGTGATGCGGTGTCTTGAAAGGGATCCCGCACGACGGCCCGCGGAGATCGCAGGCGCGCTTGACGGGATCGAGTCAGGCTCGTCCGGAACTGTGCATCAACCTGTTACGGAAAGGATGCCAGCCGCGCTCTCACTTGCGGTTTTGCCGTTTGTGAACGCGGGAGGCAATCCCGAGATGGACTACCTCGGCGATGGACTGACTGAAAGCATCATCCTCAACCTCTCACAGTTGCCGGAGCTCCGCGTGATGGCACGCAGTACCGTATTCCGGTACAAGGGCCGCAGCGATGAAGCGCGAGACATTGGTAGGGCGCTGGGCGTCTCGGCTGTGCTGACGGGACGGGTTCTCCATCGCGGCGACAGGCTGCTGATCAGTGTTGAACTCGTCGATGTGGATAACGGTTGGCAGCTGTGGGGCAATCAATATCGCCGCAAGCCGGAGGACATCTTTGCGATCGAAGAACAGATTGCAGGCGATATCTCTGAAAAGCTGCGGCTGAAGCTGAATCCTGAAAGAAAGAGTCTTCTGACACGGCGGTATACGGAGAATGTCGCGGCGTACCACCTTTACTTGAAGGGCAGATTCCACTGGGCCAAGAGGACGGCCGAGGGTCTCCAGCGCGGGATTCAATATTTTCGCGAAGCGATCGAAGGCGACCCCACCTACGCGCTGGCCTATGCGGGCCTTGCAGAAGGTTACGTCCCGCTCGGTTTCTACTGTCACGTGCCGCCGAGAGACGCATTCCCGAAAGCGAGGGCGGCAGCAATGAAGGCTCTGGAGATCGATCCCGAACTCTGCGAAGCCCGAACGGTCCTGGCCTCAGTAAAGATGTCCTTTGACTGGAATCTCGTCGATGCGGAGAGAGAAGCGCGCGCGGCGATTGACATCGACCCGAGTTACGCACGAGCCCGGCAGGCTCTATCGGAGTGCTTGATCTCGAAGGGCGATGCCGCAGGGTCTGTAGCAGAAATCAAACGAGCGCTCGATCAGGATCCGTTGTCGCTGCACACGAGCGCTGCGGTTTCGATGATGCTCTACTTCAGCAGGCAGTATGACGAAGCAATCGAACATGGAGTCCGTACCGTTGAGATGGATTCGACGTTCTTTCCAGCGTACCTTTTCCTGGGACTCGCCTATGTAGAACGAAAACAGTATTCGGAAGCGGTTGCCGCATTGCAGAAAGGAACAGAACTCTCCGGCAACATCACGCTCATGCAAGCCTCGGTTGCGTCGGCATTTGCCTTCGCCGGCAAGACTGAAGAGGCGGGAAGAATTCTCAGCGAACTCGAGACGCCTCGCGGCTACTACGTCTCGAAAACCTCCATCGCGGCGGTCTATGCAGGATTGGGAGACGTGGATGCCGCGCTCACCGCTCTGGAACAGGCGTATGACGACCGGTGCGCCTGGCTTCTGCGTGCTCTAGTGGCAGATCCGCGGCTGGACCGGTTGCGCGACCAGCCACGCTTCCGCGATCTCTCCCGTCGCGCAGGAGTGGTAGCTCAGAGATTGGGGGTCGAGTAGTCTGCCCCCGATCTCCTGCCCTTCTCGTTGACGGTTGACGGTTGATTGTTGACTGTTGTGCGTTGACTGCTGGACTTGATACGTTGATTGTTCGACGAATTGACAACGTAACAAGTCCAGCAGTCAACGCACAACAGTCAACAATCAACCGTCAACGGAAGAACGAAGACTCCAAACTTTATGTGTTTGGGTCTGCCCCCAAACTAGCGGACGTGCTATCGGGACAGAGTAATGATGACTTCCGGAGAGTTGTCCCCGGTCAGTTTGAAGTTGTCCTTCATCAGATTTGTTGCCCCAAACGTCATGGACATCAACGAACCCTGGGAGACATAGTCGACCGCCATACGGTATTCCCCCTCGGAAAGTCTCAGGGTGAACGTGTCTGCCGTCCCGGCCTCTCTAAGCACGACGGGCTCATTGAGCAGCCGCCCAAGAGGAGCCGGGGAACAGACATCCGAAATACATTCAGAGTCGACCCGGCCTAACATCAACGGACCAATCAGAGAAGATGGATAACTGAATCGAAAACCTCTCCCATCGCTCTGCCTCAGGGAGAATGAGACCCCTCCACCTCGTCCTCCGTCTTCAACCCGCATCCGAACAGTCAGAAGCCGCTGCTCAGGGACAACAACATGAAGCGCGGAAACATCGCGCTCAACTGAAAGTGTCCTGTCCGCCATCCCAAAAGTCGGCGGCTCCGTTCGCAGCGTGTATGTGCCGTACGGAACTTTGGGAAGATCAAAGGTTCCATCGGCTTCGATTCGCGATTCGATAAAGAAGCGCGGAGAACTCCCAATGAGAGCAACTTTGGCGAACGGGGGCAATTCTCCGCCGGTAACACGGCCATCCACGCGAGCCACCTTCGCGGATGCAATGGATTCAAGAGTCACGACGATTTCTTGAGGGTCTTCCTCGTTGACGTTCAGCTTCTGCTGCATGAGGTCCAACGAGCCGTATTGCATCGATTTGACGCGATAAGGGGCCGCAACGTTGGTCATCTCGACCTGGAATTCTCCGTAGGGAAGTCTTGCAATGAAAGTCCCGTCGGCTTCAATTGCTGCGCCTCCGCCAGATGATGCCGTTACGGGAATTGCTCTTATCGCTGCACGAGGCAAAGCCCCGCCCCCATCGACAATAACGCGACCACGGATCGGACGTGTTGCAGGGATAGCAAAATCCGCAGGTCCCGTATCTTTTGATCCGACGACAACGTGAGTGGGCGCGATCGACAAATAAGGATCTACCTGCACCCAATAGCTGCCGGGCGGTACGGCCGGAAACTCGAATTGTCCCCTGGAGTCGAGCACAGTGGAGAACTCGCCGATCCTGATTCTCGTCGGAAGTCCTCCCGCTGAAGCCGTGACACGTCCGTACAGCCGGACGGTTTTTTCTTTTGTCTTGCTACTTGCCGGCGTCGTCGCAATCGATAGTGCCGGAGTGGGCAATGGAGGCGTCGATTGCGGACGAACCTCGAGCCCGTCGATATCCCGATCGGCGACAGCGATGGTCGTCTGTCCTGGAAGAGACGAACTCAGTGTGTAAACGCCGGGTGGCACGTTGAGGAAGTCAAACGAGCCGTCCGCCGCCAGCGGTGCTCGTATCACGAGTTGTCGGCTCGAGAGCAGTACGATCGGGTCAAATCCACGGACTGCGGTACGGCCGGACGCGTCGAGGACGCGGCCCGTGACTCTGACGGTCGCCTTACGCATGCGCAATGTCACCACGATCTCCGGAAGGTCGGATCCCGAGACACGCAGAGGATCGCTCAACAGATCGGAAGACCCAAACGTGATCGCCTGGATTTCGTAGATGTCCGTCGGAAACCTGGACACCCTGATTCTCGATTCTCCCTCGGAGAGAAACGCGTCAAATGTTCCTGGCGCTCGGCTGGTTCCATACGCGATGAACTTCGAGTCTCTAACAAACGAGACCTCAAACATTGGAACTGGACCACCGTCGGCAACAACGACGCGGCCACGCAACTGACGCATTGCGGGGACGAGAAGGTCCAGGTTCTGAATGTCTTTGTCGGCAACGACCACACTCACAGGTTCGCTGTGTCCAGCTTGAAGTGTGTAGTTTCCCGTTCTCACGTTGGAGAACTGGTAGGATCCGTCCTTCTCGATTTGTATTTGCATCGAACTCAATAACGAAGGTCCGGACAAAGTTACTTGAGAGGTCGCCGCTCCATAAGGCGTAGTGGAAATGTTCTCGACGCCGACAACCCTTCCACGAATTCGCCTGAGCTTTGATGGCTGCGCAAGCGAAAGCTTGAGCATGAAGCGCTGAACACTACCGGTAAAGTTGACGGCCTTCTTCAGAAGATTCGTATTCCCATAGGTGAAAGACTCGACACGGTACTCTGGAGGAACATCCTTGACGGCGACACGGTAATCGCCGGCGGGCACGTTCATGATCGCTACCCCGGACTCCTGGATGATTCCAATGCCGGCTTGCGTTTTGCCCGATTTGCCTCGGAGTTCAAGTGCAATCCGCGGCAATGGCCCTGCGCCTTCAACCTCGACCCAACCGTTGAGCTGAACAAAAAGAGCCGCGCTAACTCGAACTCCAGTGATGTCCTTGTCTCTGACCACGATTGAGGATGCGTTCCACAGCATCGCACCAGCATCGGATGCGCTCAATGAATACGACCCCGGCGGTACGCTATGAAACACAAACGATCCGTCCGGTGCGACCTCCACGTCCTCGCGAAACCAGAATGGTCCGGAGGGAAACAGCGTCATCTTGGGAGGGATCTTCATGCCATTAGCCGTGACCCGACCGGCGAGTTTTGGGCCGGGAGGCAGGGCCAACTGGAAGTTCAGGCTTTCGATGGTCGAACCTGAGGGGATCGTAATGAGGCGCGCATCACCCATGTCTTTCGTTCCGGGGTAGTACGAAGGAGTGTCAATCCGACCGGCTATCAGGAAATAGCGACCCGGGGTGATGTTGAACAGGCGATAGCGGCCCAGATCGTCGGTTGTTCCGACAGTTTGAAGCGTGCGTGCCGGAACCAGGACTCCGTTTGGTTCCTCTACGGCGAACGCAGTCGCCACGCGCACTCCCCTTGCGGGCTTGCCATCGATTCCCCGGATCTCTCCTGCCACGCCTCCCAGGTCCTCGGAGAACGCCAGGCTGTGAACCAGAAAAACGCACGCGAATAGAATCGCCTTCACGTCTCTCCTTTCAGTCCAGGCAACGTTTCACTGCCCCCGGGCGTATCTTATACTTTCTCGGAAACAACAACGTCATTTAGGCGGAACTTTCAGCGACCTCAGGAGATTTCACACGCCTCAGGCAGTTCGTTATCTGAATCCTGCAACCCTATCAGCGCCGACCGGATATTCCCACATCGCTGAGGTCAGCGGCGGGCGGACGATCTATATCGAAAAAGTGGAAAGAATTGTGCTCACGCACGATCTAATGCAAAACCCAAATCGTCGACCAAACCAACTTGAAGAGCGCATCATTGCTTTCGCCGCCTCAGTTGTTTCACTCTCGTCAAAGTTGCCTCGGAATCCACAAGGGCGCCATATCTGCGACCAAATCCTACGCTCCGGCTCGGCAGTTGCCGCAAATTACGGTGAGGCCAGAGCGGCGGAGAGTCGATCCGATTTCATTCACAAGCTCAAGATCGTGTCGAAAGAACTCAACGAAGCAACGAAACGGCTGTCTGGCTCGAGATCATCGTGAAAAGTTCCGTCATTCCTGCGGACACCGTGGTCGAGATCCTCGTGGAAAACCGCGAACTTTTTAGGATTATTTCAGCGTCGATACGAACGGCTCGCTCGGGCTGCTCTTCTCGTTGATTGTTGACTGTTGTGCGTTGACTGTTGGACTTGTTACGTTGATTGTTCGACGAATTGACAAACAAGTCCAACAGTCAACGCACAACAGTCAACAATCAACCGTCAACGAGAAGTCCTAAGGATCGGATACGTCATCGCATCTTTCAGGGCATCGTCGAGGAAATTCCAGGTGAGCAACCCGTCGTTCGAGCGAGGTTCGATCAAATAGAACGCCAGCCGGGCCAACGGCTGATTCATGGGAACGCGATAGAAGCCGGGTGTAATAGTTCGTTCGACCGGTTGATACGCTCCGGTCACCGTGCGCGCCTGATGTCCTTCGAACATTTGCTGCGCAACCTGGGTCGTATCAATCCGAAATTCCTCGAGGCGAAGCGTAGCCTGCCGATTTATTTGCTCGAACCGAATGCCATGGTCCTTCAGTCGCTCAACGACAGCGGTCAGAGCCGACGGGATGTAGTAGGCCGACGGCACACGTTCAGACTCGGTGGATTCGAAACCGGCATCCAGCCACATCTGTTCCGGCGTGCGAACATCCAGCCGCCTCAGCATCCGTTGACCGCTGACCGGATTGATCTCATCGGCCGTGTCTCCCATCAGAATCTCCGCTTTCATCGCGGATCTCTTCAGTCTGGATCGAAGCGACAGGCGCTGACCTATGAGGGAGCGTGTGTCTGCGTCCTGGGCGGCCTTGCGTATTCGCCCCGCGTTTACGTGCGCAAAGTTCAGGATCTCTTCAACGAATCGACTGGCGGTCTGGATGCGTTCCTGAAATGTGAGATAGGAGTAGGTTTCACTGAGAATTCCGAAACGGTTACGGAGGCCCCAATAGTTATGCGTATATCGCGGCAAGTCCTCCACCGTTGTCCAAACCCGGTCCGGTTGCTGTCCCTGGACATCGCCATAGGAGTGAAGCGCCCAGCCGTCTTTTTGCTGGATAGTTTTCGTGACGGCCGGCATCCATTCGTCGCGAGCAATCCTCGTGATGCCGGCGTCCACGGCAGGATTGTTGGGTATCTCCCAGGTGAGATGGTAGGCGTGATGCGATCCATTGGTCGTATGAAGGTCGATCATGACGTGAGGATCGTAGTCATTCAGCAGTTTGGCCATCGATCGCGCTTCCGGCGTATCCAGCTTCATGTTGTCGCGATTCAGATTCAGTCCCTGAGCATTGGCGCGAATCCCTGCACCGGCGATCGGTCCATTCTGAGGTCCACGGTTGTTCGGTCCGACACGTTCATTGCCATCAGCGTTATAAATGGGGGCAATGAGCAAGACCATGGAGTTCAACCATTCCGCGTGTTTCCCGGAAGCAATTTCGCGTATGAGTGCAAGAGACGATTCCTTCCCCTCGACTTCGCCCGCGTGAATATTGGCCTGGATGTAAACGCGCAGCTTACCGGACGCACGAACGGTGCGAGATGTGGCATCGCCGACCTTGCCGACAACGGCTAGCGGCAGCGCCCGGCCTTCGAAGGTATTACCGAACGTCGTGTTGTGGATCAGCGGCGATTGTTTCGCCACAGTATCCAGGAACGCAACGACATCATCGTACCGGCTGGTCTCCGCGTAGTTGGTTCGCTCGGCCCTCGTCTGAATCTGAGAAAGAAGTGTCATAGTCCCAAGCGCGCACAGGATCGATCCGAAAACAAGCGTTCGCATCGGGCGTAGATTAGCAGATGTAGCTCGGGAAATCGTGCTACGTCCAGGTATCTTCTAGGTCATTGAAGGCACTTTTGACTGGCCCTGGCATTGACGGGTCGAAGAGTTAAGATCGAACGCCAGTGAACCACGCACGAATGTGTTCTGAAAGACTGCGCGATTTCGACGCATCCTTCCGCAAGCGAACACCCACGCCGACCACCTGAACTGCAGGCGAGCTTTCAAATTCAACTCTGGATGGCGCGACGTTGGAGAGGAGTGATTTCTCCAACACCGCATTCCCGGTTTGGAGACAGAGCGAGCTGACGAAGCGTTGCTGCAGCGACTTCCCCGAAGGATCATAAGCGCGGACCCAAACATAAACGCCGGACAGCGGCTTGCATTCGACCCGCACTCTGGTGTCCGTGATCGTCGGCCCGCCGGGTTCGTCAGGGTGTGACCACACCGTCGAATGAGCCGGTTCGCCCGGGCCGATGCTTGCGGGAGTGTATCCGTACCCGAGTCGGTACAGCGTCACATCTCCGATGCTCAGTTCTCTTTCCGCGTCGGCGGCTTCGAGCGCCTGCTGCAACCTCGCAGTGTGTGACGAATCGGTCACAAGGACGTGACTGATTCCAAGCTGATGGAAGACATCGCGCCAAGAGCCCGGTTCAGGGTCCGGGCCGCCGGCGAAAAGTGTGCGAACAAGCCCCGGGTCATACCATCCCGTCGTGAATCCGCGACCCGCGAAGAGCGCACCGAAAGGCCGGTTCGGGTCGGTGAGCAGGACGCGGGCTTCTTTTCCATGCTGCTCTTCAATGTAGTCAGCGACCAGACGCTCCGGGGTGTACGATCGAAGGATCTTCTTTCTTCCTTCCGCATCGTTCACGACAGTTCTCACAAGCCCGGCTTTGAATAGCCACGAAAAGTTTGCCGAATACAGCGTATTGAGCGCCATGAGGCAAATAAAAGCAGCTGCCAGTATCCGTACAGAAACCATCTTACGTAGCGAGGCTGCAGAAACCGGCAGGAGGAGCACAAGCATTGGGAAAAAGTAACGGAAGTATTGTGATTGGTGGAATACCAAACTCGCTCCCGCGAGCGCGCAAATCGCAACGCCCCGAGTGCGCCTTAGGGCGAGCGCAAGCGGCAGTACGCCTGCAAGCGCCAACCAATGAAAGCCCGCAGTGCCGGGTAAGCACTCGCAATACTTGTCCGTCGCGAAGGTCAGCTGCCAAAGCATATCCGGCCGTATTCCCGATACCCAGCGCCCGTCTGTGAAATTCTCCGGAGGAAAGAAGTCGGACTTAAACCAGCCATTAAAAAGCGGCAATACCGGATTACCGGTTAGCACAGCAGCATACGTGTAGCTTGATCCGGCAATCAGGACGGCGAGGGCTGCGGCCAACCCAAGCTCGCGCCACAACAGCTTTCCCCGCCAGCGGATCACTAACCACAACGCGAACGGGGCCATCCCCAGAATGTTCGATATCTTGAGCCCGATACTCACCGCGAAGCAGATGGACAGAAGGATCAGCCTGCCTGAGTCCGCCTTTCGCGGCGCGCTGACAAGAATCAATGCCGCGGCAGGATACAGAGCAACGGCAGCCAACTCGCCCTGCATGGACCAAAGCAGCCCATACATCAAAGGAACACTTCCGAGACACCCAACCGCGAGCCAACCCGATTGCGAGGTACCGCCAAGCCTTCGATTCAGCTCGAGGACAAGCAATACCGCTAGGGCTAACCATAGAAGGTTTACGGATGAACGGGCGTCTTCACCCGCAATCACCTGAGTGGTTCCCTGGACTACATCTCCGAGCCATGGAGAAACCGCCCACACCTGCGACTCGGCATCCATGCGATAATGCGCGCCTGTTCGAAGCTCCGTGGGCAGGCCCACGTGATAGGCAAGGTCATCGAACCCCATCGTGGGAAGCCACGTGCCGGTTGAGGCCAGCCCCAATGTCATCAGCGCCACTGCAGCCAGCCGCGGCGCCGCGGCCACCCGCATTTGCCATACTCTCCGTTGGTCCAGGAGAATCTTCGTAATCGCCCTCCTTCGCCACCAGCAGATAGCCAGCGCGACGAGGACATAACCCCGATGGAAATGAATCGGGAACGGCAAGAGCCAGCCCACTATGCCGGCGATGACGCCCAGGCCCGAGATCACTGCAAAAGCGAGCCGGCAGGGTATTCGTTTCGGAAGCAGCAGACTTCCAACGCCGACGGCCGCGGCGGTAAGCAGGAGCGCGCTGAGAACTGGCACAATGCCCACGAGCAGAACGTGGTATGCGAACCAGACAAGAAGCACGGAGTTGGCGTAGCGCACGGGAAAGACAAATCTCAAGATCAACGAAATCACTGCAGTGATGATCGTGAAACTTACAAGGTCTTCGGTCATCTCAGTGGGCAGCGACGACCAAATGCTCGTCGATAGGAATCCTGCGATCAGGGCTCCGCAGCCCAGCGCGAGCAGAGTCAGCGTCGCGGCTCGATAAAGGCTTGTCTTGTCTCTCACGATGCTTGCCAATCCCATGGTGCGGGGCAATTGTAGATGAGGCAAACTCGGTTGCAAGTAAAACAACATCGACGCAGGGTGCCTGCAACAGGATCTCGTTCAATCCGCTTGCACTCACAACGCTCGTTTGCGTATTCTCCTGTGAGTAATTTAGAACTCCCTGCTGAACTTTAGATGAAGGAAGACCTTCGCCTTCTCACGACTGTTTTATCCAGAGAACAACGCGGCGCGACGGAGGCTCAAAGCGTCCTGGAGCGCGGCGCGATGCGGCTTGCGGTCATCGTCCCCTGTTATAAGGTTGAGAATCAGATCGCGCGCGTGATCGGCCTCATTCCGGATTGGGTCGCCTGCATCATCGCGGTTAATGATGCGAGCCCGGACCGAACAGGTGAGGTGCTTGCAAAACTAGCCCTCCAGGAGCCTCGTTTACACGTGCTAACGCACACTCAAAACCAGGGAGTCGGCGGCGCTGTAGTTACGGGATTCAGGAAGGCACTCGAGTTGTCCGTTGATTTCGTCGTCAAGATCGACGGCGACGGGCAGATGGATCCTGCGCAAATGCCTGACCTGCTGGTGCCACTCCTGGATGGGAGCGCGGACTACGCCAAAGGCAACCGATTTCGCAGCGTAACAGATATACAGCAGATGCCTCTGACGCGCCGCTTAGGCAATGTCGCCCTGACTTTTCTGAACAAATTCGCATCGGGTTACTGGCACGTTTTCGATCCTCAGAACGGCTATGTCGCCATTCCGAAAGAATGGTTGCAGCGTCTCTCGCTGGAGTATCTCGACAAGAGATTCTTCTTCGAGAATTCGCTCCTGGTCGGGCTGAACATCGCAGGAGCCCGCGTGGCGGACGTCCCCATGCGCGCCGTTTACGGCGATGAGAAATCAAATATCCGGATTCCCCGTATCCTTGGAGGATTTCCGATTCGACTCTTCAGGGCGGCAATTCACCGAATTCTCATCAAGTATCTGGTTTACGATGTCTCACCGATCGCCGTGTACCTGTTAGCCGGAGGAGTGTTCCTGCTCTTTGGTCTGGTGTTCGGCGGGTATCACTGGCTCGCTTCGATTCAAAGCGGCAGAGCGGCTTCCACGGGAACCGTGATGCTCGCGACGCTTCCCATCATCCTGGGATTCGAAATGTGGCTTCACGCTCTCCATCTGGACATCGTTCAGTCGCCACGTCCGGATCGGCCGACGCGGCCGGTTCGCGTTGAGGACGTCCCCTCATATTTCCAGCCTGACTCAGGGTCGCCCGGAGATCGTCTCGGTTAAACGGCGCAACTGGCTGACCGTGACCCGTTGCTGCGCCTCGATTTTTGCCTGCGGAATTTCTTCGTCTGCAAGATCGGTGTAATGTTCGGGCAGAATGAGAGAGCGGTCGAAGTCCTGAGGAACGGATTCGATGTCGAAGTCAGCGTCGGAGAGACCGTCGTACTTTA
>Ga0070675_100000753_pt1 | contig 22577 bp, 16 predicted proteins | sample KBSM43metaG_FD_65343 | JGI IMG/M metagenome (GOLD analysis project Ga0070675, IMG submission 65343) | Miscanthus rhizosphere microbial communities from Kellogg Biological Station, Michigan, USA - KBS M4-3 metaG | ecosystem: Host-associated > Plants > Roots > Rhizosphere > Soil ... | reverse complement strand
GCGTCGGCATAGAGCTTCCACGGCATCATCAGGATGCCGATGGCCGCGGTAATCAGCCCGCCGGTGACGTAGCTGATGCGGCGTGGCGCGAGACTGGAGAAGTCGTTGGCCGGCGACACCACATTGGCCGCCATATTGGTCGTGAGCTGCGCCAGCAGGATGACGAGTGCGCCGAAGATGATCACCGGCGCGTTGCCGATCCGCGCGATGAGCACCACCGGATCCCAGATCGCCTCACCGAAGATCACCACCGTGGCGCTGGTCACCGCGACGCCGATGAACGCGAACGCGGTCATCGTGGCGGGTAGTCCCAACGCCTGGCCGAGCGCCTGCGACCGCTGGCTGCGCGCGTAGCGCGTGAAGTCGGGAATATTCAGGCTCAGCGTGGCCCAGTAGCCCACGTTGGCGGTGAGCGCCGCCGGAAAAATCTGCCAGAACGGGACGTGGGTCGTCTGCAGACGCGTGCTCTCGCTGAGGATGTGTCCGAGGCCGCCGCCGCGGACGATCGCCCAGCCGAGGAGCAGCGCGCCGCCGGCGAGCAGCAGCGGCGCCGACCAGCCCTCCAGCTTCTTGATGCCGTCGAGGCCGCGGACGATGATCGCCACCTGCACCAGCCAGAAGATGCCGAAGGCGATCCAGACCTGACCAGGCACGCCCGCCCACCCCGGCCACGCGGCCCGCAGCAGCGTGTCGAGCGCCAGCCCGCCGATCCAGGTCTGAATCCCGAACCAGCCGCAGGCGACGAGCGCGCGCAGGATGGCCGGCACGTTGGCGCCGCGGACGCCAAAGCTGGCGCGGCAAAGCACCGGGAACGAGACGCCGTACTTGGTTCCGGCGTGCGCGTTCAGAATCATGGGCACGAGGACGATGGCGTTGCCGAGCAGGATGGTGAGCATTGCCTGCCACCACGTCATCCCCTGCTGGAGCAGGCCCGACGCCAGCGTATACGTGGTGATCACCACGCTCATGCCGATCCAGAGCGCGGCGATGTGATAGGTGGACCAGGTGCGGCGCGCGAGCGGCGTCGGCGCGAGGTCGGGATTCCAGAGCGGACTGTGCGAGACGTCCTCCGACAGCTCGACGACGTCGCGGTCCGCCTTCATCGACGGGCGCTCAGCCTTCCGTGGCGGCCGCGGCCTCGGCCGCCGCGTACCCTTCGGCATCGTAACCGCCGCGGTAGGCTTCACCCTCGGGCCGGCGAATCTTCGAGTGCACCACGACGCGGTCGCGGCGCTGTCCGCGGAAGTCCTCGAGCGACGACCAGCCATGACGCTCCATCGTCTCGCGCATGCCGGCGAGGAGCTGCTTCAGCACGTTGGGGCCGATCGCGTGATCGAGCATCGCCGCGGTGCACACCTGCACGGTGCCGCACCCGAGCAGGAAGTAGTTGAGCGCGTGGCCGAAATCAGCGATGCCCCCAATCCCGGAGAACGCGTGATCGGGAAACGCCTGCGTGAGCTGCGACATCTTGGCGATCGCCTGGGGCAGGATTGCGGGTCCGCCCAGCCCGCCGCTCGAGACCAGCCCGTCCACGTTCATCTCGAACTCGAGCGTCTCGGGGTCGATGAGCGGCAGCGACGGAAACGTGTTGGTGGAGGAGATCGCGTCGGCTCCGCCCAGGAACGCCCCACGCGCCTCGACGACGATGTCGGTGGTGGACGGCGTCAGCTTGGCCCACACCGGCACGCGCGCCACTTCCTTCACGGCCTGCGTCACCACCGACACGAGCTCGGGGTCCTTGCCGATGTTCGAGCCCATGTCGGGCCGGTCCATGTGCGGGCAGGACAGATTGAGTTCGAGCGCGTCGGCGCCTTCGTCCTGGCAGGCCTTGGCCAGCGTCTGCCAGTGTCGCAGCTCGGCGTCGCTGCCGGAGCCGGCCATGATCGACGTCACCAGCACGTGCGACGGATACGCCTGCTTGATTCGCCCGAGGCGCGGCACCCACCAGTCGAGCGTCTTGTCGGAGATGAGCTCCCAGTTCCACGACGAGTGCAGCGCGGTGCCGGGACGCTTCTTCATCGACAGTTGGGTCGATTCCGGCGTGGCGCGCAGGAACTTGGTCTTGGGACCGGCGACGTTGGCCACCGGGTGGAGGCCGATAGTCTTGGTGACCACGCCGCCCCAGCCGGCGTCGAAGGCGCGCGTGATGTTCGACTCGCTCTCGGTGGGCGGCGCCGACGCGAGCAGGAACGGGTTCTCGAAGCGCAGCCCGGTGAAAGAAACAGCCAGATTCATCGCCATGGCGCCGTCCTTGGGAAAACCGCTTGCCTACCCGTAACTATAATTGGTCGCTCGCCCGTGCGTAGGGCGGACCTTCAGGTCCGCCGGCTGGGCGGTCTGAAGACCGCCCTCTACGTCCGGACCTATCGGTTCAACGAGGACGGTTCCGTATGCCGAGACGTGTCGTCGGCGGCCTGATCCAGGCAGCCACTCCGCTCACCGATCCCGCCACCCCCATCGACCAGATCCGGCAGGCGGCCATCGATGTCCATCTTCCGCTCATCGACGAGGCGGGGAAGAGGGGCGTCCAGATCCTGGGGTTGCAGGAGATCTTCAACGGCCCCTACTTCTGTCCGTCGCAGGACGCGCACTGGTACGACATCGCCGAGCCGGTCCCCGGGCCGACCACCAATCTGATGGCGGAGCGCGCCAAAAAATACGGCATGGCGATCGTCGTCCCGGTCTACGAGCGCGAGCAGGCGGGCATCTACTACAACACCGCGGCCGTCTACGACCATGACGGCACCTATCTCGGCAAGTACCGCAAGAACCACATTCCGCACACCTCGGGCTTCTGGGAGAAGTACTTCTTCAAGCCCGGCAACCTCGGGTATCCGGTCTTCAAGACGCGCTTCGCGACGATTGGCGTCTACATCTGCTACGACCGGCACTTTCCCGAGGGCGCGCGGCTGCTCGGCTTGAACGGCGCCGAGATCGTCTTCAACCCGTCGGCCACGGTGGCGGGGCTGTCGCAGTACCTGTGGAAGCTCGAGCAGCCGGCGCACGCGGTCGCCAACGGCTACTTCATGGCGTGCAGCAACCGCGTCGGCACCGAGGCGCCCTGGAACATCGGCCGCTTCTACGGCTCGTCATACTTCGTCGATCCGCGCGGCAACTTCCTGGCGACGGGATCCGAGGACAAGACGGAGCTGGTCGTCGCCGAAATGGATCTCGACGTGATCGAAGAGGTCCGCCGCGTGTGGCAGTTCTATCGCGACCGGCGGCCGGATTCCTATGGCCCGATGGCGGAGCAGCTGCCATGAGCACGCTGCTGATCAAGAACGGCACGATCGTCACGGCCACCGATCTCTACAAGGGCGACGTGTTCGTCGAGGGGGAACGGATCTCGACGATTGGCACGGCGCTCACCATGCCGGCCGATCGGACCATCGACGCCACCGGGAAGTACGTGCTGCCGGGCGGCATCGACGTCCACACGCATCTGGACATGCCGTTCGGTGGCACGACGTCCGCCGACGACTTCGAATCGGGCACCATGGCTGCCGCGCACGGCGGCACCACGACGATCGTCGACTTCGCGATCCAGTACCGGGGCCAGACGCTGCACCACGCCTGGGAGACGTGGATGAAGAAGGCGGAAGGCAAGGCCGCGATCGACTACGGCTTCCACATGATCATCACCGAGCTCTCCGACCAGGTGGAGCAGGAGATGGATGCGCTGGTCGCGCAGGGCATCACCTCGTTCAAGCTGTTCATGGCCTATCCCGGCGTGTTCATGCTCGACGACGCCAGCATCTTCCGGGCGTTGCTGCGCACCGGGCAGAACGGCGGCACCATCTGCATGCACGCGGAGAACGGCGGCGTCATCGACGTCCTGGTGAAGAAGGCGCTCGCGGAAGGCAAGACCGCGCCGAAATATCACGCGCTGACCCGGCCGGCGCGCGCGGAAGCCGAGGCGACGCACCGGGCGATTGCGCTGGCCGAGATGGCCGGGGTGCCCATCTACATCGTCCACCTGTCGGCCGCCGAAGCGCTCGAGATGGTGACGGAGGCGCGCGACCGTGGCCTCCCGGCTTATGCCGAGACCTGCCCGCAGTACCTGTTCCTGTCGTACGACAACTACGAGGAGCCCGGTTTCGACGGCGCGAAGTACGTGATGAGCCCGCCGCTGCGCGCGCGCGAGACCCAGGATCGGCTCTGGCGCGGCCTCGCGTTCAACGATCTGCAGGCCATCTCCACCGACCACTGCCCGTTCTGCATGAAGGAGCAGAAGATGATCGGTGAAGGCGACTTCTCGAAGATCCCCAACGGCGCACCCGGGATCGAGACGCGCATGAGCCTGGTCTACGACGGCGGCGTGCGCACCGGGCGCCTGTCGCTCAACCGGTTCGTCGAGCTCACGTCCACCTCACCGGCGAAGATCTTCGGACTGTTCCCGCGCAAGGGGACGATTGCGCCGGGATCGGACGCCGACATCGTCATCTTCGATCCCAACCGCACGCAGCGGCTGTCGGCCAGGACCCTGCACATGAAGGTGGACTACAACCCCTACGAGGGCCGCGAGGTCACCGGCGCAACCGATACGGTGATCTCTCGCGGGAACGTGATCGTGGACGGAGAGCGGTTCACCGGCCGCGCCGGCGGCGGTTCCTTCCTGAAGCGGAGCACGCGATGACCGGCGACGAGATTGTCGCGCTCTCGAAGAAGCACACCATCACCGAATACGTGCCGCAGGACGCGGTCAATCCAATCCCGGTGGCCCGGGCGAAAGGCGTCTATTTCTGGACGCCGGAAAGCAAGCGGTTCATCGACTTCAACAGCCAGCTCATGTCGGTGAATATCGGTCACGGCGATCCGCGGGTCATCGCCGCCATCACCGAGCAGGCGCAGAGAGTGACCTACGTCACGCCGGCGATGACGACCGAGGTACGGGCCCGCCTCGGCGCGAAACTGGCCGACATCACCCCGGGCGACATCGACGCGTTCTTCTTCACCAACGGCGGCGCCGAGGCCAATGAGAACGCCTTCAAGATCGCCCGCGCCGTCACCGGCCGGCAGAAGATCCTGGCCCGCTACCGCTCGTATCACGGCGGCACCGCCGCGGCGATTGCCGCCACCGGCGATCCGCGCGGCTGGAGCCAGCCGCCGATGCCGGGCGTCGTGCACGTGCTCGACCCGTATCACGGTGTGGCGCGCGGGTGGGACGACGCCGCGACGTCGCTGCAGTACCTCGAGGAAGTGATCCAGCTCGAAGGACCGCACACGATCGCGGCCTTCATCCTCGAGACCGTCACCGGCACCAACGGCGTGCTCGTGCCTCCCGACGGCTACCTGCAGGGAGTGCGGGCGCTCTGCGACAAGCACGGCATCCTGATGATTGCCGACGAGGTCATGAGCGGGTTCGGCCGCACCGGCAAGTGGTTCGCGATCGAGCACTGGGGCGTGGTGCCGGACATGATCACGATGGCGAAGGGGCTGACCAGCTCGTACATCCAGCTCGGCGCGGTCGGCATCCGCCGCCCTCTCGCGGATCACTTCAAGGACAAGATGTTTCCGGGCGGGCTGACCTACAGCAGCCACCCGGTGGCCTGTGCCGCGGCGCTGGCGACGATTGCCGTCTACGAAGAGGACGGGCTGATCGACAAGGCGGCGAAGACCGGCACGCTGCTCGCCTCGCTGCACGCCGAGCTCTCGGCGAAGCACCCGTCGGTCGGCGCCACGCGTTGCATCGGGCTCTTCGGCATCATCGAGCTCGTGCGCAACCGGAAGACGATGGAGCCACTGGCGCCGCTCAACGGCACCTCGCCTGAAATGGCGGCGCTCGGCAAGTTCTTCCGCGAGGAAGGCCTCTTCACCTTCGTGCGCTGGAACTACTTCTTCACCAACCCGCCTCTGTGCATTACCGAGCCGGAGCTGCGGGAGGGCATCGAGATCATCGATCGCGGCCTGGAGATCACCGACAACGCCGTGCAGTCGTAGGGGCCGCCTTCAGGCGGCCCTGGGCCGGCTGAAGCCGGCCCCCACGCCAGCACCGCTACTCCATGGCCGCGCCCTCGCGGCCGCCCTTGCTCTGCCACATGCGCCGCAACGGCTCGGGCAGCAGGCGAATGAGCTCGCCGAGCTGCGCTTTGTCCGGTGCCACGTAGAACTGGTAGCTGTAGCGCTCGAGCGACGCGGGCGCGTCCGGCGGGATCGTCGCGCCGTGTGCGCCGCGCGAGTTCAGGAACACGAGCATCGAGTTCGCCCGGAACGGCACGAGCTTCGCCAGCTCGCACTGCCGCCCCTCCTGTTCCGGGTAGTAGGTCTGCTTGTAGCTTGCGTCGCTGTCGTTCGCGACCGAGAAAAGCTGGGTGCCGTAGGCGTCGCTGTCGCCGGGCCGCGCGAGATAGAACAGGCACGTCAGCATCGAGTGCTTCGGATCGCGATGCGGGTCGAGGTGGTAGCCGGCGCGCCGGAGCATGAGGCGGCCGCCGCTCACCGACTGCGCCAGGCCCTTGGCCCGCTCGCGGAAGGCGCGGCCGAAGATCGCGTCGTAGTGCCGCTGCAGCGGCATCTGAAATCGCTCGACGACCGCCGGCCGGATCATCTGGCGGGTGACGACGTCGTCGAAAAAGGCCCAGACCGCGGCGCTCAGCGCCGGCCCGAACTCCATTGGAAAGCGCAGGTTGCGTTTGATCGGGTCGTGCGCGTCGAAGAACGGCTCGGGTGGAATGGCCTCGATGAGCAGCTCGTAGACGTCGGCCGGGAGCAGCGATTCGACCACGAGATGTTCGAAGGGCTCCTCGACGAGCGGCGCGGCGGCGATCGCGGCGCGCACGTGGGCGCCGATCCGCGGTGCGTCGAGCCGATCGCTCAGGCGCGCGACGGCCGAGTGCTGCGCCTGGTTCAGCACGGCGGTCAGCTTGACCTGGGCGGCGAGGCGCTCGGCCCGCTGCGCTCCCTGAGAGGTCTCGGCGAGCGCCGTCTCGAGCCGCTCGACAGCGCGTTGAAGCGCACGGACGTCCTTGCGTACCGGCTTCAGCAGGTCCTCGACGTCGGGTTTCCACAGCTTTCCGAGCTGTGCGGTCAGCCCGGAACGGGTCATCAGCGCGCGAAGCATCGCCGGCCCAGTTCCTTCAAATGCTCGGTACCGGGGCGGAGAGTCCTCACGGGAGAAGCGCGCCGCGAACTGTGAGCACCGGACACACGGCGGAGCGCACGACCTGCAGCGTGGTCGAGCCGAACGCGCCGAGTGTCGCCCCGCCGCGTCCCTCGCCGCCCATCACGATCAGCCCCGGAGCCTGGGCAGCGGCAACCTTCGCGATCTCGCGGTGGGCGCGGCCGGTCACGACCTCGATCTCGACTCCAGCCTTGACGGCCTCTTCCTTCGCGAGAATGGCCTGCAGCCGCGCGCGGGCATCCTCGACGAGCTCCGCGCGGAATTCCGGCACGCTGAAGTGCGCGATCTCGCGCGGCTCCTCTTCCGCCAGCCATTCGATCGCGTGCACCACGGTGAGCAAGGCGCGTCCACGGCGGGCCAGGTCCAGCGCAAAACCCAGGGCCAGCAGCGACGCCGGCGAAAAATCGACCGCACACAAGATCTTTCCGAAGGCGGCCTCGCCGGGTGGCGACGCCGGCGCGTGCGGCGGCACGGTCAGCACCGGGCAGGGGGCCTTGCGCAGGAGCCTCTCCGCCACGGATCCGAGCATGAGCCGATCGAAGCCGCTGCGCCCGTGCGTGCCGATGACCAGGAGATCGGCGCGGCGCGCGATGCACTGGTCGACGATGGTCGCCGTCGTCTCTCCAGATTCAGCCGCGACGTCCGCGCTGCCAGGGAGAATATGTGCCGTGCCGAGGGTCTCGCGCACTCGATCCACGACCGCCTCGCGCGACACGGGGTTGACGATTTGGACCGGATCGAAGAGCCCGCCAATCCGGACTTCCATCGGATCGAACGTCGGGACCACGTGAAGCGCCGTCAGCCGGCCGCCGTACCATCGGGCCACCGCCCCCGCGTACTTCAGCGTTCGAACCGACTCCTCACTCAAGTCCACCGCGCACAGCACCCGCCGAAAATCGACCACGTCAGCCTCCGCCTCTCGTGACACTAGCTTGGGCGGGCGACTCAGCGAGTGTCAATGCCGGTGTGGCGAGGCCACGGGAGCCGGCGATCCCGCGCTCAGATGTCGTGGACTCGCCCGGGTTATGCATCGAGCGCGGCGGCAAGCAGGTGGGCACGTCCTGGTCTCAGTTCGCGAGCGCCGCCAGGGTTCGGGCGAGGACGGCCGTGCCTTTGGCGATCGCATCGGGCGACGCGAATTCATCCGGGCGGTGACTGACGCCGCCACGGCACGGGATGAAGATCATGCCCGTCGGGGCCACGCGCGACATGAACAGCGAGTCGTGGTAGGCGCGGCTGATCATGGCCTGGTGACGCAGCCCTCGAGCCTCGCAGGCGGCCGTCACCGCGGCCACGATCTCGGGTGCGCAACCCGCCGGCGGGTCGGCGTTGATCAGCTCGACGCGGACGCTCACGCCGCGGCGCGAGGCAATCGCCGCGCCGGCGTCGCGGATGGCCGCGAGCACGCCATCCCGCCGGGCCAGGTCGATGTCGCGCACGTCCACCTCGAGACGCGTGCGGCTGGGCACGCTGTTGACGGCACCGGGGAACACCTCGCACACGCCCACCGTGCCGACCGTGTCGATCGAACCGGTGGCGCGTGCCGCGGCTTCGACGGTCAGGGCGAGCTCGGCTCCGGCCAGGAACGCGTCGTGGCGGTCCGGCATCAACACCGCGCCGGCGTGGCCGCCCTGGCCTTCGATGAAGATGCGAAGGCTCGCGGGCGCGGCAATGGCGGTCACGACGCCGATGTCGACTCCACCGGCCTCGAGCAGCGGCCCCTGCTCGATGTGCAGCTCGACGAACGCCGCATAAGCGCCCGCGGCGAGCGGCACCGACGAGAGCGCGCCGCTGAAACCGGCCGCCGTCCGGCAGTCGTGCAGCGTGCGCTGGCCGGCATCGCGCAGGCTGTGGTCGACCGCAGAATCCAGCGCGCCCGACAGCAGGCGGCTGCCCAGGCAGCCAATGCCAAAGCGAGTGGGTTCCTCCGACGTGAACAGCACCAGCTCGATCGAGCGGCGCGGCCTGAAGCCCGCCCGCTGGAGTGCGCGGATCGCTTCGAGGCCGCCCAATACGCCAACCGTGCCGTCGAAGCGCCCGGCGTTGGGAATGGCGTCGATGTGCGAGCCGGTCGCGACCGCGGGAAAGGCGGCCTCGGTGCCCGCCCAGCGCGCGAACGTGTTCCCGACCGCATCCTGCCGCACGTCGAGCGACGCCTCGGCACATAGTGACGTGAAGTAGGCGCGGGCTCGGCGGTCGCTCTCGCCGAACACGACGCGGGTGACCGCCGGCGCGGGCGTGTCGGAAAAGCCGGACAGCGTGTCGAGCTCACCGGCGAGCCGTCCGCCGTCGATCTCGAGGCCGACAACGGGACTGGACGTCATCGCGGGTAGCGATCCCAATCCTTGTAGATCAGGTACTTCGCCGGCTGCTTGCCGAGCGCGCCGAACCACTGCGGGCAGTAGCGGTCCATCCAGATGAAGTCCCCCGCTTCGACGGGGTACCACTCAGAGCCGAGCCGATAGATGCCGCCGCCCTCGAGCATGAGGAGACCGTGTTCCATCACGTGGATCTCGACGGCGGGCAGCGCCGCGCCCGGCCGGAACCTCATCGTGTTGACGCGAAAATCGAAGGCGCGGTCATCGGGAATCAGCGCCCGGACTTCGAGCCAGGGGTCGTCAGCGAGATGGGTGGGCGCGATCCGCGATTCGCCGCCGGTGAAGGTCGCCGGGCGCGCACTCACGAGCGCGTCGTACGGTTTCTCGATCACCGCGGCGCGGCAGGCGGCGTCGGCCGCGACCGTCGTGTCCGTGCCCGCGGCGACGTAGGCGAAGTCCCCCGCGCCGAGACGAGCCTCGCCGACGCCAAGGCTGCCGTCGAGCACATAGACGAAGCGCTGTTCGCCGCACGCCGCGAGGGTGCCCCCGGCCTCGAACTCCGCCGTGTACTGCACGAACCGGGCGCCGCCGGCGGGGGAGGCGTGCACGATCGCGGTGGCCTGGCGCATGCCGGGCAGGGGCGCGCGGACGAACGTCTCCGGCGTCTGCAGGCGGTGGTCGGCGCGGTTGGCGCTGCGGGTATGGATGGTCACGAGCGGTCGATGCCTCAGCTCTCTGGATTCAGCGTGGCGATCCCGGGTTCGGGCGCACGAACGCCCCGCGGCGCTGCGCGGTGATGCGCCCGTCGAGGAAGATGGTCTCGCCGCGCCGCAGCGTGCGCCGCACGCGCCCGCGGAAGGTGGCGTTCAGGTACGGGCTGGTCTTGTGCCGCTGCTGCAGGTCGGACACGCGCAGGGTGTGCCGCTCGTCGGGATCGACGAGGGCCAGATCGGCGTCGTACCCGGCCGCCAGCGCGCCCTTGTGCGCGAGCCTGAAGCGCCGGGCGGGCGCCGCCGCCAGCAGCGACGCCAGTCGCTCGACCGGCAGGCCGCGGGCGTGACTGGCGGAGAGGACCACCGGGAGCGTCGACTGCGCACCGGCGATGCCGCCCCACGCCGAGAACATGTCGCCCTCCTTCATTGCCGGCACCGTGGGAGAGTGGTCGGAGGCGACGATGTCGACCTGCCCGGCCTCGAGCGCGTCCCACAGCGCCTCCTGGTCGGCCGCGCGCCGCAGCGGCGGCGCGCACTTGGCCACGGTGCCCAGGCGTTCGAGGTCCTCGTCGACGAAGAACAGATAGTGCGGGCAGGTCTCGATCGACACGTCCACGCCCCGGGCCTTCGCGGCCGCGGCCACCGCCACGCCACGGCCCGAGCTGACGTGCACGATGTGGAGCGTCGCGTGGGCTTCCTCGGCGAGCTGGAGCGCGCGCTCGATCGCCTCGACCTCGGCCTCGACCGGCCGCGACTCGAGGAAGGCCCGGGCCGTGCGGGCAGTCGCCTGCTGTGCCAGCCGCGTCAGCATCTCCTCGCTCTCGGCATGCACGGCCACGGGCAGCCCGAGCCGCGCGGCCTCGCGCAACCCGTCGAGCAGCGTGGTGTCGTCGGCGCGGGGAAACTCCGGCAGGCCCGAGTCGCACATGAACGCCTTGAAGCCGACCACGCCCTTCGCGGCCATTTCGGCCATCTCGGCCACCGAGCCCGGCACCAGCCCGCCCCACAGGCCGAAGTCGGTAATCGACGCCGCTTCGAGTGCTGCGCGTTTCGCGTCGACCTCGCGGCCGTTGACGGTGCAAGGCGTGGAGTTGAGCGGCATGTCGAAGAACACCGCGCCGCCGCCGGCCGCCAGCGCGCGGCTCCCGGTGGCCGCGCCCTCCCACTCGGTGCGCCCCGGCTCGTTGAAATGGACGTGGACGTCGATGACGGCAGGCAGCACGAGGAGGCCGCGGGCGTCGATCTCCTCGCCACCGCCCGGCAACTCCGGTCCAATCGCGGTGATGCGGCCGTCGTCGATCGCGACATCGGCTTTCTGTTCGCCATCGGGCGTGACCACTCGTCCGCCGCGCACCACGCTGGTCATGACCGCTCCGCCGCCAGCAGGTCCACGAACCTCAGCCCGGCCGCCAGCGCCGCCGCGGCATCGGCCTCGGCAACTACCTCGTCGGGGTGGTGGCTGACGCCGCCTGGACTGCGCAGGAACAGCATCGCGGCCGGCATCACCGCGGCGAGGATCATGGCGTCGTGCCCGGCGCCGCTGGTCAGGTGCGCGATCGGCGCTCCGCTGGATTCCACGGCTCTCGTGAGCAGAGTAGTGAGCACCCCGTCCATCGGCGTCGCGCGCTGGTCGAGGTGGTGCTCGTAGGCCAGCACCAGGCCCCGTCGCGCGGCGATCTCCCCAGCGACACGCAGGAGGTCGTCGTAGGCCCGCACGCGTGTCCGGTCCTCCTTGTGGCGCACGTCCAGGCTCACGTCGCATCGTCCCACGATCATGTTGACCACGTTTGGCGTCGCCTCGACGTGGCCGACCGTGGCGGCCAGCCCATCGATCGTCGTGGCGGCGCTCTCGACGGCCGCGATCCACTCCGCCGCCGCGGCGAGGGCATCGCGGCGCATCGCCATCGGCGTCGTGCCGGCGTGGTTCGTGGCGCCGCTGAACGTCAGCATCAGCCGGCTCTGCCCGGCGATGGCGTCCACGATGCCCAGCGGCAGCCCGCGCCGGTCGAGCACTGGTCCCTGCTCGATGTGGAACTCCAGGTAGCCGATCGCGCCGGGGTCGGCCGTGGCCTCTCCCACCAGCGACGGATTCAACCCGAAGGCGCGAATCGCGTCGGCCACCGTGTGCCCGCCGGCATCCCTTCGCGCCAGCAACGCGTCGTCGAGCGTGCCGGCGAGGGCGCGGCTGCCGATGAACGGCGTGCCGAAGCGCACGCCCTCTTCTTCGGAGAAACCGACGACTTCGATCGCAAACGGCAGCCGGCGGCCGCCGAGCGATTCGACCAGCGTGATGCCGAGCATCACGCCCAGCACGCCGTCGAAGGCGCCCGCATGCGGCACGCTGTCGAGATGTGAGCCGATGAAGAGCCGCCGGGCGGTCGGCGAGGCCCCCGCATAGACGCCGCGGATGTTCCCGGCTGCGTCGACGGTGACCGTCATGCCCGCCGCCTGCATCCACTGCCTGACCCGGGCGTGCACGTCGTGCATGGGAGCCGAGAGAAAGGTGCGGGTGGTGACGCCCGGTTCCTCGGTGCACGCCGCCAGCTCACGGCAGCGCCGTAGGACCTCGGCGGCGGCGGTTGCGGTGACACCCGTAGCCACCTACGAGCCTCGATACACGCTATAGCCGTGCGGCGAGAGCAGCAGCGGCACGTGGTAGTTGCCGCCTGGCTCGGCCACGCCCACGCGCACGACGATGTCGTCGAGAAAAAGCGGGTCGGGCAGCGCCGGCGACAGGCGCCGCAGGTACGTGCCCACGCGGAACGTGAGCTCGTAGGTGCCCACCTCGAGGCGGTCGGATTGCAACAGCGGCGCGTCGGTGCGCCCGTCGCCGTTGGTGATCGATGACGACAGCAGCGTGCGGCCCTCCGGCGTCACCCGATACAGCTCGACGGGGATGCCGCCAGCGGGTTTGCCCACATGGGTGTCGAGCACGTGTGTCGAGAGTCGCGGCATCAGGGCTGGCGCGTGAGGCTCAGCCCCAGGCACCCATACGGCGGCCGCGCCTCGGTGTAGACGCCCAGCGTGTCGCCGCGTTCCGCGATCGTATCCCACGTCCGGTTGTTCGCTTCGAGGTGCACCTGGCCGAGCGAGGGCAGGTCGCGGAGCATCGCGGTCCCGATGCGGTAGATGAGCTGCTGGATGCTTCCGGATTCGAACGAGGCGAACGTGGCGTGCACGATCTGCCGCGCCCGGCGCGCCGCATGTCCGCCGTCGAACCCCGCGTTCGGATCGGTGTGGCGCCATTCGAGGTCGAGCCACATGTGCAGCGGACGGTTCATCAGGTCGGGGAGGGTGGTGTATTCGTCGCGCACGAAGCCCTGAAACGCGCTCCCACCCAGGCGCAGCAGCTTGAATCCGTGCAGACCGGACACGGTTTCCACCGTCTTGTCCGGCGCCGTCACCTCGACCCGTGCCCGCGCGCGTTCGGGCCCGCCGGGCGTGAACGCCGGCCCTCCGGGCAGGCCGGCATACGGGATTTCGTCGGCCGTCACCTGAATGCCTTCGACCTGCGGATACTTCGCCAGGAACCGTGTGGCGAGGAAGCGGCAGTACGACTCGAGGTCGACGCCATCGAAGTTCATCGTCTCGCGCTGGATGAAATTCTTCATCGAGTCGGTGGCGATGAGGCCGGTGTTGTCGCCGGTGGTGTAAGTGGGCCAGAACGCGTCGCCGTACAGCAGCATCAGCACCCGGGCGCCAAACACCGGGCTCGCGCCGGCCGGCGCCTGGGCGTCGCGGTTGAGGCGATAGACGATCACGTCGCCCTTGCCGTAATAGTTGCGCTTCCAGCCGCTCGCGAACTGCTCCATGTGTTCTGATCCTGACGGGCGGTCTAAAGGCCGCCCGCTACGTTGGCTGTTTCCCGGGGGCTACGACCAGGCTCTCCAGCCGGAAGCGCGCGATGCGCGCCACCTGGCGCAGCGCTTCGGCGAACTCCTCGTCGCGTGACGCATGCCGGCGGCGCTCGAGCGCGGCCAGCACGTCGTGCGTGGTGGCGCCCTTCACCGCGAGGAGGAACGGGAACCCGAACGCCTCGCGGTAGGCGGCATTGAGCTGCTGCAGCGCGGCGAACTCCGCCGGCGTCAGCCGGTCGAGCCCGGCGCCGGCCTGTTCGCCCATCGACGCGTCACTCATACGGGCGCGGGCCCCCAGGTCGGGATGCGCGCGCAGCACCGCGAGTTGGGCGTCGCCGCCCGCCGCCGACAGCGCCTCCATCATCGCGCGGTGCAGGGCGTCCACCGATCCGAACGGCCGCCGCTCCCACGCGTGCGCCGCCACCCACGGAGCGTCCTCGACGACGCCGCCGAGCGCCGCCACGAAGGCGTCCTGGTTCCCCGCGTTCAGATCCGCCAGGGTCACGCCGCCCTCATCGCGCCAGCAGCGGCCCCGGCGTCGGCTCGCCGGCCCGGTGCACCGCTTGTCCGGCGACCCGCACCTCGCGCACGCTCTCCGGACCCGCCAGCGTGAAGATGGCGGCGAGCGATTCGATCAGGCTCTGCGCGCGCGACAGCACGTCGGCCAGCGGCGAGTCGGCCGGCGGCCGGATGTAGACGAGGTCCGCGGCCTTGCCGGGCAGAAAGTCGCCGATCTCGTCGGCGAGCCCCACCGCCTCGGCGCCAGCCCTGGTGACGAGGTAGCAGAGGCGAGCGGGATCGAGGTTCATGCCGTCTACGGCGACACGCTGCATCAGGTGCGCCTGGAGGCCTTCCTTGAGCATGCCGAACCCCGTGCCGCCGCCCACGTCGGTGCCGATGGCGCACGTCACCCCGGCCTCCACGTGGCGGTGCAGGGGGAAGATGCCGTTGCCGAGCGCCGCGTTGCTGCTGGGACAGTGCGCGATCGACGTCCGCCCGGCGGCCAGCCGCTGCAGCTCCCCGTCGCTGGGGTGGACGTCGTGTGCCAGCACCGTGCGCGCGCCGGTGAGTCCGAAGCGCTCGTAGACCGCGAGGTAGTCGGCCGCCCACGGAAACAGCTTCGGCACTTCGGCAATCTCCGCGACGCTCTCGTTGATGTGGGTCTGCACGCGCAGCCCGTCGTGCTCGGCCAGCAGCGTCCCGCACATCTCGAGCATCGGCTCCGACGCCGACAGCGCGAAGCGCGGGGTGACGGCGTAGAGCAGCCGGCCGCGGCGGTGGAAGCGACGAATCAGCTCGGTGCTGTCGCGATAGGCGTCGTGCGGTGACTGGTGCAGCTCGGGCCGCAGGTAGCGGTCCGACACCACCAGGCCGCTGATGACGCGCAGGCCGGCGGCGTCGGCGGCCTCGAACAGCGCCGCGGTGGCCGGGCTGAAGTGCGAGCCGAAGACGAGCGCGGTGGTGGTGCCGTGGGCGGCGAGGGCGCGGACGAAGCGCTCGGCGGTGCCGGTCGCATAGGCCAGGTCGGCCATGCGCGCTTCCTCCGGCAGCGCGACGTGCTCGAGCCAGTCGAGCAGCGTCCGGCCCAGGCCGCCGAGGATGCGGAGCTGGGGAAAGTGCACGTGCGTGTCCACGAAGCCGGGCAGCACGAATCCGCCGCGCCAGTCGGTCACGGACGCCTCGGGAAACGCGTGGCGCAGCGCCGCGAACTCGCCGCTCGCCGCGATGCGCCCGTCGCGAATGAGCAGCCCGCCGTCTTCCTGACACTGGAGCGCGTTCCCGTCGCGGAAGGCGTTGGCGGGGGTGTGGAAGAACGGGGCTCGCAGGAGCTCGACCGCCGTCACCGGAGGGCTGCGCGCACGGCGCGGGCCTGCGCGACCGCGAAGAAGACGCGTTCGGGTGTGGCCGGACTGGCAAAGGTGCCGGCGGCGGGGCCGTGGCCGAAGGCGCCCACGGCCTCGCGAATCGCCTCGCGCACCGAGATGGCGAGCATCAGCGGCGGCTCACCCACCGCTTTGCTGCCGAAGACGACGCCGGACTGCGTGGCCCGCTGGAGCGTGTTCACTTCGAACACCTCCGGCAGCTCCGACCACGACGGCAGCTTGTAGGTGGAGGCGCCGCGCGTCGCCACCCGTCCCTGGTCGTCCCACAGCAGCTCCTCGATCGTCAGCCATCCCATGCCCTGGATGAAGCCGCCTTCGATCTGGCCGCGGTCGACCACCGGTGAAATCGAATCGCCCACGTCCTGCAGGATATCGGTTCTGAGCAGGCGGTGGTCGCCGGTGAAGCCGTCGACCTCGACTTCCGACACCGCGGCGCCGTAGGCGAAGTAGTGGAACGGCTTGCCGGTGCCGGTCGCCGCCTCGAAGTGGATGCCGGGCGTGCGGTAGTAGCCCTGGGCGAAGAGCGGTGTGCGTTGCATGTAGGCGGCTTCGCACACGGCGGCAACCGGCACGCGGCGGCCGCCGCCCGACACGGCGTTGTTCTCGAACCGCACCTCCGACGCCTCGCACGCGAGCAGACCGGCCGCCACGGGCAGCAGCCTGTCCCGCAGTTGTGCACAGGCATCCAGCACGGCCGCGCCGTTCAGATCAGTGCCCGCGGAGGCCGCCGTGGGCGACGTGTTGGGCACCTTGTCGGTGCGCGTCGGCATCAGCCGCACGTGGTCGAGCGTCACCCCCAGGCTGTCGGCGGCAATCTGCTGAATCTTGGTGAACAGCCCCTGGCCCATTTCGGTGCCGCCGTGGTTCACCTGCACGCTGCCGTCGCGGTAGATCAGTACCAGTGCGCCGGCCTGGTTGAAGAACGCGGCCGTGAAGGAGATGCCGAACTTGACCGGCGTCATCGCCAGGCCGCGCTTGACGTGCGTGGAGCGGGCGTTGAACTCGGCCACGGCCTCGCGACGGTCGTCGAAGCGGCTCGTGTCCTTGAGCCGCGTCCAGATGTCGCTGATGCGCCCGGCCTGTTCGACCGTCTGACCGTAATGCGTGGTGTCGCCCTCACGGTAGAAGTTGCGCTCGCGGACCACATGTGCCGGCAGCGACAGCGCCGCGGCGGCCCGCGCCAGGATTTCCTCGATGACCAGCATGCCCTGGGGGCCGCCAAAGCCACGGAAGGCGGTCTGCGAGGTCTTGTGGGTGCGGCACACGCGGCCCACCGCGTCCACGGCGGGCAGGCGGTAGGCGTTGTCGCAATGGAAGAGCGCGCGCCACATGATCGCCTCGGACAGATCCAGGCTCCAGCCGCCGTCCGAGAAGAGCGCCAGTGTCAGCGCCTGCAGCCGGCCGTCGCCCGACAGGCCCGCCCGGTACCGCGCCAGGAACGGGTGCCGCTTGCCGGTGAGCACCATGTCGAGCGCGCGGGTGAGGCGCACGCGCACCGGCCGCCGCGTCTTCCACACGCCGAGCGCCGCCACCGCGGCCCAGGCGTTGGCCTGTACTTCCTTGCCGCCGAACGCACCCCCCATGCGGAGGCACTCGGCCGTCACCGCGTGTTTGGGCACACCAAGGACCCGCGCGACGATGGCCTGGGTCTCGGAGGGATGTTGTGTCGACGACTGCACGGCGATGCCGCCGCTCTCGTCGAGCCACGCAATCGCGCTCTGGGTTTCGAGATAGAAGTGCTCCTGCCCCCCAATCGCCAGCTCGCCCTCCAGGCGGAGCGGGCTCCCCGCCAGCGCCGCCATGTCGCCGCGCGCCAGGCGCAACGGCTCCGTGAGGAAGCTCCCGGCCTCGATGGCCTGCTCGATGGTGAGGATGGCGGGCAGCGGCTCGTAGGCCGCCTGCACGCGTGCGGCACCGGCCCGCGCGGCGTCGAGCGTGTCGCCGAGGACCCAGGCGACCGGCTGGCTGTGAAACATCACCTCGGTCGGGAAGATCGGCTCGTCGTGCCGGACCGGGCCCGAATCGTTCTCGCCCGGGACATCGGCGCCGGTCAGCACCGTGACCACGCCTGGCGTCTCGAGCGCGGGCGCGGTGTCGAGTGCGGTCACGCGCGCGTGCGCGTGTGGCGCCAGCACCGGCCACGCGTGCAGCAGGCCGGGAAAGCGCCCGGCGAGGTCGTCGGCGTAGAGCGCCCGCCCGGTCACGTGCCCGTGCGCGCTCTCGTGCGGAACCGGCCGGCCCGCGGTGCTCATGCCCGCGACTCCTCGAAGAACTTCTCGACCAGGCTGCAGGCCACCTGGCTGCGGTAGGCCGCCGAGCCGCGCGCGTCGCTGATCGGCGCCAGGGTGCGCTCGAGCGCGCGTTGCACGCGCTCGACGGTCGACGCGCTCCATGGCTGACCGGTGGCGGCGTCTTCGGCCTCGACCGCGCGCACCGGCGTGGCCGCAACCCCGCCAAAGGCGAACCGCGCCCGCCGCACGCGCCCGCCCGGGTCGCGATCGAGGGCCATCGCGGCCGCGACAGTGCTGATGTCGTCGAGCCGGCGCTTGGCGGCCTTGTAGAAGCGCAGATGCTGCGGGAACGGCTTGGGCGCTTCGATCGCCGTGACGATCTCGCCGGGCTCGAGCACGGTGCGCCGATAGCCGGTGAAGAAACCGTCGAGGGCGATGGCGCGGCGCCCGGTGCGGCTGGCGGCGTGCACCACCGCATCGAGGGCCAGGAGCAGCGGTGCCGAGTCGCCGATCGGCGAGGCGGTCGCCAGGTTCCCGCCCAGCGTGGCGCGGTTGCGAATCGGCGGCGACGCGAAGAGCGCACACCAGTCGGCGAAGACTGGCGGCGCGTTCCGCCACTGGCGCTCGATGTCGGCGAGCGGCAGGGCGGCGCCAATCCGGATCGAGGCGGCATCGTCTGTGAGCTCGCGCAGCTCCGCGATGCCCTCGAGGCTCACGACGTGCGGCCACCGCGTACCGCGCAGGTTCGCTTCGACGCCCAGGTCGGACCCCCCGGCGATGACGACCGCGTCCGGATGGCTGGCCAGCACCGCGAAGCACTCGTCCAGCGTGGACGGCCGCGAGAAGGCGGGGAGGCGCACGGCGTCCAGCCGCGGCGGCGGCAGCGCCAGACGATCGAGCCACGCACCCGCCGGCGCCGGTCCGAGCGCGAGCGCCGCGTCGCGGATGGGACGATACCCGGTGCACCGGCAGAGGTTGCCGCCCATCGCCAGAGGGTCGCATGGACCGACGCGGCCCGGCCGGTAGTGCTCGGCGAACAGGCTGACGACGAAGCCCGGTGTGCAGTAGCCGCACTGCGACCCGCCCGCCGCCGCCATGGCCTGCTGCGCGCCGGTCAGCTCACCGGCGTCGGCGAGCCCTTCGACGGTGTAGATCTCGTGCCCGGCCGCCTGCGGCACCGAGAGCAGACAGCTGTTGGCGACGCGATACGCGCTGCCGGCGCCGTCGGGCGCCAGCAGGATCACTGCGCACGCGCCGCATTCACCTTCGGCGCAGCCTTCTTTCGCCCCGGTGAGGCCGCGCCCGCGCACGAAATCCAGCAGCGTCGTGCCCGTGGAGGGAGCGTCCACGCGGACCGGGCGCCCATTCAAACGGAACTCGATGTAAGGAACGCCGTTCAGGCGTTCCGGCAAAGGGTGCGGGGAGGCGATCACGGCCATGCTGGCGCTCGATCTCAGCAAATGGTGCGCCACCACCGGCCGTCTGGCAACAGCCCGTTGGGCGGCGTGGCGTACACAGGCCTTCCACAGCTTTGTAGGTTTCCTGGACACGATCCACAACCCTGTCTCAGGCGCCCGGGCGCGGGGACGAAAATGCTCCACAAATCGACATCTCGAGTGATGGAGTATTGACGGATCGTGGCGCTCGTCTTGCTACGCCCAGCACAGCCACGACCCGCCGGGCGTGGCCCACAGCCGTTCGTCAGGAGGTATGCCCATGCGTCATGCGGTGCTTGCGTGGCTCGTCGTCGTTGCGGTGGCGATCGCCTCGCCCCTCGGTGCCCAGACCCAGATCACGACTGGCGTGATCCAGGGGACGGTCACGGATTCGACCGGCGCCGTCGTGCCCGGCGTCACCGTCGAGGCCGTCAACGTCGAGACCAACCTCACGCAGTCGCGTACCACCGGCGACGACGGCCGATTCGTGTTCCTCCAGCTGCCGTCCGGCAGCTATCGGGTGACCTTCACGCTCGCCGGCTTCGGCACGGTGGTGCGTGACGGCATCAGCCTCACCGTTGGCCAGAGCGTGAACCTGACGCAGCAGCTCTCGGTGTCGAACCTCACGGAGATCGTCACCGTGAGCGGCACGCCGGTCGTGGAAACCACACGCGCGGCGCAGGCCAGCACGCTGAACCAGCTGACCGTCGAGAACACGCCCATCCTCGGCCGCAAGTTCGAAGACCTGCTGACGCTCACGCCCGGGGTCAGCGTGGTGCAGGGCGCCGACGGCGATGAAATCTCCTTTGCCGGCCAGAAGGGCATCTTCAACAACATCAGCCTCGACGGCGGCGACTTCAACAACGGGTTCTTCGGGGAACAGGTGGGCGGCCAGCGCGCGCCCATCGACATCACGCTCGACGCCGTGAAGGAGTTCCAGGTAATCGCCAGCGGCGCGCCCGCCGAATTCGGCCGCACGGCCGGCGGCGTCGTCAACGTGATCACGAAGTCGGGCAGCAATGAAGCGCACGGCAGCGCCTTCTGGTTTCAGCGGTTCGAGGGGTTGACCGGCGATCTCTCCGATGGCACCAAGCTCGAGGACTTTCATCGCGAGCAGTTCGGCGGCACCTTCGGGGGTCCGCTGAAGAAGGACAGCGCGTTCTTCTTCGGCGCCATCGAAGGCATCGCCGGCGACTTCCAGCGTCCCGGTCTCAGCGTGCCCATCGGCACGCCGTGCCCCGTGAGCGCGCCGACGCTGGGTGCCAACGAGGCGCTGATCAACAGCTCACCCGATTGTCAGCGGGTGGCGCTGCTCAATTTCTTCCAGAGCCGGCTGGGACAGGACGAGGCGCAGCCGCTGCAGCATCCGATCAAGACCGTCGCCTTCCTGCTGAAGACCGACGTGAACGTGACCACCGCCAACCGCCTGTCGGTCTCGTACAACTTCAACCATTCGCGGAAGGAGAACGAGACCTTCGACGTGGCCACCTACGGCTCGTCGGCCAACGGCACCGAGGGCGACCCGGCCCGGATCAACCTGCTCAACGCCAACTTCTTCACCACCCTGGCGAGCAACGCGCTCAACGAAGCCCACTTCACCTATTCGCGGGAGACCCGTCCGCGCACCGCCAACCCGTCCAACCTGCTGGCCGACACCGGCATGGGCTTTGGGCCCACCTTCCGCTTCGGCAACCCGTTCTTCCTGCAGCCGGGCGTGGACGAGCTGATCTGGCGCAGCCAGATCAAGGACAACGTGTCGATCGTGAAGAGTTCGCACACGATGAAGTTCGGCGGCGAGTGGATGCACACGCTGAACGATCAGGTGTTCCGCGGCTTCTTCACCGGCCGCTATCTCTTCGACAGCGTCACCGGCTTCCTCCGCTACGCGTCGCCCGCCGCGCCGGGCGGCTTCGGTCCCCGCGCGATTGGCTGCTCGAACGGCTCCTACGTGACGCTGCCGGCGTCGTGCCCGGCCGGGACGACCACGACGGGCGGTCCGCTCCTGCTCTATCTCCAGGGCGCCGGGCGCACCGGGCTGGCCACCGATGCCGCGGGCGCGTCGGTCGTGAGCAACGACGAGTTCTCGCTCTTCGCCCAGGACCAGTGGCAGGCGACGCACAGCCTGTCGCTGCAGTACGGCCTGCGCTGGGACGCGCAGAAGATGCCCGAGACCGTGGACCCGCAGACGACCGCGTTTGCGGCGTTCCTGTCGAATCCGCTGTTTCCGTCCGATGGCACCATCCCGAGCCAGATGGGCATGATTCAGCCGCGCTTCGGCGCCACGTGGGACGTGTCGGGTGCCGGCAAGTCGGTGGTCCGCGCCACGGCCGGCATCTACTTCGCGCGCCAGAACATGCTGAGCCAGGTGGGCACGGTCACCACCAACGGCGTGCAGCAGCAGACCATCTTCGTCAACAGCGACAACCTGCGGCAGTTCGGCGGCGATGCGCCGGTCTGGCCCGGCGTGGTGACGCCGAACCCGCTGCCCGAAGGGGTGTTCCCGCTCTTCAGCGGCGTGCGGGTGTACGACAAGGACTACAAGAACCCGCGCGTTTACACCTTCACGCTGGGCTACGAGCAGGAACTGGCCGCCAGCCTGTCCGCGTATCTGGACTACACCCACGCCGCCGGCCGCGAGCTGACGCGGTTCCTGAATTACAACCATGGGTCGGCGTCGCCGCCGGTGACCGGCAGCACGTACGTCTACTCGGGCACGCCGTTCGGACCGCAGCTCGACGAGGTGATGGTGACGACGAGCCGCGGCGAGAGCGATTACGACGGCTTCACGGTCGGCCTGCGCAAGCGCTTCGCCAACGCCTACCAGTTCGAGGTGAACTACGTGCTGTCGCGCGACAAGGACGACGACTCGAACGAGCGCGATCCCTTCACCGATCGCAGCGTCAACATCTTCGACACCTCGCTCGACTACGGCTACTCGGACCGCGACATCCGGCACAAGGTGAACGCCTTCGGCTACTTCGAGCTGCCGGCCGCGTTCAAGTTCGACACGCGGATTCAG
>Ga0070675_100000751_pt1 | contig 22584 bp, 23 predicted proteins | sample KBSM43metaG_FD_65343 | JGI IMG/M metagenome (GOLD analysis project Ga0070675, IMG submission 65343) | Miscanthus rhizosphere microbial communities from Kellogg Biological Station, Michigan, USA - KBS M4-3 metaG | ecosystem: Host-associated > Plants > Roots > Rhizosphere > Soil ... | reverse complement strand
TGCGTCCCTATCTGCAGTATTACAACCGCCAGCGACCCCACGCGAGCCTCGACTATCAGGCTCCCTGGTCGCGGCTCACGAGCGCTGCGTGATGAACAACGTGCTTGAACGCAACAGCTACGCACCGGCGCGCAGCGGTGCGTTCACCCGGGGCGAGACGGCCACGGTCGGGATCTACGCGTTCGACACCGTCGACCTGGGCTCACGCTGGCAGGCGACGGGCGGCGCACGCTGGGAGCGCTACGACACGTCGTTCCGCAACGTCGATGCGACCGGCGCGGCAACGGTGGACCTGTCGGCGCAGGACAGCCTCGTCAGCGGCAAAGCCGGCCTCGTGTTCCGTGCCACGGAGCAGGGCAATCTCTACGTCGGCTACGGCACCAGCGTCACGCCGCCCGGCACGGCCAACTTCACGCTCAGCGCCCAGGCGAACAATCAGAACAACCCCAGCGTAGAGCCGCAGCGGTCCTCGAATGTCGAGGCCGGCGCCAAGTGGGATCTCGCCGGCGGCCGCGCCATCCTCACCGGCGCGGTCTTCCACACCATCAACGAGAACGTCATCTACACGGTGGACGCGACATCGATTCCGCCGCTCTACAACCAGGACGATCGCCAGGTGGTCAACGGCGTCACGCTCGGTGCGTCGGGCCAGGTCACACCGCGCTGGGAGGTGCTGGCGAACATCGGCTACCTCGATAGCCGGCTCGAGACGCAGAACTCGGCGAACCAGGGAAAGCGCCTGGTGCTCACGCCGGAGTTCTCGGGCAGCATCTGGTCCACCTACACCCTGCCCCGAGGAGTGACCGTGGGCGGCGGAGTCCGCCGCACCAGCCTCGTCTACGTGAACGCAGCCAATACGATTGTGTCGCCGGCGTACCACGTGGTGGACGGACTGGCGGAGTATGCCGTCAACTCGCATCTGAGCCTGCGGTTGAACCTGTACAACCTCACCAACGAGCACTACGTCCGCAACGTGAACAACAACGGTGGCCGCTACAACCCCGGTACCCCGCGATCGGCGATGCTCACGACGGTGTTCGGCTTCTAGACTCGGGGCGGCGGCCGATCATGATTCTGCAGATTCCCGACGTCCTCAACGCCGACCAGGTGATCCACGCCAGGCGCCTGCTCGACGAGGCGACCTGGGTGGACGGCCGCGGTACCGCCGGGCCGCAGGCGGCGAGGGCCAAGGACAACATGCAACTCGCCGAGACGGATCCCATCGCCCGCCAGATCGGGGATCAGATTCTCGGCGCGCTGCAGCGCAATCCGCTGTTCGTGTCGGCCGCGCTGCCGCACCGGGTGTTTCCGCCGCTGTTCAACCGCTACCGGGGCGGCGAGTCGTTCGGCAACCATGTGGACAACGCGATCCGCCACTCGGCGGCGACCGGCCTGCGGATTCGGACCGATCTGTCCGCCACGCTGTTCCTGGCCGAGCCCGAAGAGTACGAGGGCGGCGAGTTGATGATCGAGGACACCTACGGGGTGCACTCGGTGAAGCTGCCGGCCGGCCACGTGGTGTTGTATCCGTCCACCAGCCTGCACAACGTGCGGCCGGTCACCTCGGGCGCGCGCGTGGCCTCGTTCTTCTGGATCCAGAGCATGGTGCGCGACGACGGGCAGCGGACGCTGCTCTTCGACCTCGACACCGCGATTCAGCGGCTCACGCTGGATCTGCCGGAACACCCCGCGGCCGTGCAACTCACCGCCGTGTATCACAACCTGTTGCGGAGATGGGCTGAAGCCTGAGCCCGCAGGCTTCGGGCCTCAGGCTTCGGACTTCAGGCCGTGTTTGGCTTCAGCCCAAGCCGATCATGCCCTGAAGCCCGAAGCCCGAAGCCCGAAGCCCGAAGCCTTCAGAAGAACAGATAACACCCCAGCGCCCCGATCACCGTCATCGACAGGCCCCAGGCGAGCAGCTTGTTGTAGGTGGGCCTGACCTGACTCGGATCGGCGATCCCGGCGACGCACATCGCGCCCGTGGTACTGAGCGGCGACATGTCCACCAGGTGCGCGCCGACGTTCATCGACGTCGCGACGCCGAACGCATCGCCGCCGAGACGCGCGATCAGGCCGGGCACGGTGGGCAGAAACGCCGGCAGCACCACGGCCGACGTGCTGCTGTAGACAGAAACGAGGCCGGTTACCAGCGCGACGACGCCGGTGAGCGTGCCGGGCGTCGAGATCGACGCCAGAAGCGTCGTGAACAGGTCGAGCCCCTTCGTCTTCTCGAGCAGCGCCACGAGCACGCTCATGCCGCACACCATCAGGATGGGCGTCCACGGCATCTTGCGAATCGCCTGGTCATGGTCGGCGAGCCGGAGCACCGAGAGCGCCACGGCGCCCGTGAAGGCCGCCATGCCGATGTTGGCGTTCAGGAAGAGCACCGTGATCAGCACGGAGCCCACCACGGCCAGCGTCGCGGCATGCGCCGCCGTGAAATCCACCTTGCCGGCCACTTCTTCCGCGGAGCGCGAGTCGCGGCCGCTGAACAGCCGCCAGCCCCCGAACAGGAAGTAGCCGCCGAACGCCACGAGCGCGTGCGCCAGCAGGTTGGCGAGATAGGTGCGAAGTTCGTGTCCGCCGAGGCCGATCTTCATCATCAGCCCGGTGACGATGATGCCCGTCGGCGCAAACGGCGACAGCGCCCCGGCCTGCGCCCCGTTGCCGACCATGATCGCCATGAGGAACGGCGGGATGCCGGCGCGGCCGCCGACCGCCATGGCCATTGGCGCCATCATCGCCGCCGTCGCGACGTTCCCGGGTCCCACCGACGCGATGAGGCACGCGAGCGCGAAGAACATCACCGGGATGAGCCCGGCGTTGCCGCGGCAGATCCGCACGGCCGCTTGCGCAACCCGGTCGAGAGTGCCGTTCAACTGGGCCTGCGTGAAGAGCAGCGTGACTCCGGCCAGCGTGAGGAAGAGCTGCACGGGAAAGCCGCTCAGCACCTCGTTGAGTCCGAGGCCGCCAGCGTAGACGCCCACCAGCCACGCCAGCGCCAGGGCGAGCACGCCGACGTTCATTTCGGACACGCAGCTCACGATCATCGCGAGGACGAGCGCGCCGAGAGACAGCCAGGCCAGGTTCATGCGCGGGGCACCTCATGGAGCAGCGACCGCAGCAGCACCGCCGGGTGCACGGCGTCGACGCCGGTGAAATCGTGAATCTGATGACGGCAGGAGGTGCCGGCGGCCACGACCACGGTGCCCTCGCCGCGGGCGCGCACGGCCGGAAAGAGCCGCCGCTCGCCGATGGCCTTCGAGACCTCGTAGTGAGCGCGCCCGTAGCCGAACGAGCCGGCCATGCCGCAGCAGCCGGCCTCGGCGTCCTCGACCGTGACGCCGGGAATGCGCCCGAGCAGCGCTTTGGCAGACGCGACCAGGCCCATCGACCGCTGGTGACAGTGCCCGTGCAGCAGCACCCGTGCAGGTCCCGAAGCCAGTGGCAGCGCGGCGCCACGCGCGGCGGCGTACTCTTCGAACAGCACGCTGGCCTCGGCGACGACGCGGGCCTTGCGGCGGGCTTCGCCGCGCAGCAGCGCCGGCGCGTCCTCGCGCACGGCCGAGAGGCAACTCGGCTCGCAGAAGACCAGCGGACGTCCGGCCGCGGCGTCGTCGTGGAGCCGCTCCGCGTTGTCGGCCGCCAGCGCGCGCGCTTCGCCGAGGAGTCCCTTGGAGATCTGCGGGCGCCCGCAGCAGCCGTTAGGGGCCAGTGCCGCGGGCGTGCCCACGGCCGCGAGCACGTCGAGCGCGGCGAGCCCGATCGCGGGGTCGTAGTAGTTGGTGAACGTGTCGACGAAGAGCAGCGCCGCGGCCGGCGCCGATCCCGCCGCGGGCGCCCGGTCCTGCAGCGTGCGGCGCTGAAACGCCGGCAGCCGGCGCCGGCGGTCGATCCCGATGAGGCGCTCGGCGAGGGCGCGCCCGGGCGCGCTGCGTGCGACGACGTTCGAGAACGGCGCCAGTGCGCTGCCCAGCCGCGCCAGCGCGCGCGCGTGGCCGAGCGCCCGCGCTTCGAGGCTGGTCCCGTGCCGCTGCCAGTAGCCGGCGAGAAACTCGCTCTTGTAGCGCGCCATGTCGACGCCGACCGGGCACTCGGCCTTGCACGCGCGGCACTCGAGGCAGAGGTCAAGCGTCTCGTAGACGCCGCGGTCGTCCAGCCCGGCCTCGCCGAGGCGGCCGGCCATCGCCAGCCGCAGCACGTTGGCGCGGCCGCGCGTCGTGTGCTGCTCGTCGTGGGTGGCCATGTACGACGGGCACATCGTGCCTTCGATCGTCTTGCGGCAGGCGCCGATGCCGCTGCACATCTCGACGGCGCCGCCGAAGCCGCCGTACTCGTCGTAGTCGAAGTGGGTGTCCGGCCGCGGCGTCACGTAGCCGGCCCCGAAGCGCAGGTTGGCGGTCATCGGCCCGGCGTCGACGATCTTGCCCGGATTGAACAGGCCGGCCGGATCGAAGGTCTGCTTGATGGTCCGGAAGGCGTCGTAGATCGCCGGCCCGAACATCTTGCGGATGAACGGGCTTCGCACGAGGCCGTCGCCGTGTTCGCCGGAGAGGGCCCCGCCGAATTCGAGCACCAGGTCGGCGACGTCGTTGGCCAGCGCCTCGAACCGCCGCACCCCCTCCTCGGTCTTGAGGTTGATCACCGGCCGGACGTGGAGGCAGCCCACCGACGCGTGGGCGTACACGCCGGCCGTGGTGCCGTGGGCGCGCACCGTCGCCAGGAAGCGCGCGATGTAGTCGCGGAGCCGCTCCGGCGGCACCGCGGTGTCCTCCACGAACGACAGCGACTTGGCATCTTCCTTCATCGCCATCGACAGGCCGAGCGCCGCCTCGCGCAGCCCCCACACCCGCGCCTGCGTGGGCAGATCGAGGGCGTGGACGTAACGGTAGCCGAGGTTCTGTGCCCGCAGATCCGCTTCGAGGGCAGCCAGGCGGGGCGGCAGGTCCGCCGCCTGGTCGGCATAGAACTCCACGCACAGCAGCGCCCCTGGATCGCCTTCGATGAAGCTGTCGCGCATCGCGGTCAGCGCGGCGCTCTGGCGCGTGTAGTCGAGGATGAAGCCGTCCATGACTTCGACCGCCGACGGCCCGTGCCGCAGGATCAGCGGCGCGGCGCCGAGGGCCTCGAGGAGCTCGGTGAACTGGATCGCGAGGACGGCCTTGGCGCGCGGCAGCGGCACCAGATTGACCTTCGCCGACAGCACCACTCCGAGCGTCCCTTCGGATCCCACCAGCAGCTTGGCCAGGTTGAACGGCCGATCGCTGGCGGTGAACTCGTCGAGGTTGTAGCCCATGACGCGGCGCAGCACCTTCGGGTAGCGCCGCGCCACCTCGTCGGCGTGCGTGCGCGCCAGCTCGCGCACGGTGCGATAGCAGCGCGCCTCGAGGCTGTCGCCGGCGCAGGCCGCGTCGAGCGCCTCGGGCGCGAGCGGGCCGAAATGCGCCACCGATCCGTCCGCGAGCACGACGTCCTGCTCGAGCACGTGGTCGATGGTCTTGCCGTAGTAGACCGATCGAGCGCCGCTCGAGTTGTTGGCCATCATGCCGCCCAGCGTGGCGCGGCTGGCGGTGGAGACGTCCGGCGCGAAGCGCAGCCCGTGCGGCCGCAAGCGGGCGTTGAGCTCGTCGAGCACGATGCCCGGCTCGACGCGTGCCCAGCGTTCCTCGACGTTCACATCGAGCACCGCGGTCAGATACTTCGAGGTGTCCACCACGAGGCCGGTGCCGATGGCCTGGCCGCACTGGGACGTGCCGCCCCCGCGCAGCGTGATCGGGCACCCGAGGCGGCCGCAGATGCGGACGATGGCGATCAGATCCTGCTGCGTGCGTGGCAGCACGACTCCCAGCGGCGTCAGCGTGTAGACGCTGGCGTCGGTGGCGTAGAGCGCACGCGACACCGCGTCGAAGCGGACGTCGGCGGTTGTCTCGGCACGGAGCGCGCGCTCCAGCGACGCGGCGTCCACCCGCGACGGATCGGCGTGGGGCAGCGGTTGCACCGCGTCCACCTTGAGCACGGTCACAGGCTGGATAGTCCCGCGCGCAGCCGGTCGAGCCCGCGCGCCAGGTTGTCGCCGCCGCTCGCGAACGACACGCGCAATGTGCCCTCGCCGCCGGGCCCGTAAGCCGACCCGTGGGCGACGACCACCCCGTGCTGCTCGAGCAGGTGCAGCCGGACGTCGTTCGACGTGCGGCCGGTGTCGCGCACGTCCACCATCGCGAAGAAGCCGCCCTCGGTCGCGAGCACGCGTATGCCGGGCACGCCGCGCAACGCCTCGAGAACCTGCGCGCGCCTGGCGGCGTACTCGCGCTGCATGGCGAGCACCGGCTCCTGCGGCCCGGTCAGCGCCGCCGCGGCGGCATCCTGGATGAAGGTGGCCGGCCCCCGGCTCGATTGCTGCAGCACGAGGAACATCGCCTGGAGGATCGGCGCCGGCGCGGCGCAGTAGCCGACGCGCCAGCCCGGCATCGCGTAGGTCTTCGACAGGCTGTTGACCACGACGGTGCGCGCACGCACGTCGGGCGACAGGCTGGCGGGGCAGACGTGCCGGCGCCCGTCGAACACGATCGTTTCGTAGATCTCGTCGCTGATCAGCAGCAGATCGCGCCGCAGGACGAAGGCGGCCAGCGCCTCGACCTCGTCGCGCCGGAATACGGTGCCCACCGGGTTCCACGGCGTGTTCAGGAGCAGCGCCCGTGTCGATGGGGTCACCGCGGCCTCGAGCGACTCGACCGGGAGTTCGAAGCGTCCGTTGACGATTGGCGCCCGCACCGGACGCGATCGGCCGCCGGCGAGGGCGATCGGGGAGTGATACGCGTCGTAGATCGGATCGGGCAGGAGCACCTCGTCGCCGTCGCCGATCAGCGCCGTCAACGCGCAGGCGAGTCCGAGCGTGGCCCCGGTGGTGGCGAGAATCTCGGTCGCCGGGTCGTATGCGACGCCGTTGTCGCGCACCAGCTTGGCGGCGACGGCCTCACGAAAGCGCAGTTCGCCGCGGTTGTCCGGGTAGCCGGTGCGGCCGGCCCGCACGGCCTCGATGACCGCGTCGCCGATGTGCCCGGGCGTGCGGAAGTCGGGCTCCCCGCGCATGAGTGAGACGACGGTGGCGCCGGTGGCCTGGACGCGCCGCACATCGGCCAGGATGGCGTTGACGGCGGTCGGCTTGAGCAGCGCCACACGCGGCGCGGCGGTGTGATCGAGGATGGACACGCGGACCGTCTGCTTGTATCACAGGTGGGCGCGGCCCGCTAAGAACGCGGACCGCGCGGCAGTGTCTGGCAAACCGGCTTAACGCCGGTTCGCTATTGTTGCAATTCATTGACCGATCTGCGCGGTTGCTCGATAATCCCAACGGCGACAGTCACTCGCCATACATGTCCGATCGACCGCGCCAGGTGCCCCACGCCGCGCCGCGCGACCTCGCCGGAGACGGCGAGGCCGCCGATCGCGAAGGCCGCGTCGAGCAGCTGCTGCTCGCTGGCCTCGACCAGTATTTCACTGGCCACTTCGATCAGGCGATCGACATCTGGACCCGGGTCGCATTTCTCGACCGCCGCAACACCCGCGCCAAGGCCTATATCGATCGGGCCCGCGGCCTCGTCGCCGAACGGCAGCGCGAAGTGGAGGCCCTCGTCCACGAGGGGGTCGCGGCGTATCACGCCGGGGATCTCGCGGTCGCGCGCACGCTGCTCAGCCGGGCGGTGGATCGCGGCGGCCACAGCGACATGGCTCAGCTCTTTCTCGAACGGCTGCGCCGCAGCGAAACGTTGGCCGCGATCCCCGCCGTGGCGCCGCGCCAGCCGGCGCCGCGCGACGGACAATCCGGCGCCACCGTGTGGAACTGGGTCGTCACCGGCGTGATTTCGACGGGCCTGGCGGCGTTCATCGTCGTGGCGACGCGCCCGGTCGCGTCGTTCCTGGCCGAACTGCCTGTCGCCGTTCCGGCGGCGGTCCCCGTTCCCCCGCCCTCGCTGCCTGTCGCGCGTTCGTCGGATCGCGTGCTCGCTCAGGCGGGCACGCTGCACGCACAGGGCCGCCCGGGCGAGGCGCTGCGTCTGCTGGCTGCGGTGGACGTGGCCGATGTGCAGCGTCCCGCGGCCGACGCGCTGCGCGCGAAGATCCAGAGGGAGATTCTGGACCTGGTCGACGTCGGGGACAGCGCGCCGGAGGTGATTCGATGAAATGCCCGAAGTGTCTCTACATCGGATTCGAGACCGGCGACCGCTGCAAGAACTGCGGCTACGACTTCTCGCTGCTCGCGGGGCCCGACGCGCCGGCAGACACCGAAGATCTGCCGCTGCGGCCCGACCCCGATGAGCCGACCTTCGACGTGACGGCAGCTATGGACGACGTCTGGGCGGCCCCTCCGGTGGATCGGTTCCGCGATCTGCCGGACGAGGAGGCTCCAGCGCTGGCGCTGTCGTTCGCGGGGCCGGGTCTCGAGATCGATCCCACGCCCGCACGGACGCCGCACGTGGCACCGCCGGCGGCCGTGCCGGGCCCGGTCGAACCGGCGCTGCCGCTTTTTGCGCTCGACATAGCGGGCGAGGATGACGAACCGCTCGTCAAGGTGCCCGCCGTGCCCCGGATGCCGCTCGCCGTGCGCAAGACGCCCGAGTTTCCACGGCTTCGGCCCACCCCGGCGTTCGACCAGCCGCGTCCGCACGACGAGGCGGTGCTGCAGTTCGTTGAGGACCCCGAGGAGGCGCCCGTGGCGGCCGGGCCGGGCGTGTTCAAGGACTTCGCCCACCACGGCCGAGTCGTGGCCGCCGAGCCCGACGCGAGCCCCTTCGGGCGGCGGTTGCTGGCCGCGGTGATCGATCACGGCATCCTGCTCGGCATCGATCTCGTCGTGCTGTATTTCACCTTCCGGCTCACCGGGCTCTCGCTGGCCGACTGGCGCCTGCTGCCCGTGCTGCCGATGGCGGCATTCCTCCTGTTGCTCAAGGTGGCCTACCTGAGTGCGTTCACCACGGCCGGCGGCCAGACGATCGGCAAGATGGCGACGCACATCCGCGTCGTGTCCGACGAGGGCGGGGCGCTCGATCCCGGCCGCGCGCTGCGCCGGGCGGTGCTCGGCCTCGCGTCGATCGCGACGGCCGGGGCCCCGTTCCTGACGGCGCTCGGCGACCCGGCACGCCGCGGCGTTCACGACCGTGCATCGGGGTCGCGGGTCGTGGCGCTGGCCCCCCGGTGACGGCCCGCCTGGGCCTGTTCATCGCCACCTGCGGGTACATCGGCTTCGCGCCCGTCGCCCCCGGCACAGTGGGGTCGGCGGCGGGTGTCGCTCTCTTCTACCTGGTGCGCGCCACCGGCGTCTCGTGGGCGCAAGGCGCGCTCATCGTCGCCCTGTTCGCCGCCGGCGTCTGGGCCGCATCGGCCGCCGAACGAGCGCTCGGGCGCACCGATCCTGGCCCGGTCGTCATCGACGAGGTCGTCGGGGTGCTGATCACGCTGGCGTGGATTCCAGTAACACCGCTCGGCGCGCTGGCCGGGTTCCTCATCTTCCGCGTGCTCGACGTGGTGAAGCCGTGGCCGGCGCGGCAGTTCGAAGCCCTGCACGGCGGATTGGGCGTGATGGCCGACGACGCGATGGCCGCGGTGTACGGCCACCTGCTGCTGCGCGGCCTGGTGTTCGTCGCTCCCGCCGGGTGGCTGGTCTGATGCCGGCCGCGTTTGCGTCGCTGCGTCGCGCCGCCATCGTCGCCGTCGGAAGCGAGCTCCTCGAGACGGCACGGCTCGATACCAACTCCCTCTTCATCACCCAGCAGCTCAACGCCGCCGGCATCGACGTGGTGTTCAAGAGTGTTGCCGGCGACGATCGCGCCGTGCTCGGAAACATGCTGCGCTTCGCGCTCGCGGGCGCCGAGTTGGTGGTCGTGAGCGGCGGGTTGGGGCCAACCGACGACGACGTGACCCGCGAGGCGGTGGCCGAGGCGCTCGGCCGGCCGCTGCGGGAAAGCGCCGCGCTCGTGGACCATCTGCAGCGCCGGTACGCGTCGCGCGGCTTTACCGCGCCGATGCCGCGGAACAACCTCCGGCAGGCGATGGTGCCCGAGGGTGGCGAGGTGCTGGAGAACCCGCAGGGGAGCGCCCCTGGCCTGTGGATCGATCACGACGGCCGCGTGGTGGTGCTGCTGCCGGGGCCGCCGCGCGAGCTGAAGCCGATGATGACGGCGCTGTCGGCGCGGCTCGCCGCGCGCTCGACCGGGCAAGTCCTCGTGCGGCGCAGTATCCACATCGTTGGTCAGATCGAATCCCAGGTGGACCAGACGCTGCAGCCGCTCTACCGCGAGTGGGCCGCCGGGTCGCCACCGGTGGCCGCCACGATCCTCGCCAAGCTCGGACAGATCGATCTCCACCTGTCGGTCCGCCACGCCTCGCCCGCCGATGCGGCGGCGATGCTCGCGCGCGCGACGGCCCAGGTGGTGGGCGTGCTCGGCGACGTCGTCTTCAGCACCGACGGGCGCCGGCTCGAGGAGGTCGTGGGCGAACTGCTGTCCGCGCGTGGGCTCTGGGTGGCGGCGGCGGAGTCCTGCACCGGCGGGCTGCTGACGTCGAGGCTCACCGATGTGCCCGGCAGCTCGCGTTACGTCGGCACGTCGGTCGTCGCCTACGCCAACGAGGCCAAAACGGCGCTGCTTGGCGTGACGCCGGCCCTGCTGGAGGCGCACGGCGCGGTGAGCGAACCGGTCGCCGCCGCGATGGCCGAAGGCATTCGTGCCCGCGCGGGTGCCGATCTCGGCCTTGGGGTCACGGGTATTGCCGGCCCGACCGGCGGCTCGCCGGAGAAACCGGTGGGCACGGTGGCCGTGGCTCTGGCCTCGGCGGCCGGCTCCCAGGTCCGCACGTTCCGCTTCTTCGGCGAACGCGAATCCGTGAAGTTCCAGGCCTCGCAGGCGGCTCTGGACATGGTCCGCCGCCACCTGACGTAGGGCCGGCTTTCACTGGCCCGGGCCGCCTGAAGGCGGCCTCTACGTCTGATGCTCCCGCCCTCTCCGCTACACTCACCCTGAGGGGCGATCATTCAGCGCGTCGCGATACTCGGGGCCGGAGGCTGGGGGACGGCGCTCGCCGTCCACCTGGCGCGGGTGGGGCACGATGCCTGCCTCTGGGGACGCGACGCGTCCCTGGTGGCTGACATGCGCGTGCGGCAGGTCAATGCCGTGTACCTGCCGGACGTCCGGTTTCCGCCGGGCCTCGTGGTGACGGCCGACATGGCCGCCGCCCTCGACGGCGCCGAAGTGGTCGTGATGGCCGCCCCGTCCCACGGCACGCGCGACATCGCCCGCGCCGCCGCCCCGTTCGTCGACGCGGACGCGATCGTGGTCAGCGCGACGAAGGGGCTCGAGCAGCACACGCTCTTCCGCGTGTCCGAGATTCTCGAGCAGGAGCTCGGGCCGGCGCTGCGCGTCGCCGTCGTGTCGGGGCCGAGCTTCGCGTTCGAGCTGGCGCGCGAGCTGCCCACCGCGGTCTCGGTGGCGTCGCACGACGAGCGCGTGGTGGCCGCGGTCCAGGCCGGCTTCCGCGCGCCGTACTTCCGTCTCTACGGCACGAGCGACGTGGTGGGCGTCGAGATCGGCGGCGCGCTCAAGAACGTGATCGCGATTGCCGCCGGACTCGTCGAAGGGCTCGGGCTGGGACACAACGCGCTCGCCGGGCTCATTACGCGCGGCCTCGCCGAGATTTCCCGCCTGGCATGCGCCGCCGGGGCACGGCGTGAGACGTTGTCGGGTCTGACCGGGCTGGGCGACCTCGTGCTCACGTGCACGAGCGCGCCGAGCCGCAACCGCCGGGTGGGCATCGAGCTCGCGCACGGACGGCCGCTTCAGGACATCATCGACGGTACGCGCATGGTCGCCGAGGGCGTGCGAACGACGCGCGCCGCGCTCGACCTCGGCGCGCGCCACGGCGTCGAGCTCCCGATCGCCACGCAGGTGGCGGAGCTCCTGGCCGGCCGCAAGGATCCGCGGACGGCGCTCGGCGAGCTCATGGTGCGGCCGCAGCGGGCCGAGGCCGGATAACCCGCCGCCGCCGTTCGGGCGTCGGCCGTGCGCGGCAAGGAACAGGGAGACATGGGGTTTTTCGACAAGCTGAAGGCCGGGCTCACCCGCACCAAGCAGCAGATTCTCGACCGGTTCGACGAGCTGGTGGAGCGCGCCGACGCGCCGGAGCAGCGCACCCGGCAGGTGGACGTCGACACCATCGAGGCGCTCGAGGAGATTCTCATCGGCGCCGACATCGGCGTCGCGGCCACCGAGCGCATCGTGACCTCGGTGCGCGACCGGTCGCGGGAGGGCCAGAGCCTGCGCGATCTGGTCAAGCGCGAGATCCGGCAGATCTTCGACACGGTGACGCGGCCGGCGGCAGCGAACGGACAGCCGCCGCACGTGACCCTGATTGTCGGCGTCAACGGCACCGGCAAGACGACGACGATTGGCAAGCTCGCCAACCTGATGAAGAAGGAAGGCCGCACGCCGCTCGTCTGCGCCGCCGACACGTTCCGCGCCGCGGCGGTAGAGCAGCTCGAAGTGTGGGCCGGCCGCGCCGGCGTGGACATCGTGCGTGCGAAGGAGGGGTCGGACCCGGCCGCGGTCGTGTTCGACGCGATTCAGTCGGGAAAGGCCCGCGGGCGCGACCCGATCCTCGTCGACACCGCGGGGCGGCTCCACACGCGCGTCAACCTGATGAACGAATTGGAGAAGATCCGGCGCGTCGCGGGCCGCGCGGCCGAGGGCGCCCCGCACGAGGTGCTGCTGGTGCTCGACGCCACCGTGGGGCAGAACGGGCTGCAGCAGGCCAAGGAGTTCACGCAAGTGGCGGGCGTGACCGGCATCGTGCTCACCAAGCTCGATGGCACGGCCAAGGGCGGCATCGCTGTGGCCATCGCTCACGATCTCAAGCTGCCGATCCAGTACGTGGGGGTCGGCGAGGGCATCGACGACCTGATCCCGTTTTCCCCGGACGACTACGTGGACGCGCTCTTCCAGGCCAAGTGGTAGACGACACGAAGTGGATGCGGCGGGCGATCGCGCATGCCCGGCGCGGGCTGGGACGCACCGCGCCCAACCCGCTGGTGGGCGCCTGTGTCGTCTCGGACGACGGCGTCGTGCTGGGACAGGGCGCCCACGAGCGGGCGGGTGAGCCGCACGCGGAGATTCACGCGCTCGACGAAGCCGGCACCGACGCCCGCGGGGCGACGCTGTATTGCACGCTCGAACCGTGCGCACACACCGGGCGTACCGGTCCCTGCACCGAGCGCGTCATCGCGGCGGGGATTCGCCGCGTCGTCGCCGCGATGGAAGATCCGTTTCCACTGGTCCGCGGGCGGGGGTTCGCGGCGCTGCGCGCCAGCGGCATTCAGGTGGAGATTGGAATCGAGCACGACGCGGCGGTGCGCCTGAATCAGCCCTATCTGAACGCGCTGCGGACCGGGCGCCCGTTCGTCACGCTCAAGGCGGCCACGAGTCTCGACGGCCGCATCGCCGAAGCCGCCGGACGCCGGACGCCGCTGACGTCGCTGCCTGCGCTTCGCCACGCCCACTCCGTGCGGGCGCACGTGGACGCGGTGGCCGTGGGATCCAACACCGTGCTCGTCGACGATCCCCTGCTCACGGTGCGCGAGGTCTACCGGGAGCGGCCGCTCACCCGCGTCGTGTTCGATCGCCGGCTCCGGGTGTCGCCAGACGCGCGCATCTTCTCGACGCTCGCACAGGGGCCGGTCGTCGTGATCACGTCGTTGCGCGCGGTGCAGGCGGGTGGCGCGCGCATCGATGCGCTGCGATCGGCCGGCGCGACGGTGCTGGGGGCCGAGCGCGACGACTGTCGCAGCGGTCTCGAGCTCCTCGGCTCACTCGGCGTGCAGAGCCTGGTTCTCGAAGGCGGCGCCGCGCTGCACGGCGCCGCCTGGGACGAGGGGGTAGTGGACGCGGTGCAGCTCTACGTGGCGCCAGTCGTCCTCGGCGCGGCTGGCGTGCCGCTGCTCGACGGACGCGGCTTCTCGTCCACGTCGCTCCTCGAGCGGCGCCTGGACCTGCTGGGACCCGACGTCCTGATCGAGGGTTATGTTCACCGGCCTCATTGAAGCGGTGGCGAACGTGTCGCGGCTCGAGCCGATCGAGGCCGGCTACCGGCTCCGGCTCGAGACGCCGCTCGCCGGCGAACTGCAACCGGGCGAGAGCGTGTCGGTTGATGGTGTGTGCCTGACCGTGACGTCCCGGGAGGCGGGCGCGTGGGAGGCCGACATCGGCCCGGAGACCGTCCGCGTCACCACCCTCGGAGCGCTCCGGCCCGGCCAGCGCGTCAACCTCGAGCGGGCGATGCGCGCCGACAGCCGCTTCGGCGGCCACTTCGTCCAGGGCCATGTAGACGCCACCGCCAGGCTGCTCGAGGTGCGGGCCGACGGCGAGGCCCACTGGATCGGCGTCGAGATTCCGGAGCGGCTGGGCGCGCTGTTCGTGCCCAAGGGGTCGGTGGCCGTCAACGGCGTCAGCCTCACCGTGGCGACGCTCGCCGAGGCCCGGTTCGACGTCATGATCATCCCGTTCACCTGGGAGCACACCGGTCTGGCGGATCTGCGGCCCGGCGCGCGAGTGAACCTGGAGTGCGATATGGTTGGGAAATACGTGGCCCGCGCGGCCGAGTGGTACCGACGCCCATGACCAAAACCCAGATGCGCATCGCCAAGGGGGCCCGCCGCAAGGGGCCGTTTGCCTCGATCGACGACGCCGTCGAGGCCATTCGCACCGGGCGGATGATCGTCGTCGTCGACGACGAGGACCGCGAGAACGAAGGCGACCTGACGATGGCCGCGTCCACGGTGACGCCCGAGGCCGTCAACTTCATGGCCCGGCACGGCCGGGGCCTGATCTGCCTGGCGCTGACGCCGGAGCGCCTCGACCGGCTGGAGATCCCGCTCGAGGTGAGCGACAACTCGTCGCGGCGCGACACCGCGATGTGCGTCTCGATCGACGCGCGCGAGCGCACCACCACCGGCATTTCGGCCGCCGATCGCGCCGAGACCGTACGGGTGGCGCTCGATCCCGAGAGCTCGCCGCGCGACCTGTCGCGCCCGGGACACGTGTTCCCGCTGCGCGCGCGCCCGGGGGGCGTCCTCGTGCGTTCGGGGCACACCGAAGCCGCGGTCGATCTGGCGCGCATCGCCGGCCTCGAAGCGGCCGGCGTCATCTGCGAGATCATGAACGACGACGGCACGATGGCGCGTGTGCCCGAGCTCGCCAAGTTCGCCCGGAAGCACGGGCTGCTGATGATCACGATTGCGGATCTGATTCAGTACCGCATGCGCACCGAGCGGCTGGTGAAGCGCGCGGCCACGGCGAACCTGCCGACCGAGTTCGGCGCGTTCCATCTCTTCGCCTACGAGAACCAGATCGACAACCAGGCGCACGTCGCGCTGGTGCGCGGCGACATCGGCGACGGCAAGGACGTCCTCGTGCGCGTCCACTCGAAGTGCCTCACCGGCGACGTGTTCCATTCGGCGCGCTGCGACTGCGGGCCGCAGCTCGACGCGGCGCTGTCGCGCATCGCGGCCGAAGGCCGCGGCGTCCTGCTGTACCTCAATCAGGAGGGGCGCGGCATCGGCCTGGTGAACAAGATCCGCGCCTACGCGCTGCAGGATCAGGGGCTCGACACCGTCGAGGCCAACGAGCGGCTCGGGTTCAAGGCCGACCAGCGCGACTACGGAATCGGCGCGCAGATTCTGAGCGACCTTGGCGTCAAGACCATGCGCCTGCTCACGAACAACCCGCGGAAGTTCGTCGGGTTGCAGGGCTACGGGCTGGCCGTGTCGGAGGCCGTGCCGCTCGAGATTCCCGCCAGCGATCACACGCGGCGCTACTTGAAGACGAAGAAGGACAAACTCGGCCACAAGCTGTCGTCGGTCTGACGCGGCCTCCGCGATCGTGACCGTGGTCCGTCGGCCGTCCATGCCCCAGTCGAGACTGTTCCAGCGACTCGCCGCGGTTGCGGCGATGAGCCTGAGCGTGGCGAGTACGTCGCTGGCCCAGCCGGCCGGTGACGCCGTGGTGCCGTTTCGGATCAACGTCCCCGACGCCGTGCTGCGTGATTTGCGGACGCGGCTGGCCAATACGCGCTTTCCCGACGAGATCGAGGGCGCCGGCTGGGATGCCGGCACCGATCTGACCTACCTCAGGTCGCTGGTGTCGTATTGGCGGACCGGCTTCGACTGGCGCGCACAGGAACGGCGGCTCAACCAGTTTCCGCAGTTCACGACGACCATCGACGGCGTGGCCGTGCACTTCATCCACCGGCGATCGAGTCATGCGGACGCCCGCCCGCTCGTGCTGATCCACGGCTGGCCGGGATCGTTCGTCGAGTTCGCCAAGGTGATCGGTCCGCTGACGGAGCCGCAGCGGCACGGAGCCGCCGCGGCCGACGCGTTCCACGTGGTCGCGTTGTCGCTGCCCGGGTTCGGGTTTTCAGGCAAGCCGCGGGCGCCTGGCTTCAACACCACGCGCATGGCGCTGGTGGTGGCGCAGTTGATGGCGCGCCTGGGCTATACACGCTACGGCGCGCAGGGCGGGGACTGGGGCGCGGCAATCGTCCGGCAACTTGGGCTCGTCGATCCCGAGCACCTGATCGGGCTTCACAGCAACATGTGCCTGGCCAACGCGCCGCCGGGTCCGAATCCCAACGACGGCGTGCCCGAGGAGGATCTCCAGCGAGTGCGCACCGCGCAGGCGCGCTCGGCCAACGAGCTGGGGTACTTCCAGATCCAGTCGACCAAGCCGATGACCGTGGGCTACGCGTTGAGCGATTCGCCGGCCGGCCTGGCGGCGTGGATCGTGGAGAAGTTCCGCACCTGGTCGGACTCCGACGGCGACGTCGAGAAGCGCTTCACGAAGGACGAGCTGCTCACGAACGTCACGATCTACTGGGTCACCGGCACGGCGGCGTCGTCAGCGCGGATCTACTTCGAGAACCGGATCGACGGCGGCGTACAGCGCCGCGTCGAGGTGCCGTTTGCCTGCGCCCGCTTCCCACGGGAGATCTTCGCGATCGCGCCGCGCAAATGGATCGAGGCGCAGTACAACCTGGTGCAGCTCACCGATATGCCGCGTGGCGGACACTTCGCGGCGCTGGAGGAACCGGACCTGCTGGTGCAGGACGTGCGGACGTTCTTCAGGAACCGGCGCTGACCAGCGGACGACGCGCCGGCACGGCCGAGGCACCGGCGACGAGCGCGATGGTCAAGCCGATGGCGAGCGACGACGCGAGCTCCAGCCCGAGCTGCTTCAGCACGAGATCGCCTGGCCACGGCTGCTCCGCGTACCAGAGCAGCCAGACCGGCACTTGCCCCAGCGTCCATCCGAGCACGCCCAGCTTGAGACCGCGCGCGACGGTGGAGCCCTCGAACCGCAACCGTCCGTAGAGCCAGACGAGTGACGCGATCACGATCAGGTGGACGACGGGCAGGAAGAGCATCTGCCAGGGCGGCGTGCCGGTGCCGGAGGCGCGGAGGAGCGTGCCCTCGAACCGCTCGTAGTCGGCGCTGAGGACGAACCCGTGAATCAGCGTCGCGAAGACGTTGGCGACCAGGAAGGCCGCCACAGTGGTGCCGATGACGCGTGCTCGTGTCATGGGTGCTCCTGACTCTGGCTATCTTCCCATCGGCGTGGATAGTCAGGGCGTCAAGCCCGCCCGGCGGCGCCGCCCCGCTCCGGCTAGGGTCCGGGCTCGAGCGCCTTCTCCGCGAACCGGAGGTCGTCGACGACGCGGCCGCCGATCAGGTGCTCCTGGATGATGCGCTCGAGCGCCGGCGGATCGCACTCCTTGTACCAGGTGCCCTCGGGGTAGACCACGGCGATGGGGCCCCCCTCGCAGATGCGCAGGCAGTTGGCCTTGCTGCGCAGCACCCCGCCCTGCTCGGAGAGCCCGAGCTCCTTGAGGCGCTTCTTCAGGAAGTCCCATGCCGCTACGCCGCGCTCGTAGTCGCAGCACTTCGGTTTGGTCTGCTCGGCGCAGAGGAAGATGTGGCGCTTCGCGACCGGGATGCCGATCGTGGTAGCGATTGTCTGTAACGATTCGTCGGACATAAAAGGTTGGGCCGCCTACAGGCGGCCCCTACTTCTGAATCCTCGGTTGTTCGGAGCCGGGCGGCACCCAGATCTTGATACGGCCTTCCCACAGCGAGCGGTTGTTCTCCTCGCATGAGTACTCCAGGAGCGAGTCGTTCGACAGCGTGAACGTGCGCTCGTTGGTCCAGGGCTTGGCGTAGTAGACCGGGTCGTCCACCGTGACCGTGTAGGCGATGTGCCCCGCGTCGAGCATCCGGAAGGTCTGCACGAGATGGAGCTTGTCGCTGTGCGGGTCGCCGCGCGTGTCGAGCCGGGTGAAGCCGTTGAAGCCGGTGGTGTCCACGACCAGTGTGTCGCCGTCCCATCTGGCGATGGACTCGCCGAACCAGGTGGGGTTGGGGTCTTTCGAGTGCTCCGGCTTGAACGGCACTACGTGGAACCAGGTGCTCTGTTCGAAGAGGAAGGCCACGTACCGGTCGTTCTGCATGATCTGGATCGGATACGGCGAGTTCATCGACCGCATCAGACCGAAGGGCATGCACATCCCCGTGTAGTCGCCGTTCTTGGCCGGGTCGTAGGCGGCGACGTTCTCGCGGCCAGCGTCCGTGTAGGGCAGATCCCCGGGGCCTTTCTGCACGGCCGGATTGCGCGGGTTCGTCCGGCTCATGTCGGGCACGTAGGGATGCTCCCACACGCCGCTGAAGTCGGGCCTGCCGGCCGGCGTTCGCGGTGCCGGGCCCGTGGGCGCCACATAGTCCTTCGAGGCGCCGCTGCGGGCTTCGCCGGGGATACTGCCACCGAGCGTGTTCTGGGCCTGGGCGCTGACGGCGGAGCAGGCCAGGGCGGTGGCGAGGGCCAGAGCGGCCAGCCGAGGCCACGAGGCAGGTTGCGTCAACATGGGCAGGTCCATCCTCGGTCGGAGCAGCATTATACCGTGGCGCTCTTGCCGGACCCGTCGATCCTGCCGTAAGATAAGCGTTTGCGTGCGTTGGGCTTAGCGCCTCATGCGAGGCGTCGGTCCGCCCGCGCGCCCGCCCCGCGCCACGGGCCAGAATCCGCACGAAGTGCGGACCAGAGACAAAATGTTCGACTCGCTCAGCTCCCGCATCCAGAACGCGTTCACCGCCCTGCGGGGCGAGGTGCGGCTGACCGAGTCGCAAGTCGAAGACGTCCTGCGCGAAATCCGCCTCGCGCTGCTCGAGGCCGACGTCAACTTCAACGTCGTCAAGGCCTTCATCGACCGCGTCCGCGATCGCGCCATGGACCAGGACGTGCTGCGCAGCCTCTCGCCGGCGCAGCAGGTGGTGAAGATCGTCCGCGACGAACTGCTGGCGCTCTTTGCCGGCACCGAGGGGGGCCTGACGAAAGACGCGCCGAAGCCGCGCGTCGTGCTGCTGCTCGGCCTGCAGGGCGCGGGCAAGACGACCACGTCGGGCAAGCTGGGGCGCTGGCTCAAGCGTCAGGGCCGCAACCCGGTGATGGTCTCGACGGACGTGCGCCGTCCCGCCGCGATCCAGCAGCTCGAGATCGTCGGCGACCAGGCGGGCGTCAAGGTGTACGCGCCGGCCACGATGGACCCCGTGGCGCGGGCCAGCGGTGCGCTGGCCGAAGCCAGGGCCAAAGGCCACGACACCGTGATCGTCGACACCGCCGGCCGGCTGCACATCGACGACGACCTGATGGTGGAGCTGCAGGCGATCAAGGACGCCGTGCAGCCGTCGGACCTCCTGTACGTCGCCGATGCCATGACCGGGCAGGACGCGATCAAGAGCGCCGGCGAATTCAACCGCCGCGTCGGCGTCACCGGCGTCGTGCTGACGAAGCTCGATGGCGACGCGCGCGGCGGCGCCGCCCTTTCGGTGGTATCGGTCGTGGGCGTGCCGATTGCCTTCACCGGCGGCGGCGAAGGCATCGACGACCTCGAGCTGTTCCATCCCGACCGCATCGTCTCGCGCATGCTCGGCATGGGCGACGTCCTGTCGCTCATCGAGAAGGCCGAGCAGGCCATCGATCAGGACGAGGCCGAGGCGCTCGAGGAGAAGCTCCGCAAGAACCAGTTCACCCTCGACGACTTCCGCAAGCAGCTCAAGACCATCAAGCGCATGGGCCCGCTCGAGAGCGTGCTCGGGATGATTCCCGGCCTGGGCCAGATGAAGCAGCTCGCCGAGAACAAGCCCGACGAGAAACAGCTCGGGCGCGTCGAAGCCATCATCTCGTCGATGACCGCGGCCGAACGGCGCGACGAATCGCTGCTGAACGGCAGCCGGCGCAAGCGCATCGCGCGGGGGAGCGGCACCTCGGTCGAAGAGGTGAACCGCCTGGTGAAGCAGTTCGGCGAGATGAAGCGGGTGCTGCAGATGATGGGCGGCATGCAGGCGATGCAGAAGAGCGGCAAGAAGGTGATGCCGACGGCGCAGCAGATGCAGCAGCTCCAGCAGATGCGCAAGGGTGGCGGCGGGCTTCCGGGCGGGAAGAAGAAGAAGGGCGGGCCCTGGGGGCTCATCAAGGCGCGGTGATCGAGACGCGCCCCGGGGCAGGTAGGCAGGTAGGCAGGTAGGAAAGAGGAGAAAAGATGCTTTCGATTCGGATGCGGCGGATGGGGTCTTCGAAGAAACCGTTCTTCCGCGTGGTGGTGCAGGAGGCGCGGTCGGCGCGCGACAGCAGCTTCGTCGAGAACCTGGGGACGTATCATCCCCGGGCGAAGCCGGCGCAGGTCGAGATCAACAAGGAACGCCTCGCGCACTGGCTGAAGCACGGCGCGCGCCCGTCGGACTCGGTGCGCACGCTGATCGCGAAGCACCTGACGAAGGACCTGACGCCGGCTCCGCCGGTCGTGGCCGCGCAGTGACGGCCGAGGCCTCCGGCAGCGCGATGCGGGCGGTGGTCGAGGTCGTCGCGCGGGCACTGGTCGATCGGCCCGACGCCGTGCAGGTGAGCGAGTCGTTGCGGCGTGGGATGACGGTGGTGGAGCTGTCGACGGCGCCCGGCGACATGGGCAAGATCATCGGACGTCAGGGCCGCACCGCGGCGGCGCTGCGCACGCTGGTCTCGCTCGCGGCAGAGCAGACGGGGACGCGCGCCCAGCTGGACATCCGCGACTAGCTCGCAGGCGGAGCCGAATGAGCCATCGGGCGGAGCGTCCCGAGCCCGACTGGGAGTCGATGGTGCTCGTGGGGCGCGTGACCCGGCCGCACGGTATCCGCGGTCGCGTCGTGGTGAGCCCCGAGACCGATTTCGTTGCGGAGCGCTTCCGGCGCGGGGCGCAACTGTGGACCCGGCGGGCGGGGCGCGACGAGGTGCTGACGATTGCCGACGCGCGCGTCGAGGGCCGCCAGCCGGTGCTCGGTTTCGAGGGGTGCGACAGCATCGAGGCTGCTGAAGCGTTGGCCGGCGCCGAGTTACGAGTGCCGGAATCGACCCTGCAGCCGCTCCCGGAGGGCACGTATTACCTGCACCAGCTGGTGGGGTGCCGGGTCGAGACGGTAGACGGCACCGAAGTGGGCGACGTAGTCCGGGTGGACGGTGGCGCCGGCGCGGCGCTGCTGGCCGTCGCGGCAGCGCAGGGCGAGGTGCTGGTGCCACTGGCGCAGGAGATTTGCGTCGGCATCGACATCGGCGCGCGTCTGATTCGCGTGCGGCTGCCGGAGGGATTGCTCGAGCTCAACGAGACGAAGGCGTCCAGGAAAGCCCGAGGAGATGAGGCGCCGCCTCGCGAAGCATGAAGTTCGATGTCGTCACCATCTTTCCCCGGATGATCGGGGCCGGATTGACGGAAGGCGTCGTCGGGCGCGGAGTCGAGCGAGGGCTGGTGGACGTGCGGGTCCACGACCTTCGCGTCTTCACCACGGATCGGCACCGTACGGTGGACGACGTGCCGTACGGCGGCGGGCCCGGCATGGTGATGAAGGTCGAGCCGTTCGTGCGGGCCGTGCAGGCGATCCGGTCCGAGCGCGGCACGCCGGCGGCGGTGGTGCTGCTCTCGCCGCAGGGGCGCCGGTTCGACCAGCTGGAGGCGCGGCGGCTTGCCGGACTGGGACACGTGGTGCTCCTGTGCGGTCGCTACGAGGGGATCGACGAGCGGGTGCGGGAGCTGGTTGCCACCGAGGAACTATCGATTGGCGACTTCGTCGTGAGCGGTGGCGAGCTGCCGGCGCTCCTGGTGATCGACGCGGTGAGCCGGCTGGTGCCCGGCGTCGTCGGCGACGGCGACTCGGTCGAGCAGGATTCGTTTTCGTTCGGGCTGCTGGATTACCCGCACTACACGCGGCCGGCGGACTTCGAAGGGCACCGGGTGCCCGACGTGTTGATATCGGGGCACCACGGCGAGGTGCGCAAGTGGCGGCGGAAAGCGGCGATCCGGCGCACGATCGATCGGCGCCCCGACCTGTGGGATGCGGCAGCGCTCAGCGGCGAGGATCGGGACCTTGCCGGCGAGGCGGCCGAAGAAGAGATGATGCGCGAGCGCGACCCGCGATCGCGGAATGGTGAGTGAAGGAGAGAACGATGAGCGCGATGGACATGGTGGAAA
>Ga0070675_100000749_pt1 | contig 22592 bp, 20 predicted proteins | sample KBSM43metaG_FD_65343 | JGI IMG/M metagenome (GOLD analysis project Ga0070675, IMG submission 65343) | Miscanthus rhizosphere microbial communities from Kellogg Biological Station, Michigan, USA - KBS M4-3 metaG | ecosystem: Host-associated > Plants > Roots > Rhizosphere > Soil ... | reverse complement strand
CGGACGGGTTCCGGCTGTTCGCGTTGACCATACGCTACGGTCAGCGGCACGCGAAGGAGTTGGAGGCGGCTCGCGCCGTCGCCACGCGGCTCGGGGTCGAGCGGCACATCGAATTGGATGTGGATCTCTCGACGTTCGGCGGCTCGTCGCTGACGACGGACGCCCCGGTTCCCAAGGATCGCCCGATCGATCCCAACGAGATCCCATCCACATACGTGCCAGCCAGGAATACGGTGTTCCTCTCGGTTGCACTCGGCTGGGCCGAAGTCCTCGGCGCCCACAACATCGTCATCGGTGTGAACGCGCTCGATTATTCGGGCTATCCGGACTGTCGCCCGGAATTCATCGCCGCATTCGAGCATCTCGCGACGTTGGCGACCGCGAGGGGCGTGCACGGAGAGCGCTTTCGGATTCACGCACCGCTGCAGATGATGACCAAGGCCGACATCATCCGGCGTGGGGTGGCGCTTGGCCTCGACTACTCGATCACGCACAGCTGCTACGACCCCGGCCCGCGCGGCGCGTGCGGGCGCTGTGACAGCTGCGTTTTGCGCGCGGCGGGATTTGCGGAGGCCGGCCTTGCCGATCCGGCGCGTTCGGGATGACCGAGCGCATCTACTACACCGAGCCTGCGCGCCGTTCGTTCGATGCCGTTGTCACGGCTGTCGTCGAGCATGAAGGCGCACCGGCGGTCGTGCTCGACCGCACGGCGTTCTATCCCACATCGGGCGGGCAGCCGTTCGATACCGGTCACCTCGGGACGACTGACGTCGTCAACACCGTTGACGATGGAGAGCGTGTGCTGCACGTCGTGAGCGCGCGCCCGCGCGGCGACTTGCTGAACGTTGGCGAGGCGGTTCACGGCGAGATCGACTGGACGCGGCGATTCGATCACATGCAGCAGCACACCGGGCAGCACGTGCTGTCGGCCGCGTTCGATCGCGGGCTCGACAACCGCACCATGAGTTTTCACCTGGGCGGAGAGTCTTCGACGATCGACCTCGCGCGAGAAGTGTCGGCGGTCGATGTCGAGCGATGCGTGGACGAGGCCAACCGCGTAGTGTGGGAGGACCGTTCGGTGGCGATCAGGTTTGCGTCGCCGGAAGAGGCGGCGCGTCTGCCGCTTCGCAAAGAGCCAGTGCGCGAGGGGCCGTTGCGATTGATCGAGGTCGCCGATTTCGATCTGTCCGCCTGCGGCGGTACCCACGTCGCGCGCACCGGTGAGATCGGGCTGATTGCGGTGACGGCCGCGGAGAAGTTTCGCGGTGGAAGCCGGCTCACATTTGTCTGCGGTGGCCGGGCGCTGCGTGCCTTGCGCGGGTACCGCGATGCCGTCGCCGGCAGTGTTCGCTCGCTGTCGGTGCTGCCACACGAGCTGCCGGCGGCCGTCGAGCGGATACAGGCCGACGGCAAGCAGTTGCGCAAGACGATCGCGCGTCTGCAATCGGAGCTGGCGGTCCATGCAGCCGTACGCCTCATCGCTGCATCACCTGTCGTGGATGGCGTGCGGCGCGCCGCGCACGTCCTGGACGGTTGGGACGCCGCAGGCCTCAAGGCAGTCGCCTCGTCGATGACTGCCGAGTCGAATGTTGTGGCGGCGATCGTGGGCACGTCAGCGCCGATCGCGATCGTCGTGGCGCGGTCGCCAGATGTCGCGCTCGACGCCAACGCAGTGCTGCAGCAACTGCTCAAGCGCTTCGGCGGGCGCGGCGGCGGCAAGCCCGAACTCGCGCAGGGCGCCGGCCTGACCGGTGATCCGCAGGAGATCATCGCCGCGGCTTGCGAGTTACTTGTGTAGTGTCCGGCTTCAGCCGGACGTGGAGAATCACGTGAGCGCCGTTGTCCGAAAGCTGACCACCGACGAAGACATCCTCGCCGCACGTGGCGTCATGCGCCAGCTCCGACCACAGATTCCCGAAGCGGATTACCTCTCGACCGTGCGCCGCATGATGCAGGCCGACGGCTACCTGCAGGCCGCCGTCTTCGATGGCGACGCTGTCGTCGCGGTGGCTGGCTACCGCTTCATGGAGACGCTCTACGCCGGTAAGACGCTCTACGTGGACGACCTCAATACGGACGAAACGCGCCGCTCACGCGGTTACGGCAAGGCGCTGATGGATTGGCTGAAGCGCGAGGCGAGAGAGCGCGGCTGCGTGCAGCTGCAGCTCGACTCCGGCGTGCAGCGCGAACAGACGCACCGCTTCTATTTCCGCGAAGGCCTGACCATTAACTGCTATCACTTCCGCTTGGATCTATAGGGAACGACGTCGTTTTACGGTTTTCTCGAGAACGACGCGAGCCGGACCGCGATCGCGTCGAGCGCGTCGTTCGCGTTTGCGCCGGTGCCTTCGAAGTTGTTGATCAGAATCACGAAGGCCAGGCGCTCGCCATCGCGCGTCGTGACATAGCCTGCGAGTGTGCGGATGTTCGACATCGTGCCGGTCTTCGCGCGCACGTTGTTCTCCGCCGCCGTCCCCTTCATTCGCGTCGAGAGCGATCCATCGACGCCCGCAATCGGCAGGCCGGTGACGAACGGCGACTTGCCGGTCGGATCCGCCATCCGCTCGAGCAGCGACAGCACGGCATCTGCTGAGATCGCGTCGCGGCGTGACAGGCCCGATCCGTCCACGAGCTGGTAGCTCGCATTCGAGATTCCCCACGCGTCGAGCCGCTTGCGCAAACCTTCGAGTGCCGTGTCATTGGTGGGCAACGCGCCCGGCGCGGCGTTGAGGCGCATCAACGCTTCGGCATACAGGTTGATGCTGTCCTTGAGCAGCGGCTGTGCGATCTCGGCGAGCGTGCGCGACCGGTGCGTGTGAATCACCGTTGCCGCGTCTCGCACCGGAGTCGGCGCCACATCGTCGATATCGACGGCGTCGCCGCTGACGTCGATGCCGTCGCGGATCATGCGGCCTTTCAGCGCGCTCGCGAACCACAGTGTCGGGTTGCCGACGGCGACCCCGAGGAACGCCGGCGGTGCCGCGGCCGGAATCGAGCCAGCGACCGTGAGCGAAGGGTCGCCTGGCCGCTGCTCGGGCCAGAGCAGTTGAGGCGAGCCTGCCGGCCCGGTCGCGACGCGGTTGGTGACCACGCGAAACGCGAGACGCTGATCGACCGTAACGACCGCAGGCGTGCCGGACGAGGGGCCTGGCGCAATCGTCACCGTGCTGCGGTTTTCAGCCAGATTGAGCGCACCGAACAGTGCGCCTGTCGTGTAGCCTAGATCGTCCCAGGCCCACGCCAGCTGCGGACGCGGTTCGTCTACGAGATCGTCGTCGCCGATGACACGACCCTCGATGCGACGGATGCCAGCAGCCTTGAGCGCGTCCACCCACGCCGCGAGATCGTCGCCGGCGCGTCCACCGATTGAGGGATCGCCGGAGCCGACCACGAGCAGGTCACCTCGAAGGACGCCGTCCGCGATTGGCCCTGTAGCGCGAAGGGTCGTCGTGTATCGGTAATCCCAGCCCACCGCATCGGCCGCCGTGGCGACGCTCAGGAGCTTGGCAACCGAAGCTGTCACCAGCAGCGTGCCACCGTTCAGCGTCACCAGTCGCTCGCGGCGATCGAGCGACTGGACGGCGATGCCCCATGCCGCGCGGCTCACCCCAGGCATACGCGTCGCGCTCAGGATGCTCTGCTGAAGCTGTGCGACGGGATTAGGAGGTGATGCGGGGGCGGTGACTGGCAGCGTCTTGGCGCAGCTGACGAATGCAAAATGCAAAAGGCAAAAGGCAACCGTTTGCATCTTGCATTTTGAATTTTGCATTTCGCATTACAGGTTACTTCACCCCGTCCAGCAGTTTCATCGCTTCGTCGAGCGCCGCCGTGCCATCGATCTTGGCGGAGCCGGGTTCGTCGGAGCGTGCCGCATACACGTCGGTGGCTGTGCGGCCGAACGTGACCGTCTCTGTCTTGTTGTCGTTGGAGCGCGTCGTGACGACCAGCGCAGGCGTTTTGAGTGACGCGTGCGCCTGATTCTCGAATGAGGTGGCGCGCAGGGCGGTCACCCGGTTCACGAGGTCATCGACCTTCTCCAGGTCGATCTCCTTGCCGGCGCCGTTCTTCCAGACGTCCTTCTCGTCCTTGCCTTTGCTCTTGTCGAGGACGATCGTCTCGCTGCCGCGTGTGAACTCGATATGCGTCGTGGTGAAGGCGCGCGCATCGAACAGATCCTTGCGGCGGAAGTCCGAGACCGGCTTGATGACGTCGGTCTTCAGCGTCGGCGCCACCGTGAAGACCATCGGCCGCGACGCGTCCTTGGCATAGACGACGGCGTTTTCGGTCTTGCCGAGCAGCAGCGTCGCGCGCGAGCTGCCCATCGAGACGTTGATCGTCGCTGTGGGTTTGTCGAGCCCGTACTTGGCGAGGTTGGTGGCGTTCTCCTCGGTGATGCCGACCATTTGAGCCGACCCGACGCGCTCGAGTGAACTCTCCACCACGGCAAAGTCGGCACGTGCCGCGAGCGGCTTCACGACCAACCAGTCGCTGCCCTTCTTGCTCAGCTGAACGTTTGTCGCACCCTCGATCAGCTCCAGGCCGTCCGCCTTCTGCCGATCGATCTTGAGGATGACTTTGTCGCGCAGTGCCAACGTCGTCTTGTTGAACGTCGAGTCGAGAAAGGACGACACCAGAAAGACGCGCTTGTCCCCGGGGACGCGCGCGTACAAGTCTCCGCCGGTTGGCGTCTTCTCGCCGAACTCGATTCGCCGCGGATCTTTCTGTCCCTTGCTACGAAAGGCAACCGAGATGCGCGCCGGATCGAGCCCGTACTTCTTGACGTCGCCGGCGTTGGCATCGACCACGCGCTGGATCTCGAGGCCCGCGAGACTGCTGGTGATCGAGGTCATTTCCATATCGTCGGCAGGGGCCTTGGCGGGCTCAACGAGCTGCCAGGTGCCGTCGATCTTCTGCACCTTGGCGGTGTCGCCCGCCGCGAGCTTGATCTCGACCTCTTCCATGTCAGCGGAGGCCAGGGTGCCCGCCCAGACCTTTTCCTTGACCTCGGGCGCATTGGGCTCGGTCTTGGAATCGACGAAGTAGATGTATCCGACGAGACCACCGAGAACGACAACGGATGCGATCAGGGGCCAGACGCTGCGCACGGCTATCGCCTCCGCCACCACGAGTAGACGCCGGCGCCAAGCACCACTCCTGGAATCACGAAGATCGACAGCAGCAGAATCGCCGTCGTCTTGTTCTCGGTCAGCGTCATTCTGCGATCGGCGGGCTCGCGCGGGCGGATGGCGATCATGTTTTCCTGCTGCGCCAGCCAGTTCACGACATTCATGAAGAGGTCGCGGTTGCCTTCGACGCCGAGATACGCGTTGGCGATGAAGTCCGAGTCGCCGATGGCGGCGACGCGCGTCTCGGGCTTCTTTGGCTCATCTTCCGGTTTCTTCGTGTTGGCTGCGAGCGCGGGCTCGGGTGTTGCCGCTGGTACCGCAGTCGCGACGCCGATCGACACCGGTCCGGGGATGTCACCTTGTGCGGGGTCCGCCGACACCGGGTTCTTCTGATCGGTCAGCGACGCGAGCGACTTCTCCGCCCAGCTGCGCGCCCCCGTCTGCAGGAAGGTCTGGCCCGAGCGCTTCTGCGGCGAGGTCTCGGGCTGCAACGCGCGCACGAGCGGAAACGCGGTGATGAACCCGAAGTTATTGGTGATCGCGTGGGCCGGATACGGCGGCACGGCGACGGGCGCAGTGGGATTGGATGTGAGTCCCGTGACATCGAGCACCACCGTATCCGTCGATTTGATGCCCCATTGATCGAGTAAGCCCGCGAGACGCGGCATCGATGCCGGCTCCTTGAGATTGTCAGGCGGATCGAACAGCACGAGCAGCTTGCCGCTGCGCATCGTGAGGTAGTTGTCGATCACCGGCACTTCCTGCTCGAGCAGGTCCGTACGCGGACCGGCAATCACGATGACCGTCGCGTCCTTCGGAATCTCGCCGGTCTGTGCCAGCGCCAGCGTCGCGAACTCGAAATTGTCGCGCTTCAGCGCGTCGGCGATGCTGCTGTAGCCAATCTTCCGGTCCGAATTGCCGGGATCCTTTTCACCGTGGCCGCTCAGGAAATACACCTTCTTCGCGGTGGGATTCACCACCTTGATCAGGGCGTTGGTGATGTCCTGCTCGGCGTCGGTCGTGGCCCGCTCGGTGCGGCCCATGTACTCGACGACGATCGTGCCGTAGGTGTCGACCTTGTATTCCTTGGTCTTCACCGGATCCTTGTCCACGTCAACGTAGTCGACCTGAACCTGGCTCGATCCGTACTTGTAGGCATCGAGCCTCGGACGGAACCGTTCGAGGTTCGTCGCCTGATCGAACACCATGAACTTCGCGGGCGCGGTCAGGCTGCCCAGCAGCTTGTTCGACTGCTCAGAGAGGCTGTACTGCCTGTTCTCTGTCAGGTCCCAGCGCTTGTTGCGGCGGTCCGACAGGTAGTTGATCGCGACGAGGATGCCGAGCACGACGACCACGCTGGCGGCGGCAATGGTTCCGTAGCGCGCATTCCGCCGTTGGAAGAACGCGACAATCTCGCGCCATTGTCCGAATGTGTAGAGCAGGACCAGCGCAAGACCGGCATAGGCGCCGTAGGTCGCGTACTGATCCCATTCGGGCTTCGTGAAGCGAACGACGAGCGCGCCGAAGACGAGGACGACGCCGACCCAACTCAGGATGCTGAGAATCCGCTGCACCATGGTCAGCCTCTCCACCGTTCGACGTCCACCGATCGGGCAGTGAGGAACAGCCCGAATGCGATGAAGCTGAGGTAATAGACCACGTGCTTGGTATCAATCACGCCGCCCATGAAGTCCTCGAGGTGGCCGGTGATCGAGAGATAGTTCAGGAGCGCCTGCGACGTCGGCGACATGAACTGGGCGATCCAGTTGACCATCCAGAACATCATGAAGACGGCGAACGTCGCGACGACCGCGACGATCTGGTTCTTCGTCAGGCTCGAGATGAGCAGGCCGACGGCCATGAAGCAGCCGCCCAGGAGCAACAGCCCGAGATAGGACGTCAGGATCGGCATCCACTCCGGTTGGCTGACCCAGAAGAGCAGCACCATGTGAAGCAGCGTGACACCGAGCATCGACGCGTAGAGGCCCATCGCGCCGAGGAACTTGCCCATGATGATCTGGAAGTCGGTGATCGGCGAGGTGAGCAGCAGTTCCATCGTGCCCGATCGCTTCTCCTCCGAATACGTGCGCATGGTGATCATCGGGAGGACGATCAAGAACACCACCATCGAGTACTGGAACACCGGTCGAATCAGCTGTTCGTTGATGTTCACCGCCGGCGTTCCGGCGCCCAGGCCTGCCATCTGAATGCTCTGACGTTCGAAGAAGCGTACGGCCGCGTAGAAGTAGTAGCCGTAGACCAGCGCATACAAACCGATCACGACATACGCGATCGGTGACGCGAAGTAGCTTTTGAGTTCCTTGTGGGTAATCGCAAGGATGTTATTCATTGCACTGCCTCGGTACTCTCTGTTTCCTCGGTGGTCAGACTGAGGAAGATCTCTTCCAGGCTCATCCGCATCGGGCGCAGCTCCAGCAGGCCCCAGCCGCGGCCGACCACTGTTGACGCCAGTTCGCGCCGCACATCATGGTCCGCCACCATCGCCACTTCGTAGCCGGTCGCGGACCCATGCTTCTCCGACACCGTGACGCCGGTGACGCCGGCGACCGAGGCGAGCACCGTCTGTGCGTCCGCCCCCATGCTGTCCACTTCGACGTAGATCGAGCCCGATCCCTGCAGCCGTGACGTCAGGTTCTCGGGCGTGTCGACCGCGACCACGCGGCCTTTATTGATGATGACGACCCGCTGACAGGTCTGGCTGACCTCGGGAAGGATGTGGGTGCTGAGAATCACCGTGTGCTCGCCGCCCAGTTCCTTGATCAGGCGACGCGTTTCGATGATCTGTTTCGGGTCGAGGCCGGCTGTCGGCTCGTCAAGGATCAGCACGTCCGGGTTGTGGAGCAGGGCCTGGGCGAGCCCGACTCGCTGTCGGTAGCCCTTCGAGAGCTTTGCGCACTGGCGGGTAGCCACGTCCGCTATACGCGTCCGCTCCATGGTCGTCTTTACCCGGGTCGCGCGATCGGTTCGGGGGACGCCTTTGATCCGGGCGCAGAACATCAGGTAATCGCGCACGGTCATGTCCGGGTAGAGCGGGGGCGTCTCGGGCAGGTAGCCGGTCCGGCGCTTGGCCTCGATGGGTTGCTCCATCACGTCGTAGCCGGCGACGAGCGCTTTGCCGTCGGTGGGCGGCATATAGCCGGTGATGACCCGCATCGTCGTCGTCTTGCCGGCGCCGTTGGGGCCGAGGAAGCCCAGAATCTCCCCGCGCTCGGCCTTGAAACTGACGTCCTGTACGGCCGTAAAGGGGCCGTATTGCTTGGTGAGGTGTTGAACTTCGATCACCGCATTTTCTCCAGTATTAAGCCGGATTAATAGAGTCTGGCGATGCCGGCCGGCACAACCCGCGATACTAACCAATGCCCACCCCGGGGGCAAGCCAATGTGTTAACGTATGAACAGTTGTTCATATGTCAACTCTTGACATGCATACCGTTGACGGCCTGACCGAGATCTTTCGCGTGCTCGGCGATCCGACGCGCGTGCGGATTCTCGATGCGCTCTCGAGGACCGAGCTTTGCGTCGGCGATCTCGCCAGTCAGCTCGGCGTCACCGAGTCGGCCGTGTCGCATCAGCTCCGCCTGTTGCGCAACACCCGCATCGTCCGGTCGCGGCGCGAGGGCCGGATGATTTTCTACGCGCTCGACGACAAGCACGTGCTGGCGCTGTTCCGCCAGGGACTGCGGCACGTGCAGGAGGCCGGCCGCTAGGCCTGCCATGCCTTCAACTGCGCTCAGGCCAGTGGCCACTGCAGCCAAGGTGACGTGCGCGACGTGCGAGCTGCACGCGGAGGCGGTCTTCCGCGTCGACGGCATGGATTGCCACGAAGAGGTCGTCATTCTGGAGCGCCGGCTCAAACCCCTGACGGGTGTGGAGGCGATGACGGCCGACGTCATCGGCCAGCGACTCCACATTCAATATGACGCGGCGAAGCTGACGACGGCCGACATGGTCGATGCGGTCGGTCAGACCGGCATGCGCATGTGGCTGGAACACGAGGAGCCGCGTGCGTCTGCACCGGACGTCCGGGCTCGCTTCTGGCTGACGGTCGGCGCCGGCGTTGCGCTCGTGGCCGGGCTGGCCATCTCGGCGCTCGAGTGGCCGCTGGCGGCCGCGCTCTGTTTCGTCGCGGGGGCGCTGGTCGGAGGAATTTATCCGGCGCGCCGCGCGGTGACCGCCTTTCGCACCCGCACAGTGGACATCAACGCCTTGATGGTCATCGCGGTCGCAGGCGCGTTGGCCCTCGGCGAATGGTCCGAGGCATCGAGCGTCGTGTTTCTCTTCGCGCTCGCGCAGTGGCTCGAAGCCCGGACCCTCGAGCGTGCACGTCAGGCCATTCGCGCGCTAGTCGATCTGACACCGCGCGACGCGATCGTCAAACGCAATGGCGTCGAGCAGCGGGCGTCAGTCGAGGCGATCGCTGTCGGCGATGTGGTCGTCGTCCGACCCGGGGACAAGGTGCCGCTCGATGGCACGATCGTCGCCGGCCACAGCGACGTCAACGAAGCGCCGATGACCGGTGAGTCGCTGCCAGTGGACAAGCGGCCAGGCGACGAAGTCTACGCCGGAACGATCAATGGGCGCGGGTCGCTCGAGCTCGAAGTCACGCGCATCGGGCCCGATACGAGGCTGGCGCGCATCATTCACCTGGTCGAGGCGGCGCAATCACGCCGCGCGCCCGTGCAATCGTTCGTCGATCGTTTCGCACGCATCTATACGCCCGCGGTGATTGCGCTGGCGGTCCTGGTTGCGGTTGTCCCGCCCCTCATCGGTGGCGCCGACGCCGGGACGTGGCTCTATCGAGCGCTCGTCCTGCTCGTGATTTCCTGCCCATGCGCCCTCGTGATTTCGACGCCGGTGTCGATCGTGTCGGCGCTCTCGGCGGCGGCGAGAAATGGCGTCCTGATCAAAGGCGGCGCGCATCTCGAACGGCTCGCATCCGTCCGGGCGGTGGCGTTCGACAAAACGGGCACACTGACGCGCGGCGAACCCGGCGTTGCTGACGTCATCGCCGTCGGGTCCGCATCGCCGCAGGACGTGTTGCGATTTGCGGCGGCGGTCGAGACCCGCTCCGAACACCCGATTGCACGAGCGATCGCCGATCGTGCGCGTCTCATGGGAGTGGACGCTTGCCCCGCCGAAGGCCGGGCGTCCGAGGCGACGGGCTTCATGTCCGTGCCAGGGATGGGTGTGGAGGCGCTCGTCGGCGGGCGTGCGGTAGTCGTCGGCAACGACACCCTCATGACCTTGCGCAACATCGCCGCGCCGTCGGAGGTCGAGTCGCTCCGCCGAGACGGTCACACGCTCGTGTTCGTGGCCGTTGACCACGTCCTGCTCGGCGCAATTGCGATTGCCGATCCGATGCGAGAGACGGCGCGCGAGACGCTCGGGCTGCTTCGTTCGCACGGGATCCGGCATGTCGCGATGCTCACCGGCGATTCCGCCTTCAGCGCACGCGTCGTGGCTGGTGCCTTGGCGCTCGACCAATGTGAGGCGGGACTCCTTCCTCAGCAGAAGCACGATCGTGTGGTCGCGATGCGCAAGGCGCACGGAGCGATCCTGATGGTCGGCGACGGGGTCAACGACGCGCCGGCGCTCGCGGCGGCAGACGTCGGCGTCGCGATGGGAGCGGCCGGATCAGACGCCGCGCTCGAGACGGCGGACATTGCCCTGATGTCCGACGAGCTCTTGAAGATTCCCTACGCGCTGCGGCTCGCGCGCGCCACGCTCTTCAACGTCAAGACGAACGTCATCGTCTCGCTGGTGTTGAAAGCCGCATTTCTGGTGCTGGCGATCACCGGGTCAGCGACGTTGTGGATGGCGGTGTTGGCCGATACGGGCGCATCAGTGATCGTCGTCGCGAACGCCTTGCGCTTGCTCCGCGCGCGTTGACCCGTCCGCTTACGCCTTGCGATTCGAAAAGAAATGGCCCTGAATGTAGTCGTCGATGTGGGCCTGATCACCGGCGCTCAGTTTCGTGAACTGCAGCCCCATCCCGATGCGGCGATCGGTCCACGCAATCGTGGCTTCGGCGTCGATGTCGTTCTTCGTCGTTGGCACACGGAAGCGAACCTTGACCGCGGTGCCAACCGCAAGGGGACTGGTCGTGCGAACCGCGAGACCTCCGCGGCTGATGTTGAGCGTCAACGCGGCGGCGATGGTGTTGCCAAACCGGTAGGCGACCGGGACGCCCAGCACGACGCGCGGGCTCGACCGTCGATTGGAGCTGTCTGGAAACAAGTGTGGCACGAGCGCGGGAACGATGTGCTGCACCGCCATGTACTCGTTCACGTAGCCGGTGACCCCTAGCGTCCCGAGCTCGCGGACCTCATCGGCGCTCTTGATGGTGCCGCTGAAGACCATGACCGGCGGCCGATCCTGGTCCATCTTGCGAATGGCGCGCAGCATGGCCACCCCGTTCCCTTGTGGCAGCCGCAGATCGAGCACAATCAGGTCAATCTCGGCCTTGCCCGTGCGCATGCATCCGAGCAGCTCTGGTCCATTCTGCGCAGTCACAGCTTTGTGACCGGCCCCTTCGATCGCCACTCTGAACCGATCACGCACGAATGCCGTGTCGTCGGCGACGAGCACGGTCTTCGCGGCGACCTTTGGAGTGGTGGTCATCTCGATCAGTATCGGAACGGGCGAAGAGTCGCGTTAATCCGCGTCGCTGAGGGGTCTGTGAGGTGCCTGCGGGTTCCCAAATCAGGGGGGTCCCCGATATAATCCGAAACTTGGTCCGGGAAATGTCAGGTCCGCTTACGGGGCGGCTCGGTTCCCGGATCTTCGAGCGCGGCCGATCCGCTGCATGGAGCTCGTATGGCGACCTGCCCTGAGTGCGAATTCGACGAGATTGACACCGAGGACTTCGAGGAGGGCGATACCTTGAGCTGTCCGGAATGCGGGAAGAGCCTTACGCTCGTGGGCGCGGATGAACTCGAAGCTGCCGACGACGATGACGACGACCTCGATGATGATGACGACCTCGAAGAAGAAGAGGAGGAGGCGGACGACGACGAGGCCGATTTGGACGACGAGGACGAAGCCGATGACGAGGAGGACTTCGACGAGTGAGTGAGTGGACGCCTCCGCAAGTCGACGGGGAGGCGGCTCGGGAACACGCCGTTCTGGAAGACGCCGTTCTAGAAGACAAAGCGCGCGCGCTTCGCGACGCGCTCGCCAGCTGCGAGTCGCTGCTCATCGCGTTCAGCGGCGGCGCCGACAGCGCATATCTTGCGTGGGAAGCCACCTCGGTGCTCGGTCCCTCCGCGCTCTGCATTACCGCGGACAGCCCCAGTTATCCCGATCATCATCGCCAGCTCGCGCTGCGTATCGCGCGCGAGTTCGGGCTGCGCCACGAAATCATTCACACCGCGGAGCTCGAACGCCCGGAATATCGCGCCAATCCGACGAATCGCTGCTACTACTGCAAGCACGAGCTCTACACGACGCTGACACGCGTCCGCGCCGAACGCGGCATCTCTGTGATCGCCGACGGCAGCAATGCCGACGACCGCGGTGACTACAGGCCTGGACGACAGGCCGCGCGTGAATTCGGTGTCCGCAGTCCGCTCGACGAAGTCGGTCTGACGAAGCCGGAGATTCGCGAGCTCTCGAGACGAGCCGGGCTGCCCACCTGGGATGAGCCCGCGTCGGCCTGCCTCTCGTCGCGCATTCCGTATCACTCTGAAGTGACCGCCGAGAAATTGCGAATCATCGAGCGCGCCGAAGCCGCGGTTCGGGCGATGGGGTTCCGTGTATGCCGCGTCAGGCACCATGATCTCGGTACTGCCGGCGGCCGCTCGACGGCGCTGGCCCGCCTCGAGATCGGTCGCGACGAATTGCCGCGCGCGCTCGAGACCGAGATCAGCGAGCGCCTCGTGCGTGAGTTGCGCGACATCGGCTATCAGCACGTGACGATCGATCTCCAGGGTTATCGGATGGGCAGCCTCAACGAAGGTGTTCCCCTCCGTGTCGTCTGAGAGGTCGCGAAGTTCCAAATCAGTGTTAGCCATTGCCGCGATATATCTCGCGGCTCATCTCGCGTTCCTCGCACCGTCGCTCGAGGACATCGATTCGATCAACTTCGCGCTGGGGCTGCGGCACTACGACGTGGCGCAGCATCAGCCGCACCCGCCCGGGTACCCGGTTTACATCGCGCTGGGAAGAACAGCCAAGGCGACGCTGCAGACCGTCGCGCCGTCGCTGGGATCGCCGCGTACTGAATCTCTGTCGCTGGCGATCTGGTCACCGATCGCTGGCGCAGTGGCGCTGGTTGCCGCGTATTCGATCTTCAACGCCCTCTCGCCATCGTCGATGGCGGTGTGGGCGACAGTTCTTCTGGCCGCAAATCCGCTCTTCTGGCTCACCGGATCCCGGCCGATGAGCGACATGCCTGGCCTGGCACTGGCGCTCGTTGCCCAGGCGCTGTTTCTCAAAGGCGCGACAAACAGGCGCGCGATCGTCATCGGTGCTCTCATTGCCGGTCTTGCCGCCGGTCTCCGCGTGCAGACCGCGTGTCTGACGCTGCCGCTGTTCGCGCTCGCCCTGTTCCAACAGAGGCGCCAAGGCGTGTGGTGGATCGCGACGCGGCCCATTGCCGCGATCGCCGTCGGCGGACTGGCGTGGGCGATCCCGCTGATCGTCCTCTCCGGTGGCATCGACAGCTATCTCGTCGCGCTTGGCTCGCAGGCGGGTGAGGACTTCGCCTGGTCGGGCATGTTGTGGACGACGCCCACGCCACGCCGCCTGTTGTTCGCGTTGTGGGAGACGTTTGTGCTCCCGTGGGATTCGGTTCCACTCGCGATTGTTGCCGGTGTGGTCGCCCTCATCGGTGTGCTGATCGCCTGGCTCCGTCAGCGGCGGGCGGTGCTAATCCTTGCGCTGGCCTTCGGTCCGTACGCGATCTTCCACCTGCTGTTTCAAGAGACCATTCATGTCAGGTATGCCATGCCCACGCTGCCGGCGATGGCATGGCTCATCGTCTGTGCGGCCTCGGTCGCCGGCCGAGCGGCGCCGGTTGTGAGTGGCGCGATTGTGGCCGCGGCGATTTGGTTCGCGGCCCCCGTTGGCATCGCCTATGGCCGCGAGGCGCATCCCGCATTTCGTGCGATCGCTGAGATGGACGAGAGTCGCCACGAGCAGCCGGGCGCCTCAGTTTTCGCGCATTTCTCAATGCTTAGGCCGCTCGAGGCTGCGTCACCGACTGGGACACCGATGGTCGCCGTCAAGCCGCGGCGGAGCCGCGAGTGGCTCGACCCGGTGGGGTACTGGCGTGACGGTGGGCGCGGTGCGGTCTGGTTTCTGGCGGATCCGAAGCGCACGGATCTCGCGCTCATCGACCCGCAGAGCCGTCGCGATGTCACCCGTTATCGGTGGAGTGTCGGCGACCATCTCGTCCTGAGCGGAACCAGGCCGATGGCGGCGGATTGGTATCGGATTGCCCCGCCAGGCTGGTTTGTCGCCGAAGGCTGGGGCCTGACCCCGGAAACGGGTGGGATCGCGCAAAGCACGGGGATGGGCGTGGACAAGCGTCCCATCGAAGGCTACGTGCGGCGACGGCAGGGACCAATGCACCTGTTGATTGGCGGACGCCATTTCAGCGCCGCCGGTGATCCTCCGGTCGTCTTCACCGCATCGATCGACGGCTCACTAATCGAGACATGGACCGTCGCACCTGGGCCCGGAGGGATCAGTTTCCTGCGGTTCATCGATCTGCCCGGTGGCTTGGCGTCCGGTCCTGGTGATTACGCGCATCTGATCATCACCGCACGCGCCGAGCCGGCGTCGCGGCCCACGCCACCCGTCGCCATCCGCCAGTTCGATATCCAATCGAGCGGCACGCTGATCTACGGGTTCGGGGAAGGGTGGCACGAAGCCGAATACGACAACGCGACCGGTGTCTCCTGGCGATGGACGAGCGGCCGCTCCGTCCTGCGCGTCTCGCCGCCGCAGGACATCGTGCTCCGGATGCGGGGAGAGTCGCCGCTGAAGTATTTCGGAGAAGTGCCGACAGTAAAGATCAGGGCCGGCGACCGGATCGTCGGTGAGCTGCGTCCTCGCACCGAATTCGAATGGTCGGTGAAAGTCTCAGCCGACGCGATCCGGAGAGGAGACGGCGCGATCGAGATCGAAACCGATCGCATCTATCTCCCAGGGCAGGCCGAGGGCACGTCGGATGCGCGCCAACTCGGACTCCGGTTCTTCGAGATCGCTGTCAATCCCGTCACACCTTGATTGACAGCGGATCGATCGGACGTTAATCTCGACCGGGACAGCTCCCGGACGACAAACCAACGCATGAAGGTGGCGTTTCAAACGCTACCCAGGAGAAGTGGCCGATGAAATTGCGCCGGTGGGTGTGGTTGACCACAGCCATATTGCTGATCGTGCTGACAGTGTCGGCATGCTCGAAGAAGGTGCCGCCGCCTCCGCCGCCGCCGCCGGAGCCGCCTGCTGCGCCCGCTCCGCCTCCGCCTCCGCCACCGCCACCACCACCCGCACCGGCTCCGGCGCCGGCGCCGCCCAAGCCGCTGACGGAAGAAGAGCTCTTCTTGAAGAAGACGCTCGATCAGCTGAACGCGGAGATGCCGCTTGGCGACGTGATGTTCGAGTACGACATGGCGGCCGTCAAGGACGATCAGCGCGCGCTACTGCAGAAGAACGCCGACTGGATGCGCCGCTGGACCACGACCCGCGTGACGATTGAAGGTCATGCCGACGCGCGAGGCACGAACGAATACAACCTGGCACTCGGTGAGCGCCGCGGCAATGCCGTGAAGGCCTATCTGGTGAGCCTGGGGATTGCGGCCGATCGGATGGCCGTGATCAGCAAGGGTGAAGAAGCGCCGGTCTGCACGGAGATGACCGACGCCTGCTACGCGAGAAACCGCCGCGGGCACTTCATCATCACCGCGAAGTAACGTCGTAGGCCGGTCCCGCCCTGGCCTTGGCGAGGGCGGGCCGGCGCCTACGCCTTGACGCCTTCCAGTTCGTCGACGATTGCCGCGGCCGCCGCTCTCGGGTCGGTGGCCGCGATGATCGGCCTTCCCACCACAATGTAGCTGGCCCCGGCTTTGATAGCTTCTGCCGGTCCCATCGTCCGGGACTGATCGTTCTTGGACGTTCCTGCGGATGCCCCGCGAATTCCGGGCGTGACGATGGCGAAGTCAGGGCCGCACGCGGCTCGGATGGCCGCCGTTTCCTGAGGTGAGGCGACGACGCCGTCGAGTCCTGCGTCCTGAGCCATTCGCGCCAGCGTCACCACCTGGTCGAGCAGCGGCCGCTGCACGCCGATGCTCGTCAGCGTCGCATCGTCCATGCTCGTGAGGACCGTGACGCCGATGACGATCGGCCGGCGACGCCCTTCTTTCCCGGCCGTCTCTGCCGCAGCGCGGGCCGCGGCCTGCATCATCGGCACACCACCCGAGGCATGCACGTTGAGCATCCAGACACCGGTTGAGACCGCAGCCTCAACCGCCTGCGCCACCGTATTGGGAATATCGTGAAACTTGAGATCGAGGAAGACCGGAGCGCCGGATGACACCAGGCGCCTGACGAGATCCGGCCCCTCGGACGTGAACAGACGGCTGCCGACTTTGAATCCGCCGGCGAGATCGCGAAGCTGGGTGGCGAGATCGATCGCTCGCGCTCCCGAATCGACGTCGAGCGCGACTAGGAGCTGACCCACTGCTTCTCCTGTGTGCTGGTATCGATGGTGCCCACCAGGTCGGCGAGCCGCGAAATGTGATGACGGGTCATGTAGTCCTGCATGCCGTCAATGAGCTTGGTCCAGATGAAGGGATCGACGAAGTTCGCCGTGCCCACCTGCACCGCCGTCGCCCCGGCAATCATGAACTCGAGCGCGTCGGTGGCCGTAGCGATCCCACCCATACCGATCACCGGAATCTTCACCGCTCGACGGCACTCATAGACCATGCGCACCGCGATCGGTCTGATCGCAGGGCCGCTCAGCCCGCCGACGATGTTGGAGAGCTTTGGGCGCCGAGTTTCGACATCAATCGCCATAGCCAGGAAGGTATTCACGAGCGACACGGCATCGGCCCCGGCATCTTCGGCGGCTTTGGCGATCGAAGCCACGTCGGTCACATTCGGCGTGAGCTTCGGGATCACCGGCAGGTTGGTCACCTTCTTCACCGCCTTGACGACGTCGAACGTGCCGTGCAGGCTGCAGCCGAACGTGATGCCGCCCTCTTTGATATTCGGGCAGGAGATGTTCAGCTCGAGCGCGTGCACCCCCTCCGCATCCGAGAGGATTCGCGCGAGCTCGACGTACTCGTCCAGCGTGCTGCCGCAGATGTTGATGACGTTGGTGGCACCGAGCCGACGCAGCTCGGGGAGTTTCTCGGCGATGTAACGATGTACGCCGATCCCCTGCAGACCGATCGCGTTCAACATTCCCGAAGGCGTCTCGACGATGCGTTCCGGCGGATGTCCTTCACGCGGCTTGAGGAAGAGACCCTTGGAGACGACCGCGCCGAGCGATCGCAGATCCACCGCGTCGGCGTATTCGACGCCGTAGCCGTAGCAGCCGCTCGCAGCCATCAGCGGGTTCGCCAGCTTTAGCGTTCCGATTTGTGCGGAAAGATCCATTAGTCCCATACCAGATCTGCGCCGTTGAAGACCGGTCCGCCGATGCAGGAACGCACGTAATGGTGGCCGCCGGTCAGGTCTTTCACCGGGATGACACAGCTGTAGCAGCCGCCCATGCCGCACCCCATGACACGTTCGACCGACACTTGCGAGCGCCGCCCGTATTTTGCCGAGACATGGGCGACGGCTTCGAGCATCGGCTCCGGCCCGCAGGCGTAGACCATGACGTTGCCGTCTGCATGCTGCAACTCGCGTTCGAGTGGCACGGTCACGCGTCCGCGCTCGCCGGTGCTGCCGTCTTCAGTCGTGAGGACCAATCGGACGCCACGGGAGGCGAACCAATCCAGGTAGAACAACTCGCGTCCGCTTCGCGCACCGTAGTAGAGCGTGGTTGACGTGCCGCGCTCGACGAGCGCTTCAGTGAGCGTGGCAAACGGCGCAAGTCCGACACCGCCCGCCACCATCCACGCCTGCGCCGGTGGATCGACTGGCTCGAACGGTTTGCCGAGTGGACCCAGGCACGAGACGACGTCGCCTTCGACGGCGTCGAGCAGCATGCGCGTCGTGACGCCAACCCGCTTGCTGAGCAGCGTGAGGCCCGACACGCGGCCATTGTCGCGCAGGATCTCGAACACCGAGAACGGACGTCGCAGCAGCGGATCGTTGCACCGGCCTGGCTTGACCATGACGAACTGGCCTGGAGCAACTGCGGCGGCGATCTCCGGAGCAGCGAGTGCGATGACGTTGTAATCGGAGGAGAGGCGCGTATTCCGAATGACCTTCGCCTCGATATCGACGGGCATTCGGACGAGTATACCTTTCAGAAAGGCTCTAGACTAAACGGCAGATGCGATACCTGAGGATGTTGAGTAACTCCGTGTTTGCGGGGTTGCTGGCCTCGGTTTACCTGACGATTCTGCTGCTGCATCTCAATCCGTCGGTGCCGCTCACGGCGCACGCGGCGGGGCCGCTCTTCGCCGTGATTGCCGTGTCGTACGGCGTGCACATCGCCGTGGTGTCGTATGCGCTGTATGTCCTCAGGCGGATTGCGTTCGTCGAGCCTGCGTCGCCCGGTTGGATCAGCCTGCGTCTGCTGACGTGGAGCGCAGCCGCGCTGAGCGGCACCGCCGCGGTGATCACGTGGCTCCACGCGTCGGGTCTGCAGAACGCGCTCGACGCGCGGGCGTTGCCGGCGATCGTCTATGCGGCGACGGCATTTGCGGCCGCGACGGTGGCGTTTCTGTTGCTCGGGTTGGCGCAGATCGCCGCGCGCCCGCGTCATCGGGCGACGGTCGCGATCCTGTTCACGATTGCGACGATCGCATCGATCGTCGTTCCGCTTTGGCTGCGCCCCGGCAGCGTCCGGCTGCGTCCCAACCTGACTGCACGATCCTCGATCGATCCTGAGGGCGTATCCGGTGACCGCGTCGTCCTGCTCTGTCTCGATGGTGCCTCACTCGACGTGATTTCGCCCGCGGTCGCGGCGGGGCGGCTGCCGAATTTCGGACGGCTGCTCGATGGTGGCGCCTCGATGCACCTCGCGACCACAAGGCCGACGCAGCCCGAACCGGTGTGGGCGTCGGTGATGACCGGCATGTGGCCGTCGCATCACGGAGTCCGGGGCAGCGCGCGCTATCGTCCGTTCAACGGTGATGTGACCGTCGATGTGCTGCCCGACTACCTCTTCTCGCAGGCCCTCATTCGTCTGGGCCTGTTGATCGAGGAGCCGTACTCGTCGGCGAGTCTCGAGAGTCTGCCCCTATGGCAGATTGCCGAGCGGTACGGCGTGCCCACCGGGATGATCGGGTTGCCGCTGACGCATCCCGCAGACTCGCGCGCCGGTTTCATCGTCAGCGATCGGTTCCACCGCCGGGGCGATCGATCGGCCGTTCTCGATGCGCGGCCAGCGATCTCTCCGGCGCGCATTGACGATGTCGCCAGAGCCGCTCTCGCTGCCGAGCAGAAACCGCCAGACAACGAAAGCCGTGTGCCGCTCGAGCTCCTGCCGCAGACGGGCGAGAGCGGATCCACGGTCGAAGCCGATCGGCTGCACCATCTTCTCGCGACGCGCCTCGGGGCGGCCGAGCAGGTGCGTCTTCTTGCGGTGCGCTACGCAGGACTCGACGCCGTCGCTCATTACTACCTGCGCTACGCCAATCCCGACGCCTTTGGCGACGTCTCGGAAAGGGAACGGCGGCAGTTTGGCCGCGTACTGGACGACTACTACGCCTACGTCGATTCGCTCGTCGGCGATGCCCTGTCCTCGCTCGGCGAGAACGATCTGCTCATCGTCGTCTCAGGTTTTGGGATGGAGCCGCTGACCTTCGGCAAGCGCCTGCTCGAGCGGGTGATCGGCGATCCGCGTTTTACCGGCACGCACGAGCGTGGGCCGGACGGATTCCTCCTCGCCTACGGCGCCGCAATCGCTCCCGCGCGCCAGGCGCGAGGCGCCGTCGTGGACGTCGCACCGACTTTGCTCTATTTCCTGGGCCTTCCCGTCGCGCGCGATATGGACGGGTTCGTGCGGACGGACCTTTTCACACGCGCCTTCAACGAGCAGCGGACGATTACGTTTATTCCGTCTTATAGAGTTCCGTAGGTATAATCATCACGTCTCTTTAAACGCGGTCCTGAGAGGCCGCGAAGAGGTGTTCATGCCTGCACATTCGTCCCCCGACAATCGAGTCACGAGATTCGCATGCCTGTTGTGATGGATGCGGACCGCATCGGCCGTACCCTGGCGCGCATCGCCCACGAGATCGTCGAGCGCAACAAGGGCGTTGACGACCTTGCGCTCGTCGGCGTGCGCAGGCGCGGCGTGCCCATCGCCAAGCGGCTGGCGCGCGCGATCAAGGAAATCACTGGTCACGACGTGCCGACCGGCGCGCTCGACATCACGCTCTACCGCGACGACCTGATGCGCCACGCGGTCGGGCCGCAGCCGACGGTGCGCCGTACCGAGATTCAATTCTCGATCGACAACCGCAAGATTCTGCTCGTCGATGACGTGCTCTACACCGGCCGCACGACGCGAGCCGCGCTGGATGCGCTCATCGATTACGGTCGCCCGAAAGGGATTCAGCTCATCGTGCTCGTGGACCGCGGCCACCGCGAGCTGCCGATCAAGGCCGACTACGTTGGCAAGAACCTGCCGACGTCGCCCGAAGAAAGCGTGCAGGTGCGTTTGCTGGAGATCGATGGCCAGGACGAAGTGGTCCTGGAAGGAGGTGGGGCATGACGACGGCGAGCACGGATGTCGAACAAAAACCCGCTGTTACGGCCCTGCGCCACAAGGACCTGCTCGGCATCGTCGATCTCACGGCGGAGGAGATTGCGCTCATTCTCGATACCGCGGAGGCGATGAAGGAAGTCGGCACCCGGCCCATCAAGAAAGTGCCGGCGCTGCGCGGCAAGACCGTGGTGAATCTGTTCTACGAGCCGAGCACGCGGACGCGCACGTCGTTCGAAATCGCCGAGAAGCGCCTCAGCGCCGATACCCTGAACATTGCCATCGGCACGTCGAGCGTGGTGAAAGGCGAGACGCTGGCCGACACGGCGCTCAATCTCGAGGCGATGGCGCCCGACATGATCGTGTTGCGCCACTCCTCGTCCGGGGCGTGTCACCTGCTGTCGCGCATCTGCCGGTCGGCGATCATCAATGCCGGCGACGGCATGCACGAGCATCCCACGCAGGCGCTGCTCGACGCGTTTACGATTCGCGAGCGCAAGAAGCAGTTGAAGGGACTGAAGGTCGCGATCATCGGCGACTTGCTGCACAGCCGTGTGCTGCGGTCGAACATCCAGCTGCTGACGAAGATGGGCGCGCAGGTCTGGGTGTGTGGACCGCCGACCCTGATTCCCACCGACATCAGGCGATTCGGAGTGACCGCGACGAGCAGCGTGGACGAAGCGGTCACCGACGCCGACGTGGTGATGCTGCTGAGGATTCAGCTGGAACGGATGGAAGGCGCGTACTTCCCGTCGCTGCGGGAGTATTTCCGCGTCTTCGGCATGACCGAGGCGCGGCTGCGGCAGGCCAAGTCCGACGTGATGATCATGCACCCGGGCCCGATGAACCGCGGGGTGGAGATCGCCTCCGAAGTCGCCGACGGTCCGTACTCGGTCATCCTCGATCAGGTCGCCAACGGCGTGGCGGTGCGGATGGCGGTGCTGTATCTGCTGGCGGGCGGGGCCGAACATGAAGAAGCTGCTTAAGGGCGGACGGGTGATCGATCCGGCCAACGGGATCGACGGCGTGCACGACGTGCTGATCGACGGCGATCGCATCGCGCGTGTCGGCCGCGACCTGCCGGTCAACGGTGCCACGATCGTCGAGATTCCCGCAGGGTTCGTCGTGTGTCCTGGCTTCATCGACATGCACGTGCACCTCCGTGAGCCGGGTCAGGAGCACAAGGAAACGGTGGCGACAGGCACCGCGTCAGCGGTGGCTGGGGGGTTCACGGCCGTCGCGTGCATGCCGAATACCTCGCCGGTCAACGACAACGCGAACGTCACATCATTGATTCTCGCCAAGGCGGCCGAGGCCGGACAGGCGCGCGTCTACCCGATTGGCGCGGTGTCGAAGGGCTCGAAGGGCGAGCTGCTCGCCGACATCGCCGAGTTGAAGGAAGCGGGCTGCGTCGCCATCACTGACGATGGCCATCCTGTGGCGACCGCGTTGCTGCTGCGGCGTGCGCTCGAATATGCCGGGATGTTCGGGATACCGGTGATCGAGCACTGCGAGGATCAGAGTCTCAAGGGCGACGGGGTTGCGCACGAGGGCTTTCATGCGGCGTCGCTCGGTCTGCGCGGGATTCCCGGCGCAGCGGAGGCGCT
>Ga0070675_100000744_pt1 | contig 22671 bp, 20 predicted proteins | sample KBSM43metaG_FD_65343 | JGI IMG/M metagenome (GOLD analysis project Ga0070675, IMG submission 65343) | Miscanthus rhizosphere microbial communities from Kellogg Biological Station, Michigan, USA - KBS M4-3 metaG | ecosystem: Host-associated > Plants > Roots > Rhizosphere > Soil ... | reverse complement strand
ACGTTGTTGTTGGGCGTCAGGTTGTGATAGTGCGGATCGATCGCGGTCACGTCCGTTCCCAATCCTACGGCGAGAGTGGCAGCAGCGGCCGGAAATGCGGGAGCCGCAAGTGCGGCGGCGACGCCAAGGACGGTAGCGCCGCGAACGGCAACGACGATAGCGGCGCGGATGAAGCGCCGAGCGACAACGTGGAACCGCTGCATGTAACCCCCGGGGTGGAGTTGATTTTGCGGGCTGCCGGCCAAGGATAGCGCAACGCATGCGGAGGCCACAGTGCGCAGGGCGACGGCGTCGTCCAGGCACCCCGCGTGGCGTCAACCGCCCCGGGACGCGCTGCGTTCAAGGAACGAAGGCACGGACGCCCTGCGTTTGACGTTGTTCCGTGCCGCAATCCTATCAATCAGGAGGTTTCGATGCGCTCTCCCAAGACTACTGCCGTCATCGCCGCGGCCGCCCTTGCAGGTGGCCTGTCGCTCGCCGCGGGCACGGCGTCCGCAGGCAACGTTGCCTGGAGCGTCTCCGTCGGCGGTCCGGGTTATGCGGTCACCGCCGCCGGGCCGGGTTATCGGGGCTACCCGGCATGGGGTGGCTACTATGGACCCGGCTACTATGGCCGCCCGTACGTGCGACCGTACTACCGGCCGTACTATCGCGTCGCCTATGCCGCCCCGGTCGTGTACCCGGCGCCGGTCGTTTATCCCGCGCCGCATTACGTGGCGCCGCGCGTCGGCGTCGTCGTCACGCCGGGCTTTCGGATTTACTAGGCCGTTGCGCAGATCCCCCGAGCGCTACGTCTTGTAGCGGATCCGGTAGATCGCGCCGGCGTAATCGTCCGACACGAGCAGCGACCCGTCCGGCGCGACGAGCACGTCCGCCGGACGGCCCCACACGCGCTCTCCTTGCAGCCAGCCTTCGGCGAACGGCTGGTACCCGATCGCTCTGTCTCCGTCGAGCGTAACCATCGTCACGCGGTAGCCGATCTTGCGGCTGCGGTTCCAGGAGCCGTGCTCGGCGATGAAGATCCGGTTGCGATAGGCGGCCGGGAACTGGTTGCCGGTGTAGAACCGCATCCCGAGCGCCGCCACGTGCGGCCCGAGCTCCTGCGCGGCAGGCCGAAACTCGCTGCAGGCGTGGCGCTTGCCGAGCTCCGGGTCGGGAAATTTTCCGGCATGGCAATAGGGGAACCCGAAGCGCACCCCCGCCTTCGGCGCATTGTTGAGGGTGTCCGGCGGCACGTCGTCCCCCATCGTGTCGCGGCCGTTGTCGGTGAACCACAGCTCGCGCGTCCGCGGATCCCAATCGAAGCCGACGGTGTTGCGGATTCCCGTTGCGTACACTTCCAGCCCGCTTCCGTCCGGATTCATCCGCATGATGTTGCCGTAGCGATCGGGATCGAGCTCGCAGACGTTGCACGGGACCCCGACGGGAACGTAGAGCTTTCCATCGGGTCCGAACGCGATGAACTTCCGGCCGTGGTGACCTTCGGTCGGAAATTTCTCGCTCACTACGACCGGCGCAGGCGGATTGGCGAGGCGCTTCTCGATGTCGTCGAAGCGAAGAATGCGCGACACGGCGGAGACGTAAAGCGCGCCGTTGCGAAAGGCGACTCCCGCCGGCTCGCGCAATCCCGTGACGATCGTATGGCTGACCGCCTCGCCCGGCGTTTGGCCATGGTCGCCCGGCGGCGGCAGGGTGAGTGCGTAGACCGTCCCCGCGTTCGCAGTGCCCACGAACAGCGTTCCGGCGGCGCCCCACGTCATCGCGCGTGGATTCGCGACCCGCGCCGCAACCTCGATCGTGAACCCGGGGGGCAGCTTGATCGACTGCAGCGGAAGCGCATCCTGCGCTGGCGTGCGCACACTCGCCGCCGTGAAAATCGCGCCGACGATGACCGCCGCGGCAGTGCGCAAAGATTGCGCCCGACGATGTCCGTTCCCGGTCGAGCCATCGAGCTGCTTCATGCGCTTTCCTCCGCGAATCACGGCTCGATTATCGCCGCAAGGCGCGGGTGACCGGGTTAAACTGATCCACATAACTCTCTCCTTCGTTCTCTTTCCTTCGTTGAAGCCGACCCCAGCCGTGACCGCATCCTCTCCTCCCATCGAAGTCGCGTTCCCCGATTTGCAGCGCTGGGCCGCAGGCAACGCGGGCCTACCTTACGTCTGGACGTTTGCGGGCCACGGTGCGGGACCGCACGTTCTCGTCCAGGCGCTGACGCACGGCAACGAGGTGTGCGGCGCCATTGCCCTCGATTGGCTGCTCAACGAGGCATTCCGGCCGCTGCGTGGAACGCTCACGCTGTGCTTCGCCAACGTCGGCGCTTATCAGCGTTTCGATCGCGCAGACCCGTTCGGCTCGCGCTGCGTCGACGAGGACTTCAACCGGCTTTGGACGCCGGAGGTGCTCGACGGACCGCGCAACAGCGCGGATCTCACGCGTGCGCGGGCGCTGCGCCCCCTCTACGACGGCGTCGACTACCTACTCGATCTGCACTCGATGACCGATCGCTGCCCGCCGCTCGCGATGGCCGGACGGCGGCGTAAAGGTGTGGAGCTCGCGCAGGCCGTCAAGGCTCCGGAGCACATCATCGTCGACCGCGGTCACGCGGCGGGCACGCGGCTGCGCGACTACTCGTTCTTCGACGATCCCGATGATCCGCGCAACGCGCTGCTGATCGAATGCGGCCAGCACTGGGAGAAGTCGGCGCCCGCTGTGGCCAAGCAGTCGACGCTGCGGTTCCTGCGGCACTTCGGCATGTGCGATCAGGCGTTCCTCGACGCGCATCTCGATTCCGCGCCGGCCCCGCGGCAAAAGATCGTCGAGGTCACTTCGGTCGTAACCATTGCCACCGACGATTTCGGTTTTGTGTTGCCGACGGAGGGGCTCGCCATCGTGCCGAAAGCGGGGACGCTGCTCGCGCGCGATGGCGGCGTGGAAGTGACTACACCCTACGACGACTGTGTGCTGATCATGCCGACGCGTCGGCCGAAGAAAGGTGAGACCGCCGTTCGGCTCGGCCGGTGTGTCAACTGAGGTCACGCGTGTCGCCTAAGGAATCTCAGCTAAGGAGCAATTGCGAGGCTCTCAGCGCGGGCGCGTGACCGCCGCTTCGGAGGCTTGCAAAAGCTCGGGATCGATCCGCGCCGCCCATTTGTCGTAAGTGCTCCGCGCGGCCGCGGCAAACGCCGCACGGCCAGCGGCGGTGAGACGCGTTACCGTCACACCGCGCTGCGAGAGCTCGCTCTGTGCCGCGTCCTGCTCGGCGCGCACTAGCGCAGGAAGCTCGCGCGCGGCCTCGATGGCGCTGTCGCGCGCGGCGTCGCGCTGCTCCGGGGTCCAGGCGCTCCACGCCGCCTTGTTCGCGGCAAAGACAGCGCATTGGGCGTTTGCCGCCCACAGCACGACTTGTTTCACGCCGAACGTCTCAAGCCTCGCAGCCGCAATCGCGGCCAGCGTTCCGTCCTGCGCGTTCAGCGTGCCGGCGCGAAAGGCGGCGTGAGCGTCGGTAGCGCTGAGCGAACGGGGCATCGCGCCCAACCCGACGTAGAGATCGACGACGAGCGGCGTCCAGAACATGCGCACGCGCATCCCGGCGAGGTCGGCTGGCGACTGCGGTAACGCCGACGATGTCAGCGCGTGATGGCCGAGGACCGCAAGAGCAAGCGGCACGGCACCGGCGCGCTCCACCGCGGCAAGCAGCCGTTCCCCGGCCACACCTGCGGCAAGCGCGTCGAGATCCTTCTCCTCAGGCGCAAGCCAGGGCAAACCGACAACGTTCAGATCGACGACCTGCGCCGACCAGTAAAGCGTCGATCCGACGGCGAGATCGGCAGCGCCGTCGCGCAGCGCCAGGAATTCGCGCGTAGGGTCGCGCGACGAAAGCGCGGCCCCCGGGTAGACGCGGACCGGCAGCTTGCCGCCGGATCGCTCGGTAACGAGCTTCGCCCACCGCTCGGCCGCCTTGCCCAGCGCGAACGCGGGTCCGGCGGCGACGGACAGCTTCCAGCCTTGCGCCGGGTCGCTCGCGCTCTGCGCGGACGCGGCGAACGGGAATGCCGCGAGGAAGACGAGCACCGCCCATCGTGCCCGCAACGCGAATCGCTTTGCCATGCGGGTATTGTCGCTCGCCGCATCGTGCAAGCTCAACCGCCGTTGGCGACGCGCGACCGCCCCATGTCAGTCGAGCGCTTTTGCTCCCTCGCGGGCCGGCGTCTCGCGCCAGTAGCGGCGGTCGTGCTCGCGCCCGGCGCGCGGCGCGAGCGCCGTTTCCGGCGCAAAGGTGAACGTGAGCGCACCGTCGAGATCCGTGCGATAGCCGCGGGCGCCGGCGCTTTCGTAACGCGCAACGATGTCGGGCCGCGGATGCCCAAACCGATTGCGATAGCCGGCCGCGTAGACCGCGATGACCGCTTCCACCGCGGCGACGAAGGCCGGCGTGGACGACGTGCGGCTGCCGTGGTGCGGCACCACGATGACATCCGCCTTGAGCATGTTCGCATCGCGCCGCAGGAGATCCTGCTCGCCGCGCGCCTCGACGTCGCCGGTCAACAGCACGGAGCCGTGGCGCGAGTCGATGCGCAGCACGCACGAGAGGTCGTTCGCTTTCCGCTGGGGCACGGCGTACAGCGCGGCGGTCGGTTGCAACACGGTGAAGCGCACGTCGTCCCACGACCACCGTTGACCCGCCTCGCAACGCGCAGCGACCTCGTGATCGAGTGCGCGCCGCGCGAGGATCGGATGACCTTGGGCGAGCGACGAGAGCAGCAGATCGACAGGCACCGTGGCGAGCAGCGAAAGAGCTCCGCCGCTGTGATCGGTGTCCTGATGCGTGATAATGATCGCGTCGAGGTGGCGGATGCCTAGCGCCCGCAGGAACGGCGCGACGATTCGACCGCCGGCGTCGGCTTCTTCGTGGTAACGCGGGCCGGTGTCGTACAACAGCGCGTGATCGTGGGTTTGCACGACCACCGCGAGCCCTTGACCGACGTCGAGCACCGTCATGCGGAACGTTCCCGGATCGGGAGGCGTGGGCTGGACGACGAACAGAGGCAACAGTGCGATGCCACCCAGCACGCGGCCCGGCACGCCGCGCGGCGCGACGAGCAGCGCGACGCCGCCCAGCGCGAGCACGACCGCCCACGCGGGCGGCGCATGCTGCTGCCATGCGGCGGCGGGCGTCGCCGCGAGCGCGTCGAGGGCGACCATCAGCGCTGCGAAGACTGCATGGGCGATCTGCCACGGCAAGTCCAGCGGCACGACGATGGCGCAAAGCGCGAACGGAACGACGCCGAACGTCACGACGGGGATCGCGAGGGCGTTGGCGATAGGCGAAATAAGCGACACCTGCTGGAAAAGCGCGAGCGTTCCGGGAACGAGCGCCAGTGTGACGACCGTCTGAGCCCGCGCCCCGATCTGCATCGTGCGAAGAAGGCGCGCGCGGCGATCGGCCGGCGGCGGCGATGACAACCGCCCCGTGCCCGCATACAGCAGCGCGCCCACCGCCCCGAACGACAGCCAGAAACCCGCTGAGAGGCCCGCCCACGGGTCCCACACGAGCACCGTGACCAGCGCCCAGAGCCAGATCGCCGCTGCAGTGCCGGGGCGGGCAAGAACGAGACCGAGGCTTGCTACTGCCAGCATCAGCAGCGTGCGTACCGCAGGCACGCCGCACCCTGCGAGCAGCACGTAGACCGTCGCGAACACGACGCCGACGATTGCCGCCACCTTTCGCGCGGGAATGCGACTCGTCAGCGCGACCGAGCGGCGCGCGAGCGCGTAGGCGAATCCCGCTGCGAGCGTCGCGAACACGGTGACGTGCAATCCGGAGATGCTGATGAGGTGCGCAATTCCCGTGCGGTTGAACACTCGCCATTGCGCCTCGGAAATGGCCCGCTGCTCGCCGATCGTCAGCGCGACGATCACGCCTGCATACGCCGCTTCCGGCAATGCGGCCACGATGCGTGCGCGAGTGCTCTCGCGGGCTCGCAGCACGTGGTCGGCGGCGCGGCCCGCGAACGCGTCCTCGCGCCGGTTGCGATCGTCGTTGCGCACGTAGCCCGTGGCACGGATCCCGTTCTCGAGCAGCCATGCTTCGATGTCGAAACCATGCGGGTTCACCGTTCCGTGCGGCCGCTTCAAACGGACGACGAGGTGCCAGCGCTCGCCGCCGGCCAGCGCGGGAACCGCATCGACGCCACCGTCCTTTCGCTGCGCCGCGTACCACGAGAGCGACAGCCGCGACGGAACGACGGCGCCGCGCGTCTCGACGCGCTCGACGGCAAACGCAAAGCGCGCGCCTCGCTCCGATAGTTGCGGCAGGTCGTCGACGATTCCGCTGAGCGCGATGTCTTCGCCTTCCCATTCGGCAGGCAGGGCGTCGGAGAGACGCAGCTCCGCCCTCGCGGCCGCATACGCGAATCCGACCGCAAACGCGGCCACCAGCGCAGCCAAGGTGGCGAGGCGCAGCGGCGCTAGCCGACGGAGCGACGCGACCCGACGCTGCGACGCAACCTTGCGGACCGCCGCGTGCAGCGCAACGGCGCTCGCCAGCGCAACCGCCGCCGCGATCTCCGCGCTCGTGCTCGACGGCAGCTCCGGCTGCCATTGCAGGACCAGCACGCCCGCCGCGAACGAGAGCAGCAGCGGAAGGACGAGCGGATGCGGGGCACAAATCATGGCCTGCTCGCACTGTAGAGCCGGTGAATGACACCGACCATTCGCCGAACGACCGACCGCGCTCTCCGACTCGCCCGGAACGTGCGGTCGCGGAGCGGCTGTGGACACGGCATGCAAAGGCCCTAGAATGGGAAGCCGCCATCCTCACTGGAGGCGCCCCCACTGGAGGATTCGATGCGTCGCCTGCTATCGGTTTTGGTCCTGATCGCGGTCCTCGGCACTTCCGGCGTTTTCGCCCAGACCAAGAAGGGAGGCGGCGGGCCGCCGCCCGGCAAGCCGCCGACCGCGAAGGATCCGTCGATCGTCGTCAACGTGTTCATGCGCGACGCGGCCAAGAACGAAGTGCTCGTCGCGACGCGCATATTTCCGAATTCGCCCGAATACAACAGCATCGCGCTCGCGCGCTTCTTCGCTGTGATGAAGGCGCTCGAGCCGCAGTACAAGCAGGACGACGACGTCGCCTACACGTGGAGCACGAAGGGCAAGGTCACGAAGTGCAGCATCTATCTCGAATCCTGGGATGCCGACGTGAAGTCTGGCGGCACCGGCACCGTGGTCGGTTGCGAAGCCAACGGTGTCAGCGGCGTTCCCGTCACCTCTGGCGGCGAAGGAAAAAAAGCCAGCTCGTCGGCCGATCCCAAGCACCTGAGCGAGACCATGGACCTCTTCAAGAAGCAGTGGGAACGCGCGAAAGCGAGCCTTGGGGGCAAGGGCTAGCGCAGGACCGACAATACGGCGCCAGAGAACACAATGCGGCGTCGACCCGCCGCGAACTCCCGCGCGTCGGCGCTGCGCTAGGCGTAGCGCGCGAGCGTCAATCCGTCGAGGTCGATCTCGGGGCGCCGGTTCGAGATGACGTCGGCGAGCACTCGGGCCGACCCCGCCGCCATCGTCCAACCCAACGTCCCGTGGCCGGTGTTGAGATACAGGTTCGGATAGCGCGTCGGGCCGATGACCGGAGGCCCGTCCGGCGTCATCGGCCGCAGGCCGGTCCAGAACGTTGCGCGAGAGATGTCGCCGCTGCCCGGAAAGAGATCCGTGACGACGTGATCGAGCGCGTCGCGGCGCGCATCGCGCAGCTGCAGGCTGTAACCCACCAGCTCTGCCGTCCCGCCGACGCGGATGCGATCGCCAAGCCTCGTGACGGCTACCTTGTACGTCTCGTCCATGACCGTCGATTCCGGCGCTTTCGCCGCCTCGGTGATGGGGATCGTCAGTGAATAGCCCTTGACCGGATAGACCGGAACCGCGATCCCGAGCGAGCGCAGCATCAGCGGCGAGTAGCTGCCGAGCGCCACGACGTAGGCGTCCGCCGTGAGCGGTCCCGCGTCCGTGTCGACACCCGTGATGCGATCGCCTTCCGCGCGCACGGTGCGGATGTGGACGCCATGGCGGAACGTGACGCCCGCCTGCGCGGCGATACGCGCGAGGCCCTGCGTGAACTTGAAGCAGTCGCCGGTCTCGTCCCCGGGAAGGCGGAGACCGCCGGCGATCTTCTGTTGCACGCGCGCGAGCGCAGGCTCGATGCGAACGCAACCCGCACGGTCGAGCAGCTCGTGGCGAACGCCGAAGTGCTGGAGGATGGCGATGTCGGCCGCTGCGCCATCGACCTGCGACTGCGTGCGAAAGAGCTGCAGCGTGCCCTGCATCCGCTCGTCGTAGCGGATGCCGGTGTCGGACCGCAGCGCTTCGAGACATGCGCGGCTGTATTCCGCAAGGCGCAGCATCCGGTTCTTGTTGACGTCGTAGCGGGCTTCGGTGCAGTTGCCCAGCAAACGCAAGCCCCAGATCCACATCGCCGGGTCGAGGATCGGCCAAATGACGAGCGGGCGGTGGCGCATGAACAGCCACTTGATCGCCTTCAGCGGCAAGCCCGGCGCCGCCCACGGCGCCGAATAGCCCGGAGACACTTCACCGGCGTTCGCGAAGCTCGTCTCCAGCGCAGGCTCCGCCTGGCGATCGACGACGGTCACCTCGTGCCCCGCTTGCGCGAGATAGTGCGCAGTCGAAACCCCGATGACGCCGCTGCCGAGAACGAGCACCTTCATGCCAGCCTCCGGCGCCGGGTGTCGCCCGTCAGGGGGACTTCGGCCAGAGGATCATCTGCGTGCAACGGAACAGCGCAATCGGCTTGCCGTCGGTCTGTCGCGCGACGGTCGCGTCCCAAACCTGCGTCGTGCGGCCCGAGTGCGCGAGCTTCGCGGTGCCGAAGATCGTGCCTTCGCGAGCCGTGCCGAGGAAGTTGCACTTGAGCTCGACCGTCGTGAAGTTTTCCGCACCCTCCGGCAGATGGGCGATGCAGCCGTAGCCGCAGGCGGTGTCGGCGAGCGCGATCACCGTCGCCGCGTGCAGGAATCCGTTGGGCGCGAGGAGCTCGGGCCGGATGTCGATCTCCGCGACGAGCAATCCCTCCTCCATCGCCATCAGCCGAAATCCGAAGAGCCCGGGCAGCCGGTCCCTGCCGCGGCCTTTCATGAAGTCGAGAGTCAAACCGGGGCGCAGCGGCATGGCGGCTCCTTGTCCGGAGGGAAGAGTGTTTGCGGGTCGCAGGACACGGCTCCGTTGCCCGTGGCTGCGCGTTCACTGCGGCAATGCCGCGGTGTGGATCGCGTCAGAGCCGCTGCTCGAGCCAGGGCTCGATCGAGCGCAGGGCGTCCGGCAGCGCGGCCGCATTCGTTCCGCCGGCCTGCGCCATGTCGGGCCGTCCTCCGCCCTTGCCGCCGACCTGCTGCGCGACGTGATTGACGAGCTCGCCGGCCTTGATCCTGCCGGTCAGGTCTTTCGTCACGCCGGCGATCAGCGACACCTTGCCGTCGTTGACGGTCGCGAGCACCGCAATGCCGCTCTGCATCCGGTCCTTCACCTTGTCGAGGGTCTCCCGCATGACGGTCGCGTCGACGCCGTCCAGCACCACTGCGAGCGCCTTCACGCCCTTGACGGTGCGCATCCCCGCGCCGATCACTTCGTCCAGCCTGCCGAGCGCGAGCTGCCCGCGCAACTTCGCGATCTCCTTCTCCGCGGCTTTCGCGCTCTCGATGAGCTGCGCGACGCGCGGCTCCATTTCCTCCGCGGGAACCTTGAGCGCGGATGCGGCGGCCGCCATCATCGCCTCGCGCGCCTGCACCCACGCGAGGGCGCCGTCGCCCGTCACGGCTTCCACACGGCGAATGCCCGCGGCGACGCCGCTTTCGGCGACGATTTTGAAGAATCCGATGTCGCCCGTGCGCGCGACGTGCGTGCCGCCGCAAAGCTCGCGCGAGCCGCCGATGTCGAGGACGCGCACTTCGTCGCCGTACTTCTCGCCGAACAGCATCATCGCGCCAGACTTCTGCGCCGCGTCGATCGCCATCGTGCGCGCCTCGGTTGGCGCATTGCGCAGGATCTCGGCGTTGACGATCGCTTCGATGCGGCGTATTTCGTCGTCCGTAACGGGGGCGTTGTGCGCGAAGTCGAAGCGCGTCTTGTCGGGGTCGACGAGCGAGCCCTTCTGCTGCACGTGGGAGCCCAGCACGTCGCGCAGGGACTTGTGCATCAGGTGCGTCGCCGAGTGATTGCGCATCGTCCGCGCGCGCGCCGCGTGGTCGACGTTGGCGGCGACCGTGTCGCCGACGTTGAGCTCCCCGTTCACCACCGTGCCGAAGTGGCCGAACACCTCCGCCTGGATCTTCTGGGTGTCCTCGACGGCGAACAGCGTGAGGCACACGCCCCCTTTGGTGAGCTCGCCGCGATCGCCGACCTGGCCGCCCGACTCCGCATAGAACGGCGTCTCCGACAGCACGGCGATGCCGCGGTCGCCGGCCGTGAGCGTCTGCACCGCCGTGCCTTCCTTGTAGAGCGCCGTGATGCGCCCCTCGGTCGACAGCGTTTCGTAGCCCCGGAACGCCGTATGCGTGCCGGTGTATTCGAGCTTCGCCCCCGCCTTGAACTGGCTCGCGGCGCGGGCACGCCCGCGCTGCGCTTCCATCGCGGCGTCGAACCCCGCTTCATCGACGGTGACGCCGCGCTCGCGGCAGACATCGGCAGTCAGGTCGAACGGAAAGCCGAAGGTGTCGTAGAGCGTGAATGCCGTCGCGCCGTCGAGCACCTTGCCGCCGCTCGAGAGCGCCTGCTCCAGCATCCTCATGCCATTCTCGATCGTCTCGCCGAAGCGCTCCTCCTCCTGTTTCAGCACCTGCGCAACGCGTTGGGCATCACCACGTAGCTCCGGATACGCGTCGCCCATCACCCGGTCGAGATCGGCGACGAGCCTGTGGAAGAAAGGCTGCTTTTGCCCGAGCTGATAGCCGTGGCGGATCGCGCGGCGGATGATGCGCCGCAGCACGTAGCCGCGCCCTTCGCTTCCGGGAATGACGCCGTCGACGATCAGGAATGCGCACGAGCGGATGTGATCGGCGACGACACGCAAGCTGGGCGCGGTCAGGTCCGCGGCACCCGTCTCGCGTGCGGCAGCGCGGATCAGGTCCTGGAACAGGTCGATCTCGTAGTTCGAATGCACGTGCTGCAGCACCGCCGCCAGCCGCTCGAGGCCCATGCCCGTGTCGACCGACGGCTTCGGCAGCGGGTGCATCACGCCCTTGTCGTCGCGGTTGAACTGCATGAACACGAGATTCCAGATCTCGATGTAGCGGTCGCCCTCGGCGTCCGGCGATCCGGGGGGGCCGCCCCAGACGTCGGGCCCGTGGTCGTAGAAAATCTCCGAGCACGGTCCGCAAGGACCGGTGTCCGCCATCTGCCAGAAGTTGTCGCTCGCGTACTTGCCACCCTTGTTGTCGCCGATGCGGATGCAGCGGTCAGGCGGCACGCCGATGTCCTTCGTCCAGATGTCGTATGCCTCGTCGTCGTCGATGTAGACGGTGGTCCACAGCCGCCCTGGCGCAAGGCCGTAGACGCGCGTCAACAGGTCCCACGCATAGCGGATGGCGTCGCGCTTGAAATAGTCGCCGAAGCTGAAGTTGCCGAGCATCTCGAAGAACGTGTGATGCCGGGCCGTGTAGCCAACGTTGTCGAGGTCGTTGTGCTTGCCGCCGGCGCGCACGCAGCGCTGCGCCGTGGTCGCACGGTTGTACGGGCGCTTGTCGAGGCCGATGAACACGTCCTTGAATTGGACCATCCCCGAGTTGACGAACAGGAGCGTCGGATCGTTGCCGGGGACGAGCGACGACGACGGGACGATCGTGTGACCGCGCTCGGCGAAGAAATCGAGGAACCGGCTGCGGATGTCGGCGACTTTCATGGCGGTGGCAGTCTGGAGTTGGCGCGTCACCTCAGGTGGGGCGCGCATCGCAAAACCACTGATTTTACGCGGTTTTGCGGGGGGTTGCGAAGCGAGCCGCCGTGGGGAGGCACGGCAAATGAGCGCGCAGTCGGGGCGGCGCGCTAATCGTCTTGCCGGCGCTCGTCCGTCGGTGGATTACGCAACAGCTTGATGATCGCCGACAGCGAAAAGCCGCGACTTTGCAGGAAGCGGACCTGCCGCGCCTTCTCCTTGTCGTTGGCGGGCGCCGAGCCGAACCGGCGCCGCCACAGGGCGATCATCGCCTGGTCGTCGTCGATTTCGACGCCCGCGAGTGCTTCGGTTGCGGCCTCGCCTTCGACGCCGCGGGCCTTGAGGCTCGCGCCGATGGCGCGCTTGCTCAAGGCGCCGCTCTTCTGGCGGGCGAACTGCTCCGCGAAACGCGCATCGGACAGGTAGCCGCGCGCCGCGAGCTCGTCGAGCACCGCGTCGACTTCGCCAACATCGGCGCCCGAGCCGGAAAAGGCGCCGTCGCCGCCGCCACGATCTACCGCGAGCTTCGCGCGCAATTCGGCGCGCGAGTATTCGCGGCGGGCGAGCAACGCGACTGCGCGCGCCTGCAGCGTCAGCTTCGGCTTCCGAGGCAACTTCGCCGCCGCCTCAGGTGACTGCGGTCACTGCCGTCACTGCGGCAACCGCGGTCGCGTCGAGGACGGTCGCGGCGGCGAATGGGCTATTCGTCGCGCGCCGGCGGCTCGCCGCGGGCTCGCAGCGCACCGGGAATAGGCACGCCGACCGCAGCGCGGATCTTCGCTTCGATCTCGTCGGCCATGCTGGCGTGCTCACGCAGGAACTCGCGCGTGTTGTCCTTGCCCTGGCCGATCTTCTCGCCGTTGTACGCGTACCAGGCGCCGGATTTTTCGATGATGTCGTGCGCGACGCCGAGCTCGATGATCTCGCCGTGGCGCGAGATGCCTTCGCCGTAGAGGATGTCGAACAGCGCCTCGCGGAACGGCGGGGCGATCTTGTTCTTCACGACCTTGACGCGCGTCTCGTTGCCGACGACCTCGTCGCCGCGCTTGATAGCCCCGATGCGACGAATGTCGAGGCGCACGGACGCGTAGAACTTGAGCGCGTTGCCGCCCGTGGTGGTCTCCGGATTGCCGAACATCACGCCGATCTTCATGCGGATCTGATTGATGAAGATGACGAGCGTGTTCGCACGCTTGATGTTGGCGGTGAGCTTGCGGAGCGCCTGGCTCATGAGCCGCGCCTGCAGGCCCGGGAGCTGATCGCCCATCTCGCCTTCGATCTCGGCCTTGGGCACGAGCGCGGCGACCGAATCGATGACGATGACGTCGACGCCGCCCGAGCGCACCAGCATGTCGGCGATCTCCAGCCCTTGCTCGCCCGTGTCGGGCTGCGAGATCAGGAGATCGCCCACATTGACGCCGAGTTTGCCCGCGTAGACAGGATCGAGGGCATTCTCGGCGTCGATGTAGGCGGCGGTGCCGCCGGCCCGCTGCACCTGGGCTACCACCTGCAGCGACAGCGTTGTCTTGCCCGAGGATTCGGGCCCGTAGATCTCGACCACCCGCCCGCGCGGCAATCCGCCGACGCCGAGCGCGATGTCGAGCCCCAGCGAGCCCGTGGAGACGACCTGCAGGTCGTTTTGCACCTGCGACTCGCCCATCTTCATGATCGAGCCCTTGCCGAACTGCTTTTCGATCTGCGCCAGCGCGGCAGCGAGGGCTTTGCTCTTGTTAAGGTCGTCCATGGAGTTGTCGAGTGGCATGGGAGAAGGCTCCGAAGTATGGCGCAGCGACGGCGCAGAGGGTGATCGGGAATGCGCGGCGATCATGGCATAGAACGATCGTTCGGCGCAACCCCTCCAAACGGATGAGGTGGCGAGGCGAGCGCCGCCTCCCGAGACGTCGCTCGTGCACCGTTCCCGATCGGCCGATCAGCCGGCGGACGCTCGTTCGATCAGGCCCTCCAGCGCGACTCGGACCGTGGCGGCTCGGATGGCGGCCCGGTCACCCGCAAACTGCTCGGCGCGGGCCGTGACCGCGCCGTCGCACTGCCCCCAGGCGAGCCAGACGAGCCCCACACGCTTGGTGGGCGTGCCCCCTCCCGGGCCGGCGATTCCGGTGACCGCGACAGCTATCGTCGCCCTGCCGTTGCGCAGCGCGCCGGTCACCATCTCGCGCGCCGTCGCCTCGCTCACCGCTCCATGCACGGCCAAGGTCTTTGCCCTCACGCCGAGCATCTCGATCTTCGCTTCGTTCGAATACGTGACGAAGCCGCGCTCGAACCAGCCCGAGCTTCCCGCGACATCGGTGATGGCGCCAGCGATCAGGCCGCCGGTGCACGACTCGGCCGTGGTGACAGACCAGTGCCGTCGGAGCAGCAGCGCACCGAGGTGCGACGCGAGGGCGAACGTGTCGGCGGCCGCGCTCATTGGCGCCCTCCCCTTCCACACTGGTCGAGCCAGCCTCTCCCCGTCGGGCGCCGCTCAATTGTGCGGCGACGCGCCCTTCGGGCCTTAGCTCGCTGACGCTCGCCCGCCGCTCTCATTCGCGCTCCCCATCCCGCCCGAAGTAGAGATACGTGTACACGGTCTCGAACCCGAATCTGCGGTACGACGCGATGGCCGGCAGGTTGGCGGCAGTTACCTGCAGGTACGCGACCTCGGCGCCGTGCTGCCACGCCCACGACAGCAGCGATGCGCATGCGAGCGTCGCGTAACCGCGCCGCCGCGCATTCTCCGCCGTCACGACATCGAAGAGGCCGACGAGATTTCCCTCGACCGCCACCTGCGCGGTGCACACGACGCGCCCCCCCGCCCATACCACCGCGTGGCGCTTGTCGAGCGGCGAGTTCATGAGCCGCTCGCGATGGGCCTCGCGTTGCAACGGCGTCGCATTCCGAAAATCGCCGACCGCGTCGACGAAAGCGAGCGTGTCGGGCGCCTCGATGACGACGTCGTCCGCGCAATCCGGCAAGGCGGGCGGGCGATGGAGCCTCGTCGCCTGCACGAGCGTCTCGTCGAACGATTCGTAGCCGCGGGCCGCGAGCGCCGTCTCGAGCCCGGATGGCTCGCTCCATGGCGTGATGCGATACAGCGTCGGCAGGCCATGCCGTGCGTATACGTTCTCGCAGTAAGCGAGCTTGTCCGCGAGCGGCAACGACGATCCGAAGTGCGGATTCACGCTGCGGCCGCGCTTCGCGATGCCAGGCGAAAGCCGCAGCAGCCAGCCGTCGTAGAAGAGCTGCCGCTGCGTTTGCAGCACGTTGAGGCTCGACTCCTCCATCCGCTTGAGGTCGAGCCTCGCGGCTGCTGACTTCGATGGCGTCTTCATTGCGCCCGGTCAGGCCGAAGCCGATCGCAACGATGTGCCCGGAATCCCGAGCACGAATCCGGTGTTCGGCGCGGCGGCGACGCTCAAGGCGATTCCATGATCAGGTCTGCGTGGCGGCGAACACGATGGCGGCCGTTGCGGCGAGCGTGGCCACCGCCGTCAACACCCAGTTGCGTCGGTACTCGCGTACTTCGGCCAAGGTCACGGGCTCGAGCGGCGATAGCCGCGTCAACAGGAATTCCCAGACGTACAGAAGCGCGCAGGCAAGCGCGCCTGCTCCAACGAACACCAGCGTGTGGCCCGTCAGCGCCGCGCCCGAAATGGCGGCGGCGCCGATCAGCACGAACGCGGTCAGCAGCACCCAACGCTGCCCATGCTGCGGATCGACGCGAAGCTCGCGCTGGCAGTTCGGGCAACGGATGAAAAACCAGCCGCCGAGGAACCGCTGCGACGGCTTGATCGTGAGCTCGCCGCAAGCCGTGCAGCGCCGGTGGTTGAAGCGATGCATGGCCGGCCGCTTCATGCGAAATGGTCGTACGCGCGCGGCAGTTCGGGCAGCGCAATGCCTTGCTCGTCGCAAACGACGAGACCCGAACCGCGGGTGATGGTGCCGACCTGGGTGAGCGGGAGTTTTTCGCTGGCCGCGATCGCCGCGACGCGCCCGGCAGCCGACGGCGGCGCCGTGAAGCAGAGCTCATAGTCGTCGCCACCTGCCAGCAGGCATTCGATGGCGAGGCGGCGATGCGGGCCGTCGAGGAGGCGCGAAAGCGCGGCGGACCGCGGAATGGCCGCAAGGTGCACGGTCGCGCCTACTCCCGACCGTTCGAGGATATGGGTGAGATCGCCGGCGAGCCCATCCGAAATGTCGAGCGCCGCCGTGGCGACACCGCGCAGCGCCTGGCCCAGCGCAATCCTCGGTGTCGGCGTCTCGAGGCGTTCGCGCGCCGCGTTCAGCGCTTGGGCGTCGAGCGGCAAGCGACCGTTCATTGCCGCGAGAGCGAGCGCAGCGTCGCCCACCTCGCCCGACAAATAGACGTCGTCACCGACGTGCGCGCCAGAGCGCAGCAACGCTCTTCCAGCCGGCACCTCGCCCGTGATCGTGACGCACAACGTCAACGGGCCGCGCGTCGTGTCGCCGCCGACGAGATCCACTCCATGCGCGTCGGCAAGCGCAAAGAATCCGCGCGCAAACGCGCCGAGCCATTGTGCATCGTTTGCGGGCAGGGCGCCCGCGAGCAAAGCCCACTTCGGAGTTGCGCCCATCGCCGCCATGTCCGACAGGTTGACGGCGAGCGTCTTGTGTCCGAGCTTTTGCGGGTCTGCGTCGCCGAGGAAGTGCCGGCCGCTGACCAGCATGTCGACCGAGACCACAATCTCGCAACCCGGCGTCGGCGCCAGCAGCGCGGCATCGTCGCCGACCGCGAGACGCACCGACGGCGCGCGCGGCGGGCGCGTGAAAAAGCGCTCGATCAGCTCGAATTCGTTCACGGGCGAACGCCCCCTAGTTCAATGCGTCGCCGATCTCGCGCTGCCACCGCGCGAGGAGGCGCTTCTTCTCCGCGGGGGCGCCCAGTTTCGCCGCATCGACGTCCACCGTTGGCGCCGCATTGTACCGGGCGGCCTCGGGCCGCACTTCCGCGAGACGATTGGCGGGCAAGATCAGGTTGCGCGTCTGGTTCGCGAGCTCCTGCGCGCCCTTTGTGAGGGCCCAGTCGTAGAAGATTCGGGCCTCCGACGGATTGGGGCCGTTGGCGATGAGCGCCATGCCGCCGAGCGCGTCGCCCGTTCCTTCGCAGGGGACGGCGATGTCGACCGGAAATCCCGCGAGCTGCTGCGTGATGAACTCGTGGACGAACGAAACGCCGACGCCCACTTCTCCTCGCGCCACCGACGGACCCTGCGCCGTGCCCGACTGCGTGTAGCGGACGACGTTCGGCCGCATCCTCTTCAGGAATTCGAACGCGCCGTCCTCGCCGTAGAGGGTGACGAGCGTCGAGAGGATCGTGTAGCCGGTCCCGCTCGTCACGGGGTTCGCAAGCTCGATCTCGCCCTTGTACTCGGGCTTCACGAGGTCGGACCAGCAGCGCGGCGCGGAGAGCTTCTTCTTCGCGAGCAGCGTGGGATTCGTGCCGAACCCGATGATGATTCGATAGATGGCGACGGCTCGATCGCCGGTGGCGCTCGCCTGCCGCTGCGCCCACGGATGGAGCTCGCCAAGCCGCGGCGATCGGTACTGCGCGAACAGGCCCTCGGCCGCACCCTGCAGGAAGGAATCGAACGTCCCGCCGTACCACACGTCGGACTTCGGGTTGTCGCGCTCCGCGCGAAGCTGCGCGAAGACTTCGCCGGTGGGCTTGCGGACCATCGAGACGACGATGCCGGTGTCGCGCGTGAACGTCTTCGCGGCGAGCTCGCAGGCGTCGGGGTCGTGCGTGCAGTAGACGGACAGGGCGGCCTCGGCCGAAGGCGCCGCGGCGATCCACACCGCCGTCGCCGCGATACGTACCCAGCAGCCACCGAGCGACCGCATCGAGGGCCTGGTCACACCGTCCCGGTGCCGTCGCGCAAGGAATCCATTTCGCTGGCGCGGAGCGTCGCCGCAAGCTTGTCGAGCACGCCGTTGACGAAGCGGTGACCGTCGGTGCCGCCATACGATTTCGCAAGCTCGATCGCCTCGTTGATCACGACCCGGCAGGGGATCTCGAGACGCTCCTTCAACTCCCACGCGCCCATGACGAGGATGGCCCGCTCGATCGGCGAGAGCTCGGCGGCACGGCGATCGAGATGGGGCCTTACGAGTGCCACGAGCGCGTCGTAGTCGGCGGTGACGCCCTTCCACAACTCGTCGAAATAGGCCTCGTCGGACTTCGGGAAGCCGGCGGCTTCCGCGACCTGCGCACGAATGGCGCTCGCGGGGTTGCCGGAGAGCTGCTGCTGGTAAAGGCCCTGCAGCACGAATTCGCGGGCCCGGCGCCGGGCGCTGGGACTTCTAGTCGGCATCGATCGCTTCCAGCAGGTTCGCAAGCTCGAGCGCCGCCTGCACGGCCTCGGCGCCTTTCTGCTCGCAACGCATCAGGGCCTGCTCGTCGGTATTCGTCGTGAGGATGCCATTGCCGATGGGAATGCCGAACTCGAGCGCGACCTCGGCGACGCCGCGCGCCGATTCATTCGCGACGATCTCGAAGTGGTAGGTCTCGCCGCGAATCACCGCACCCAGCGCGACCAGCGCATCGAAGTCGCCGGTCTGCGCGAGCCGCTGCAGCGCGAGCGGCGTCTCGAGCGCGCCGGGCACGGTCGCGACGGTGACGTTCCGTTCGCCGACGCCGGCTTCCTTGAGTGCGCGCAACGCGCCGGCAAGCATGAGATCGCCGATGCCCGGATTGAAGCGCGACAGCACGATGCCGACGCGGCGGCCGATGCCGCTCTTGTTGACGGGAATATGTCGTACCGGCATGGGGAGATTGAATTGCGGCGACGCGACGCGGCGCACGCCTATCGTGTCACGACGCTTTGCGCTCGGCGGGCTGCTCGACGTATCCCGTCACCTCGAGGTCGAAGCCGGTCATGCTGGGCATCTTGCGAGGTTTGGCGAGCAGCCGCATCCGCCCGACGTTCAAGTCGCGCAGGATCTGCGCGCCGATCCCGTAGTCGCGAAGATCGATCTTGGCGGCGGTCGCCGCCTCGGGCGCGATAGCGCGCCGCCGCAGCTCGTGCGCGCTCTCCGGCTTGTGCAGGAGAACGACCACGCCGCGCCCGGCCTCGGCGATGGCCTGCAGCGCAGCGGCGATGGTCCACGAATGCGACGTGGTGCCGACGTCGAGCAGGTCCATCACGGAGAGCGGCTCGTGCACGCGCACCAGCGTTTCCGTATCCGGCGAAATCGGCCCGCGCACGAGCGCGAGATGCGTCGCGTCGGTGAGCTTGTCGCGGTAGACGACGAGCCGGAATGCGCCGTGGGTCGTCGCCAGCGGACGCTCGGCGATCCGCTCGACCAGGCGCTCGGTGCGGCTCCTGTGCTGGATGAGGTCGGCGATCGTGCCGATCTTCAGGCCGTGCGTTTGCGCGAACGCGACGAGGTCGGGAAGACGCGCCATCGTGCCGTCGGCGTTCATGATCTCGCACAGCACGGCGGCCGGCGTCAGTCCCGCGAGCGCCGCCAGGTCGCAGCACGCCTCGGTGTGTCCGGCGCGGGCCAGCACGCCGCCTGGTTGAGCGATCAGCGGAAAAACGTGCCCGGGCTGGACGATGTCCGTCGGCTTCGCGTCCGCAGCCGCCGCGACGCGAATCGTGTGCGCACGGTCTTTCGCCGAGATCCCGGTCGTGACGCCGTGCGCCGCCTCGATCGACACCGTGAAATTGGTGCCGTGGACGGAGCGGTTCTGCGCCACCATCGGCGCGAGATTGAGGCGCCCGGCGTGGGCCGCCGTGATCGGCATGCAGACGAGGCCGCGCCCGTGCGTCGCAAGGAAGTTGATCTTCTCCGGCGTGACGAAGTCCGCGGCGAAGATGAGGTCGCCCTCGTTCTCGCGGTCCTCCTCGTCGACCAGGACGGCCATCCGGCCCGCCTTCATGTCGGCGACGATGTCGGTAATGGGAGAAATGCTGGAGGAATGGCTCATTTGCTGCGGTCCACCATGGGGTCTTGCATTTTAACCCGCGGGCGCCTCCGGCGTTACGCCGCATTGGCACCGTCGTTGGAACGCCGGTGATTGACGGCCGTCAAGTGGGCGGCGGCGAACTTTGCTAGGATGTGAAACGGAACAGCTTGCGGTGAGCATGTCGCCCCGGCGACGCGCCATCCCAGGTGACGCGAGAAGCGTCGTGTGTGCACGTGCTCGTCGCCAGCTTTCCGATAAATCCAAATAAGGAGACGTATGCACAACCTGTTCGCAGTCACCATGATCGCCGTCGCCATGAGCGCCGGAATGTCGCAAGCCCAGACACCTCCCGCCGCGGGAGCCGAGCGCACCGTCAAGGCAGTCCAGCCGGGATTGGTCGAAGTGGCCGGGCCCCGGGTGAACGACGCCTACAACGCCGGCATCTCGAAAATCGTCGCGACGCCAGGCAAAGGAGGGAAGTCGATCGAAGTGCAATCGCCGTACGGCACCATCTTCTTCGATTGGCCGAAGAACGTGAAGCCGGTGGCCTTCACCATCACGACCGGCAAGGCGGCGGGCTCGGTCGCCGAAGTCTCGGCACCCGCATTTACCGAGGCGGCGAGACCCGATTACAAGGCGGCCATTGACGCGGTCGTCACCGAGGCCATCAGCAAGGCGGCGGACCAGAAGAAGCGCAAGACGAGCTGACGCCGCGCCGACTGCGTTGCCGCACAATGCGGGGTTCATGCCCGCGGTAGGTGTCCGACCCGGCGCGTCGGCGCTTGCCGCAGGCGTCCGCTTCACGAGCGCGGTCGTCTCGACACGATGTACTTCGCGTTCGGCGGCAGCGGCGCCTAAGTGATCCGCGACCTGGCCAACGTTACGGCGCCCCGAGCAGCATGTACAAGCTCCAGCGTCCGGCGGGCGCCACGCCGACTCCGACGAATGCCGGTCCGAGGAAAGTGTCGGCGCCGATGAATGTGCTACCGGACCAAAGCTGGCCCGGTGAAGGCAGGCCGTCGAACCGGTGCGACATGCGTCCGGTCTCGGCCGATGCGCCCAGGTAAACGCCGGAGCCAAGCAGATCCGGCAACGGGAAGATCTTGTTGTAGTACATGGCGCGGGCAAACCAGAATTCGCGGCCCGCAAACTGGTTGATGCGGTAGCCGGAAAGGTGCAGCGGCCCGCCGAGCGTGAACGATTCGTACGCGGGCATGTTCGTGCCGAAATCGGTGCCGCCCTGCACGCCGAGCTGCACGGTGTTGTTGCCCCAGCTCTTGACCCATCGCGCAGTACCCTCCAGCTTCTCGTAGCTCTGCGCCGAGCCCAGCGCGGGCAGCGCGGCATACGCGTGTGCGTTCCCGGATACGCCGTCCGTGGGAAACCATGCATGGTTCAGCCTGTCGACGAACAACTCCGCGCGAAGCCCGGCGGTCAACTCCTTGACCGCGGGCAGCACCGGCGAACCCGTGTCCACCTGCGCATTGACGTGCGTCCACACGGGCCCGATCTTGAGTTGGCCCGACGTGCCGATCACGGCCCCGGCATCGATTCCGCCCTGCACGGTGTTGAGCACGTAGTCGGCGACCTTGTCGTTGCCGAAAAACACGCCGCGCGTCTGCCGTCCTGCCTGCGCGTAGGGCAGGACGAACCAGCGACCGGACTCCTCCAGCGGCTGGTAGAGCTCCGTCCCGATGTAGGTGTTCTGCCCGATCTGGAACTGCGTCAGCCATTCGCCGCCCAATCGATTGAGCCAGGTCTTGCGGTATTCGAACAGGACGTTGAACTGGTTGTCGCCATGGAAGTCGCTTTGGAGGCCCAGGCCGAACCGCAGGTAATCCGGTCCCCACGATTTTTCGCGTGGCTCGATGATGAGCGGACGCGGACCGGCGGTTCCGCCGATTGTGTAGCCGATCCCCTCGAAGTCGTCGCGCCCGTAGATGCGGCGCAAGTCGAGCCCGATCTTGGCGTCGTCGAGCGGGTCGCCGGGCTTCGTATCGACCAGCTCGCGCAGCACCGCCGCGTTCGTCCGCTCCAGTCCCTTGAACTCCACCGACGCCACCGTGCCAAGCGACTTCACCTCCGCGATTTGCGTCTTGCGCAGCGCCGCGTATTGTTCGGGGGACACGCTGTAGCGCTGCAGCAGAGGAGCGAGCTTCTGCGTCGCTGCCTCGCCGATCCGGATCGCGTCCGCGGAGCGGTCGAATTTTGCGGCCGAGATGTCGCCGAGCTCCGGCGCGATCAGGACATCGCGCGACGTGAGGGTCTTCAACTGCTCGTCGACCGTGTGCTTGCCGAGGAGGTTGACGAGCTGGCTGGCGACGGACAGCGCGGAGGTGATCTCGCTGCGCTTTAGCGGCGGCGTGGAGATGTTGACGGCGATGACGACGTCCGCGCACAGCTTGCGCGCCTCGTTGATCGGCAGGTTGTTGGCAATGCCTCCGTCGACCAGCAGCTTGCCGTCGATCTCGACCGGCGCCAGCGCCCCCGGCACCGACATGCTGGCGCGCATGGCCTGCGCGATGCTGCCTTGGTCGAGGACTACCGAATCGCCGGTCTCGATGTCGGTGGCCATCGCCCGAAACGGAATGGGAAGCTTGCGGAAGTCGCTGATGTCGTAAGCCTGCGCCGTGAGGACGCGGAAAAACGCCTCGATCGAGACGCCGGCCAGCACGCCCGTCGGCACCGCGAGCCTGCCATCCTTGACGCCGAACTCCGGCCGGAACAGCGTTTTGTAGTCGTCAATCTTGCGCCGGATCGCGATTTCCTCCCGCGGGGGCTGGTCGCGGAAGACTTCGTCCCA
>Ga0070675_100000740_pt1 | contig 22771 bp, 22 predicted proteins | sample KBSM43metaG_FD_65343 | JGI IMG/M metagenome (GOLD analysis project Ga0070675, IMG submission 65343) | Miscanthus rhizosphere microbial communities from Kellogg Biological Station, Michigan, USA - KBS M4-3 metaG | ecosystem: Host-associated > Plants > Roots > Rhizosphere > Soil ... | reverse complement strand
GCCGGAGGCGTGAAGGAAATTAGCCCCCGGTGAGCGAAGCGTAGCGAGCCACCGGGGGATTGGTGGATCCTGGAGAAACGCACGCCGGAGGCGTGCGAGGAGAAATTGGTGGTTCAGCAACAGGCCTGGCCAGCAGGGGCAATTCGCCGTCTGCTAGAACTTCAAAACAACGAGGGTGCTGTCGTCGGTTTGTCGGCATTCCCCCATGAATGCTTTCAGAGAGGATCGAACCTGCTCGTGTATGGCGCATGCGGGCTCTGAATGGTGTGACTGAACCAGCGCGCTGAGACGCGTTGTACCGAAGTGTTCGCCGCTGTTGTTCTCCGTTTCGGTGACCCCGTCGGTGTAGAGCACCAGCGATGACCCCCTGGCAATGTCGTAGGTCTCGAGTTGCACCTTCAACTCGGAAAAGAGTCCAATCGGCAAAGCGCCGCCACGCTCCAGCCACTGCGGGCGACCCGTCGGATCCAGCAGAAGAGGGGGAAGGTGTCCCGCTCGCACGCAGTGCAGTTTTCCGGCTTCGGAATCGACCAGGATTCCAATCAACGTGACGAAAGTCTGGGATCGCGTCGTCTCAATCAGCGACTCATTCAAAATGGAAGTGATTCGCTCGAGAGAATCGACATGGCGAAGCAATGCGCGGCACGTCGCATGCAGCGAGGTCATAACCAGCGCAGCGCCGATTCCTTTCCCGGAGACATCTCCGAGCATGATGATGAATCGGCCGGCGGCCAGCCGGTAGTAGTCGAGATAATCGCCGCCAACGGCTTCGCACATCGTGTTGGACGCAGCGATTTCCACACTCCCGCATTTCGTCGGAAGACCGGGGCACAGGTTCTGCTGGATTTCCCTGGCCAGCACGAGTTCCTGCTCCATCTTCCGTTTTTCAAGAAGTTGCCGGTGCAGCCACGCGTTCTCCAACGCGAGGCCTATGTGGACGGACACATTGCGAAGGAACTCGCGGTCATCCTCCGCAAAGGGCTTGGAGCGATTCAGCAATTCCAGCGCCCCTACCGTGTGTCCAGCACGGTTGAGGATCGGCATGCAGAAGACGTCCTTCGTGCGATAGTCGAGCGTTGCGTCGATGGCTGAATTGAAACGGCTGTCCGCATACGCGTCGAGGATATCGACCGTTTCCCCCGTGGATGCCACAGCGCCCGCGATCCCGCTGCCCAGCGGCATACGGATTTCAGTTCCTTCGACACCCTGGGCGACCAGCGAGAGAAGTTGCTGCCGATCACGGTCCACGATGAACACCGTGCCTCTGTCAATGTGGACCTCTTCCCGGACGATTCTCAGGATAATTCCCGTCAGTTCGGCGAGATCAATGGTGGAGTTCAGAAGCTTTGCGGCTTCCAGCAATCGGCGCAGGCGATTGGCGTTGCGAACAGCTTCGATTTGAGTCAACGCAAGCTCAGACATATGGCAGCAGCGGAGCATTAGATACGCTGGACGTGGCGCGTTCAAGAAGAATTGGAGGAGGGATTAGGGTGAGAACGCGGGATCCGTCAAGGATCCCGCGTCATTTGCTACGGAGCTCGGCTGATTTTGTAAATAGCGTTGTCGGTAATCGAGACAACGTACAGGTTCCCGTCGGGGCCCTGTTCGATGTCCGGCGTGGTGCCGAAGCCGGTGCCGATGATCAGGGCTTCGCTCTCGGTTCCTTCGAACTTTTGTGCGCGAAAGAGATTGTCCGCTACGCGGTCGGCAAGCCGGGGATCCGCACTCACGTCTACATGGAGGCGATCCGGAGTCATCTTGAACCGATAGAGGCTGCCGCCGGTTCCGCCAACCTGGTTAAACCCTCGAGCGGACCCGATCCAGAGCGTGCCGGTGTATTCCGAACCCAAAGCATCGCCCGTGACGAAGGTTGTTCCGGAAGGACCAACTTCATACCTCCAGCTGAAGTCCGGGTCAACGTAAGTCGCGCCAGGCAACATGAACATCTTCATCTGAGCGAGGCCGGCATTGTACGCGGCACGCGTCGGAGGATATCTCGTCTGTTGCAATGCCGAGCCGAACATCGTGGTTTCGATGAACTTCCAGTCTGCCATTCGACTGAGCGGTCCCATGGTTTGGATCCAGCCGCCGTTCATTCCGGGAGTAACGCGGTTGAGTTCAGAGTAGGCATCGTCGGAGTTTTCAGTAACCCAGAAGTTGCCCGAAAACGGATCGAATGCCATGCCGAATCCGTTGCGATGTCCGTATGAATAGACTTTCTGGATATTCGCGCCGGCCTCACCTCCCAAAGCCGCACCTGCGGCAAAGAAAGGATTGTCGGAAGGCGTCGAGCCATCGGCGTTGAGTCGAAGCACCATTCCGGTCAGATGAGCATTGTCCGGCTGGGGGCCGCCGAACGTGTCGTCCGTAAAGGGGTCGGTGAGGAACGGACCGTTCGGCAAATTCTGCAGCCATCCACGCCGTCCCTGATCACCCATGAAGACATAGAGTTTTCCGTCGGGCCCGAACTTGATCACGCCTCCATTGTGATTCCCGTTCTCCCCGCCGTTGGTCGTTCCGGGATGCCCAGGGACTGCCACGTTATCCGACTGACGTGAACGCAAGGCAATTATCGGGTTTTCAAACGTCAGCGTGGATCCATTCCACCTGTATCGATCAACCCGATTGCCGTTGAGCGGAACATCGGCAACGGCGCCCGAGTCCGCTCCGGTGCTGCTCTCCGTCCAGCGCACGTACATGAATGGGGCTGTTGGGAAATTGGGATCGAGTGCAACGCTCAACAACCCTCGCTCGGAGTTTGAATTCACAGCGAGGTCGAGTACCGGCGTCGTCTGGATGGCACCATTAATAACCCGCTTGATCTGACCCGAAGCCCGTTCCAGAACGAGATAGTCGTTAAGGCTCAGGAATACGATTCCGATCGGCTGGGTGATTCCGTTATTCAGCAGCGTGGTTGCCTGAAGATTCGGATCGGCCATTGCCAGCGGAATCGAGTCTGCGTTGATTACAGGATTGTGGCTCACCAGCATACTGAGGATGAGAACCAGCAGCGTGTATGCGGCAATCCACTTCGCGATCTTCGGAATGTGGATTCTCATAGACCTCCTAAAAATGCTTGTTACGCAGGCGGTCAGAATGTCAGAACGCTATTCCTTTTTTGCAAAGCTGCGGTCAGATACGGCGCCGGATTGCGAGCAAAACCAACAAGCCGGTTCCAAAAAGCTGGATTGATTGCGGCTCGGGAACCGCGGAGACAGTTTCGAGACTGACGTTGTCCACGCCGAACTGGAACGGCGCTACATTGTCCGTTTCCGCAAATCGCAACCGCAGGGTCTGTCCGACGTTCGCGGCAAACAGTGACGTTAGATCGAAGTTAAACGGAGTGTAGCCGGAAACCAGTGGGGCTCCGACCTGCGTTTGAAAGAGATTTTGAAGAATGTCGGCGGGAGCAACGCTGAAAACGCCCGTTCCGCCCCTCAGGATGTCGACGCGCGCCTGTTGATTCAGAGCGGGCGTACTGAAATCCAGCGAAGCAGGTGTAACAAAGCGGTCTCCCCGGTTGCCGATGAACAAGGTGAAGCTGAGGAGAGCTCCTTCCGCAGGAACAACGAAATCCTGGTAGAGGACGTGACTTCCCGGGCCAAACGCGTCGGTCATGGCCGCATTTATGCCCTGCGGTGGAGGCGGTACCGGGTTTCCACCGACTGGACTTGACGTGCCGCTCTGGAGGGCAAAGGTTCCTTCGCTCCCGAGCTGGTCCGCGCGAGTCCATGAAGTGAAGCCCGACTCAAATCCTCCGTTCAGGATCAGAGATGTAGCGTTCGCTGTTGTTGCCAGAGTGAGAGAGACAAGAAGCACACCTGCCAGCATCGTAATGCGAGTGAATGTTCTCATGGAGCGATCCTCCTTGGATCTCGGGGCCTTCGAGATTTCCCGCGAGAGTGAAGCAGCCATCCTCAGAGCAAAGAACAGGTCAGCCTGCTACCGGATTCAGATTTCAGGGGATCGCCAAAATACATATCGCAGGATCCGAAGTGACGCCAGAAAAAGTTGCCTCGGAGGGCTCGCCTTTACAAAATGGTTACAATCCCCACCCTGGCAGGACTAAAACCGCCGGTGGAATAGCGTGTCGTTAAATTCTGGCCAATCCGCGAGTATTGCGATTGAATTGTGGCTCGAGCTATGGGAGGTGGTATGCGTTCATTTCGATTTCCCCTTTGGGCGATTGTCCTGATGCTAACAAGTCTCATTTGGACTGTCGTCGCCATCGAAAAGGTTCGGATGCTCAGCGTTCAGCTGGCGTCGGCGGCGGGCAGCAATGGCGTGGCTTCCGCCTGGTGGGCCTTGCCCGGGCTTTTCATGATGGTGGCAGTGGTCCTGTGTTGCATCGGCTTGGCCGGCTATGGACTGCTGCATCTCTTGCGCAGAACCGGAGTGCAGCGAATATCGAGTGTGGAGATCGGGCACCGCGTCAAATGAACGCGAAGGCGCCCCGCCAAGTGTTCGTCATCCTCGTGGCGCGGGCGTCTTTCTGGCCGGCTTGCGTTGCTCGCCTCGGCTGATCACCGGGGCCAACCGTCAATGGTCCTGAAAGATCTCTGTCCGGACTTCTCTTACGTCTGAATCCCCACGATGCTAGGTTGTGCACACGGGCTTGTGTTATTCAAATTGCGCAAGCTGACGGCAACAGCCTGGCCACCCGCCCATGAAACAAGTATTGACGATTCGCGTGTTGGGAGACTTCGAGGTCCTGAAAGGGCCAGACCGGCAGGAGCTGCCCCATTCGCGCAAAACCCGCGCTCTGCTTGCCTATCTGATTCTTACCGGCCGTCGGCACCACCGCGAACGCCTTTGCGGGTTGCTCTGGGACGTACCGGATGACCCGCGTGCTTCGCTTCGATGGTCTTTGAGCCATTTGCGTTCACTCGTTGACGAACCAGGTCGCGAACGGATCATCACGGTCGATCGTGAGTACGTTTACTTTGATCTCAAAGGAGCCACTGTCGATCTGTTCGATATTCGACGAGAGTTCGCCGGAGGCGCCAACGCTTTGTCGACCGAACGGCTGCTTGAGCTTGCCGGTTCCTTTCGAGGCGAACTCCTGGAGGGCCTTGCCGTACCGGATTATCGCGAATTTGATGTCTGGCTCCTCACGGAGAGGGAGAGTGTGCGGCGGACACGCGCATCGCTACTTCATGTCCTGGTGGACAGGCTCTATGCCCAGCGCCGCGAGGAGGCGCTGCCGTGCGCCAGGGATCTGGTTGGCGCCGACCCTCTTTCCGTTTCGGCGCATGCGATGTTGATCCGCGTATTGTGCTCAACCGGTCATCGTGAGGATGCCAGGCGTCAGCATCAGAGCAGCCTGACGGAACTCCGGGACGCCGGCGAGCAGAACCTCGAGGCACTGGACGCAGCTCTTACCGCGCAACAACCCACGGCCGCAACAGCAGTCGTGCGTCGCGAGCCTGCAGTGCAGCTCCATCAGGAGATACGATTCTGCACCGCGAGCGACGGCACTCGCATCGCATACGCAACAGTGGGGCAGGGGCCCCCGCTGCTGAAGACCGCGAACTGGCTCAATCATCTTGAATACGATTGGGACAGTCCGATATGGCGCCACGTGTTTCGCAGCCTGGCTCGAGATCACCGCTTCATCCGCTATGACGCTCGCGGGAACGGCCTATCCGACTGGGATGTCGAGGACATCTCTTTTGATGCGTTTGTTCGCGACCTGGAATCGGTTGTCGATGCTGCCGGACTCGACCGATTTCCTCTTCTGGGGATCTCACAAGGTTGCGCCATCTCGATCGAGTATGCGATCCGGAATCCCGGCCGCGTCACTCGCCTTGTTCTGCACGGCGGGTATGCAACCGGCTGGCGGGTAGGCGCCAATGCGGAAAAGGTCACCCGGCATGCGGCCCTGCAAACTCTCATGCTCCATGGATGGGGTCAGGACAATCCTGCGTTCCGTCAAATATTTACATCCAGCTTTATTCCCGAAGGCACGCCCGAGCAGATTCGCTGGATGAACGAACTCATGCGGATCACCACCTCTGGACAAACTGCGATCCGTCTTCAGGACGCAGTCAGTACCGTCGATATTCGAGACCGCCTGCCCCTGATTCAAGTGCCGACACTCGTTCTTCACAGCCGCAATGACGCGGTCGTTAAGTACGAGAGAGGGCTTGAGCTGGCGCATGGCATTCCCAACGCGCGCCTCATCACATTGGAGAGCAACAATCACCTGCTTCTGGAACACGAGCCGGAATTTCCCCGTTTCATCGACGCGATACGTGCCTTTCTGAACGAGCAATAACGGCGTTGCGAGGACGACGTTTGCTAAGTCGGAGGCGATCGATTGCCCCTCCTGGCCAGGAGGGGTGGACGGGGTGGTGGTTCACTTTCAACAATTCTTTTTGATCTTGAGCAACCACCCCGTCTCTGGCCATAAGGTCGCTAGCGCGCCTTTTCTTAGTGCCAGAGACACCCCTCCTGGGCCAGGAGGGGCAATAGGAGGCAGCAAACTTAGGACCCTAGCGGAGACACTCGTACAGCCGGACAGTTTCTCCACTTGGGATAGAAAAGCTGTCAACCAGTCGAAATTGTTCCGGATGACTTTCGATGAACGCGTTGATCTCTTCCGCATGTGGTGCTTGTGACCCGAATGCGGTCTGTCTTCCAACCGACATCAACAGGTAATCACTCAAAATCAGAGATTTCTCGTCTGGGGCGACCTGTCGATCGATCTTCACCGGATAGCCGTGCAGGTCTATGGCGAACTGGTACGCCTGAACATCAAGCCTCGGAAGGTCCGGTATCAGGCCGAGACGCACCGGCCCGGTCGCTCCCGCCGACACGCGTTTCAGCACGTCTTCAATGTGCCAGTCCTGACGCTCCGGCTTTCCCCACAGGTTGAAGTAACTCTGAGAGTACAGATTCCAGTCGAAGGGAAGCGGTCCGTCTGTTCCCTTAATCAGAACGATACGTTCCGGCAGTTGCGGAATTCCAAACGAGACGAGGACGTGCTGAAACACGAGAAAACCCACCAACACCATCTGTGCCGTGGCCCTCTTTTCGAAAGGCGCCGCCGCAAATACGGCCACGACCGGAAGAATCCCAACCGCGTAGCGCGGGTCTGTACTGGGGAGGAGCATCAATCCACACGCGCTGCCAATAAGGCAAAGAGCCAGCGGCGTCCACTTTGGGAAGGAAGTGCGCCAGTTGCGAACAACAAGCAGAATGCCTGCGACCGTAAAGAGGAATAAGGGAAGGAAGAGAACGGAGCCTTCGAACGCACGAATATAGAAGAGGATGCTCTGGAGTATGGCGGACGGATCGCGCTCGAAGGCTGCAGCTGCGGCATTTTGCCTCCAGAACTGCGGCATCGTATAGAACTGCGGGATGTACCAATAGGAGGCGACGACAGCGGCGATCGCTGCACTTTTCAACGCGTTACCAGGATGTTTCCTCGCAGCCCATATGGCGGGGAATGCGACGAAGATCGCGAACGTCCATTTCGTGAGCATTCCCAGTCCACAGCAAATCCCGAAAACAAGCGTCCACTTTTGATTGGAAAAATCTCTCGACTGGAGAAGCACCCAAATCGAGACCGCGACCATTGCCGTCAGCCAGTACTCGAGCATCGTTTCTCGTGACAGCCAGAGTAGCAGCGGAATGAAGTTCGCGATCACTGCAGCCAGTACTGCCGCTCCGGGTTCCATCAGGAACCTTGCGATGCCATAAGTCGCCAGACCCAGCAGGATGATCGCAGGAAGATTGGCAAACTGCGCGGCGTCGATGGTCGGTCCTAGCAGCGCATAGAAGATCGCCGTTACGGCGTAATACAGTGGTGGATAACTCCCGGAATCCTGAGGCAGGGTCATGAAAGCGGCGACTCCGTTGTATTGAAAGTCGCGCAGAACTCCAAGTGACCAGTTGGCGTGATTGGCCATGTCCCAGAACGGAGGGCGCGTGTCGATGGCGATCCAGACAATGTTGGCCGCACAGAGGTAAAGGAGCGACGCAGCCAGCAGAATTCGGTGTCGCATAGCAATTCCGGCGTTGATAATAGCAGGTCCATGCTGCGCACGCGTGACGACGTCTATCAGCCTGGCCTTCCGGCAAAGGCTGGCGAACACTACGGAGCTTTCGTGCGTTTCGCGGCGAGGCATGCGGGGCAAAAGATTCTCGATCTCGGGTGTGGCTACGGTGCTTACAGTCTCGCGCTCACTAAAGAAGGACGATCGTGCGTGGGGTGCGACGTCAACCTTCAATATCTCAAGACTGGCGTAGCTTCCGGCTTGCCCGTGATTGCTGCTGAAGGACTCCTTCCATTTCCTGACAAGAGTTTCGATACGGTTCTGCTCTTTGAAGTCGTCGAGCACGTTCCTCCGATCGAAGCGATCCTGAAGGAAGCGTTTCGCGTCGCACGCAAGAATGTGCTCGTCACGGTTCCGAATGCGGAAGATCTCGAACTTCTGAAGGGCAATGACGTCACGTACGCGCACATGCTCTCTTCAGACCATGTGCACTTCTTCGATCCTGAGAGCCTTTCAAAACTCTTGAGCGGTTTCAGTGACAACGTTCAGGTGGAACGCGGCGATCCGATCTATCCATTTTGGTTCCTGAGCCGGTCGAGCGGGTACTACGCGCTGCGAGTTCTCTTCCGGGCGGGCCTCATCAGGCCTCGGTTTTTTTCCCGGCTCTACGCGGTGGCAAGTGTTCGCTAGGGAAAGGCTGGAACACACATGATTACCACCCTCCACGCGTTCGCCAAGATCAATCTCGATTTACTTGTGCTGGGCCGTCGTGAGGACGGCTACCACGAGGTGCAGACTATCCTGCAGACCATCGACTGGGCCGACGAGATTCAGATCGAGCCGGCGGATCGGTTCGAGTTCATTGAGCATGGGATGGAGGCTGGCGAAGACAACCTTGTCGTCAAGACGGCTCGGGCCTTTGAACAGCTGACTGGAGAGACTGTGCGGGCGCGGATCGAACTCTTCAAACACATCCCTTCCGGTGCGGGGCTTGGGGGAGGCAGCGCCGATGCCGCGGTAACGATGCTCGGACTGCAGCGCCTGTACAACAAGGAGATAGCCGAGTCGGCACTGACTCGGGTTCTTGGAGATTTGGGGTCCGACATACCTTTCTTTACATACGGCGGAAGGGCTCTGGGGACCGGCCGCGGAAATGAGATCCGTGAGATGGAGGACGAGGCGGACTATGCGCTGGTCGTGGTTGTCCCGGCGATTGCGATCGCCACTCGGGAGGCCTATTCATGGTTGACCGCCTTCGATAAATCCAATACCATTAAGCGTTTCTGCGGGCAGCAGGTTTCTGACAGTGCGCAAGCAGAATATCGGAATGACTTTGAGAGCGTGGTGTTTCCGCGTCACTCTCTCCTGAGCGAAATCAAGAGCGAACTCCTCAGGGCAGGTGCGCGTAGGGCGGCGCTTTCGGGAACCGGCAGTGCAATCTTCGGAATCTTCGGCAGCGCGGAGGAAGCCGCGCGGGCGGTTCCGCGCGTGGCGTTGTTGGGTGAAGCGAAACTCACTCGACCCTTATCGCGGCCGGAGTACTTGCGAAGGATTTGGGGCGTGGCCAAGTGGTAAGGCACAGGTCTTTGGAACCTGTATTCGAAGGTTCGAATCCTTCCGCCCCAGTTTATGAGGCTCGACCGTGAATAATTCGCTGAAACTATTTACCGGGTCTGCGAATACCGACCTGACTCACGAGATGTGTGAGTACTTGCGCTGCAGCCTGGGTAAGGCTTCGATCACCCGTTTCAGCGACGGCGAAATCTACTTTCAGATCGAAGAAAATGTCCGGGGCGCCGACGTTTTTATTGTCCAGCCGAGTTGCACTCCGGTGGATTCGAATCTGATGGAACTGTTCCTGATGATCGACGCGTTCAAGCGATCCTCAGCACGGCGTGTCACTGCAGTCCTTCCCTATTTCGGTTATGCCCGGCAGGATCGCAAGGACAAGCCGCGTGTCCCGATTTCGTCGAAGCTGGTTTCAGACCTGCTCGTGGCTTCCGGGACGCACCGCGTGCTGGCGATGGATTTGCACGCGCCGCAAATCCAGGGCTTCTTCAGCATCCCGGTCGATCACCTGTTCGCTGCGCCGGTTCTGGTGGAGTATTTCCAGAAACTCAATCTGCCGAACCTGACCGTTGTCTCGCCGGATGCCGGCGGCGTGGAGCGTGCGCGCGCATTCGCGAAGCGGTTGAATGCCGAGCTGGCGATGGTGAACAAGCGGCGCCTCGAAGCCAACGTGGCGCAGGTGATGAACGTCATCGGCGACGTGGACGGTCAGAATTGCCTGATTGTGGACGACATGATCGATACCGCGGGAACTCTGGTGAAGACCGTTGAAGCCTTGAAGGAAAACGGCGCAGTCAAAGTTTATGCATGCGCAACCCACCCGGTACTTTCGGGACCTGCGGTCGAGCGCATCGAGAAATCGCAACTCGAGGAAGTCATCGTCACCAACACGATTCCGCTTTCCGCCGAGAAGCGCAGGTGCAAAAAGATTCGGACTCTCAGCGTGGCGCAGCTTCTTGGAGAAGCTGTCAAGGCAATCCACGATGAGACTTCCGTGAGTGGTCTATTTATTTAGGAGTTTCGTTTTATGGCAGCAGAGATTGTAGTCAGTGCTGAGAGCCGCTCAGAGCGCGGCAAGAATGCGGCCCGCCGGTTGCGCGCCAAGGGGAAGATCCCGGCTGTGGTGTACGGCGGCAAAAGCGACGCCGTCGCAGTATCGGTTGATCCGAAGACGCTCCTTCGGGTCCTCCGCTCCGAGGCCGGCAGGAACACCATCCTGAGTCTTGATCTCGGTGAGGGTGGGAAGACTTCCGCGATCCTGAAGAGCTGGCAAGTCGATCCGGTCAATGAAAAGTTTATCCATGTGGACTTTTACCGCATCGCGATGGACGTCGCCATCAAGGTGAAGGTGCCCATCCACACGGTAGGTGAATCGCGTGGCGTAAAGGTCGATGCGGGCATTCTTGAAATCATCATGCGCGAGGTCGAGGTGGAGTGCCTCCCGGGAGATATCCCCGAGCGCATCGATGTGGATGTCACGGACCTTGGTCTTCACGGGGCCCTTCGCGTCTCCGATCTCAAGATCAGCGACAAGGTGAAGATTCTCGACGAGGCGGATCAGATCGTGGTTCACGTGGTGTCGGTGAAGGAAGAAGCTGCTCCAGCCGCCGCTGCTCCGGCAGAAGGCGAAGCCGCTGCTGCGGCTACTCCTGCCGAGCCCGAAGTGTTGAAGAAGGGCAAGAAGGAAGAAGAGTCGGCGGAATAACCTGGATGCGGCTGATTGTCGGCCTCGGCAATCCCGGTCCGGAGTATGCGGACACGTATCACAACGTCGGGTTTCGCGTTGTGGACATCCTGGCGGGACGTTTCGGGGTTTGCGTCAACATCAAGTGCGGGCCGGCATTGATCTCGAATCGGATGGGCCTCGAGGATGCTGTACTGGTTCAGCCTCAGACGTTTATGAACCTGTCAGGGTCGGTTCTGCCGAAGCTTTTTGAGCGTTTTGAAGCGAGCGTGGGCGATGTCGTTGCCGTTTACGACGATATCGCGCTGCCTCTCGGAAAACTGAGAATCCGGCAAAAAGGTTCGGCGGGCGGCCACAATGGGGTAAAATCCCTGATTTCGTCCAGCGGGTCTGATGAGTTCTTCAGGGTGCGTGTTGGGATCTTGCCGGAACGGCCTGTCGAAAGTCTTCACGACTTTGTTCTTTCGAGAGTGGCTAAACGGGATCGCGATTTAATCGGGCGTGCGGAAGCGGCCGCGGCCGATGCTGTGGAAGCGTTGCTGAAGGAAGGTCCGGAAAAGGCCATGGCAACGTTCAATAGATTGGATTTGCGGGAATCAAAGGAAGAGTAGAGATGCGTAATTACGAAATCATGTTCATCGTCAGCCCGAATGCGGCTGAAGAAGACATCGAAAAGATTAACGGCCAGATCGAAGGGGTTATCACTGCCGGAGGTGGCAAGGCCGAGAAGATCGAAAAGCTCGGCAAACGTAGACTTGCGTACATGGTCAAGAAGTTCCGAGAGGGCTCCTACGTTCTGTTCACCCTCCAGGCCGACGGCGCCATCATCCGCGAAGTCGAACGGCGACTCCGAGTCATGGACCTGGTTATCAAATACCTGACCGTCCGCATGGACGATGACATGAAACGGTTGGACAAGATCAAGGCACACCGCCAAAAGCGAGCGGCCCATCGCGGCCGTGCACGTGGCGAAGCTGCCGATCGCCGCGGCGCGAGTCCCGTGGAACAGATGCCTGAGGAGTAGAAATGGCCATTCAAAAGCAATATTACCGGCGTAAGAAGGTCTGCAAGTTCTGCGTAGAGCGGATCGACAACATTAACTACAAAGACGTGAAACTGCTTTCGCAGTTCGTTCCGGAGCGCTCGAAGATCATGCCCCGACGGATCTCCGGCGTGTGCACGCCGCACCAGAGACTGCTGAGCGATGCAATCAAGAAGGCTCGGAATATCGCGCTCCTGCCATTCGCATCGGAGTAGAAGGACGAAATTATGGAAGTTATTCTGCGTGAAACGATAGATACGCTTGGCCGGGCAGGCCAGGTGGTTAAAGTGAAGTCCGGCTATGCGCGAAACTACCTTCTGCCCCGCAAGCTGGCGTACCTGGCCACTCCGGGCAACCTGAAGGTGATCGAGTTCGAGCGTCAGTCGCTCATTCGCAAGGAAGCCAAACAGAAGGGCGAAAGTGAACAGCTCAAAGGCTTGCTTGATGCCGTCCACATTGTCATTCGCCGGAAAGTGGGCGAGCAGAACACCCTGTACGGTTCCGTGACGAACTCCGATGTCGCCGATGAGCTCGAGAAGAAGGGTTTCCAGCTCGAGAAGCGCAAGATCCACATGGATGATCACATCAAGCAGCTCGGTGATTTCGAAATTCCGATTCGTCTGTTTAAGGACGTCACAGCAGTCGTCAAGCTGAAAGTAGAAGCGGAAACCGAAGCGTAGTCTGAGAAGAAAGCCGGCACGATTTCCCACTTTCGAAAGTGGGTGTAGAGTGTCGGCTTCTCACTATGTCGCGCCAGGTCCTGGAACGTTCCCTTCCCAGTAATATTGATGCCGAGCGGTCGCTGCTCGGCTCGATACTCGTCAACAACGAAAACTACTATCGCGTCGTGGAGTTTCTCCGTCCGGAAGACTTCTATCTGGACTCTCACCGCGTGATTTTCCGAAATATGTCGGCGTTGATGGAGAATTCCCGCGCCATCGACCTGATCACCCTGCAGGATGAGCTCCTGCGCGGAGCGTCGCTCGAAAGCGCAGGAGGCATCGGATACCTGTCCGCATTGCTGGAAGGTATTCCCCACCTCCTCAATATCGATCACTACATCGAGATCATTCGAGACAAGGCGCTGCTTCGGCAGATGATCAGCACCTCCAGTAAGACGATCGCCGAATGCTTCGATCAGGCGGAGTCGGCCGACGCGATCCTGGATCAGGCGGAACAGGCGCTCTTCAATCTATCCGAGCACCGGACGAAGTCGGGGTTTGTCGCGATCAGCGACATGCACGAGGACGCTCAGAAGCTTCTGACCAAGCTCTACGAAGACAAGGAGATGATCACCGGGGTGGCGACGGGGTTCACCGACCTCGACCGCATGACCTCGGGCTTTCAACCGGGAGATCTCGTCATTCTCGCAGCACGGCCCTCCATGGGAAAGACCGCTCTGGCTCTGAATGTCGCGGAGTATGTGGCGTTGAAGCGGTCGCTGCCGGTTGGGATCTTCAGCCTGGAAATGTCAAAGCAGCAGTTGTTGATGCGTTTTCTGTGCGCCGAATCGCTTGTGGATGCTCATAAAGTCCGAACCGGATACATCGGTAAGGATGACTTCCGGCAACTGATCGATGCCCTGGGGAACGTGACACGGGCACCGCTGTACATTGATGACTCTTCGTCGCTCACCATCATGGAAATGAGGGCGAAGGCACGACGCTTGAAGGCGGAGCACGGGCTGAGCCTTTTGATTGTGGATTATCTTCAACTGATGTCGGGGTATGGCCGCGTCGAGAATCGTGTGCAGGAAATCTCCGGGATTTCTCGTGGATTGAAGGGGCTGGCTAAAGAGCTCGAGGTGCCGATCATCGCCCTGTCTCAGTTGAGCCGTGCTCCGGAACAGCGGCAGGGCGATCACCGCCCGCAGCTGTCCGACCTTCGGGAATCAGGCTCGATTGAGCAGGACGCTGATGTCGTGCTGTTCATCTATCGCGAAGAGGTCTACAAGAAGGATGAAGAGACCGAAGGGAAGGCGGATCTCATTATCTCCAAGCAGCGAAATGGACCGATCGGTACGGTGAAGCTCGCCTTCCTGAAGCAGTACACGAAGTTTGAGAATCTGCTCGAAGCGTACTGAGGGTCGGTCTTACATAGATTGTTATGGAACACGTGGTCGCGCGAAGGGCCGGATGAGGGATTTACAGGCCTGAAGATCCCTCACCCGTCGCTTCGCGACACCCTCTCCCGAAGGCAGAGGGTGCAGGCCTGAATATTTCGTCCACTTTCGTTACAATAGCAACGCTTCCAGTCAGCCCCGGCCTGGATCAAGGTTGTCGAGTTTGAAGACCAGAACACAATACGCCTGCCAGCAATGTGGCTATGTCTCCACGAAATGGATCGGTCGGTGTCCCTCGTGCCAGGAATGGAGTTCCTTCGTGGAGGAGCGCGCGGCTTCCGCTGTCTCTGACGGACCACGCTCCTGGGATTCCACCCCCGTCGCCTTCGAAGAAATCACCGGGGCCGAGGCGCCCCGCACGCCGACGGGTATTACCGAATTCGATCGTGTGCTGGGAGGTGGCGTTGTCGCCGGGGCGCTGATTCTGCTTGGAGGAGATCCGGGAGTCGGGAAGTCCACGCTCATGCTGGACGTCGCATCTCGGTTAGCCGCAAAAACACGGGTGCTCTATGCCTCGGGTGAAGAGTCGGCGCAACAGATCAAGCTGAGAGGCAACCGCATGGCGATCACTGCGGGGAATCTGCAGATCTATCCCGAGATGAGTATCGAGAAGATTCTTGCGGCCGCCGAGACGCTCAAAGCGGCGGTTGTGATCATCGATTCCATTCAGACCACCTTCAGCGAGAAACTCGAAATGGCGCCCGGAAGCATCGGCCAGGTGAGGGAAGTCGCGTCGCAGTTGCTGTTCTGGGCCAAGAAGACGCATATTCCCGTATTTCTTATCGGCCACGTCACAAAGGATGGCTCGATCGCCGGACCGAAAGCGCTTGAGCACATCGTCGACACCGTTCTCTATTTCGAAGGACCCCGGCAGCACCCGCATCGAATCGTCCGCACCATCAAGAATCGATTTGGCCCTGCAAACGAACTGGGAATTTTTGAAATGGCGGGCTCGGGCCTGCGTCCCGTCGAGAAGCCATCGGCATTGTTCCTTTCGCAGTCGGAGACCATGAAGCCGGGCTCCGCCGTCGTTTCCTGTGTTGAAGGATCGCGTCCCTTGCTCGTCGAGATACAGGCGCTGGTTTCGCGAACGCACTTCGGAGCTCCCCGAAGGCTGGCGACAGGAGTGGATCCCCAGCGGCTTGCCCTGTTGTCTGCGGTGCTGGAGAAGCGGCTCGGCGTGAACCTGTGGGATCAGGATATCTATCTCAATGTCGTGGGCGGTCTCGAAGTGTCCGAGCCTGCGGCCGACCTCGCCATCGTCGCAGCCATTCTCTCCAGCCTTTTTAACAAACCGATCCTGGGGTCCACTGTGGTGTTCGGAGAAGTTGGACTCGGCGGAGAGATCCGCCCCACAATGTTCACTGAACTTCGGTTGAAGGAAGCTCTCATGTTGGGTTTCACTCGTGCCGTTACGCCTCTCCATAACAGCTCTTTGGAGTTGCGCAACGACACGATGGAAATTCTCCCTGTTCGGAATATCCAGGAAGCACAGGCCTCGTTGTTCGGATGATGGGCCCTTGAGCTTTGCTTTTTGATGAAATCGATGTTTTTTGTATTCGTATTCAGTCTTATGAGGAGAAACGAAATGAAGGTTTTTGCACTCGTTACACTGATTCTGCTGCTGAGCGTGCCGTTGTTCGCTGCCGACGTGGATGGGAAGTGGACCGGTAGCATTGCATCTCCTAACGGCGAAGTCCCGGTAGGCTTCACATTCAAAGCGGATGGTGCGAAGCTGACCGGCTCGACAATGGGCTTCGACGGGTCGGAGGTACCGATCAGCGAAGGCAAGGTCGACGGAAACAACATTACCTTCAAGGTCAGCCTTGATTTCGGAGGCATGCCATTCGTTCTGAATTACAAGGGCGTCGTTTCTGCCGCCGAAATCAAGCTCACGGGTGAAGCTGCCGGAATGCCTTTCGAAGTGTTGCTCAAAAAAGCGCCCGCGACCCCCACGCCTGCCGCGAAGTAGGAGAGCTGGGGACAGACTCCAAGAGTAGGAGATCCGGGGACAGACTCCAATTAGAAGAAATGGAAAATGGACGAGTCCCGCATCTTAAAACCGAAATTACAAGATCTTAAGATGGACCGGCTATCAGCCAGGTCGGCTCGTCCAATTTAAGATTTTGTAATTTCGGTTTTAAGATGCGGGACTCGTCCATTTTTCATTTCTTCTACTTGGAGTCTGTCCCCGGATCTCAAGCATCTCCCCGATCATTCACTTTGAATTAGAAGCCTCGAAGTGGGATCATCCCTTCACTAAATCCTTGTGAAAGGAACCCCCATGCGAATCCGCGTCGTCTTTTCGCTCATGGTCCTTGCGGTAGCTGGCTTCACGGCAGTTTCGCGGAGCTCGTTCGTGGCTGCGCAACAGCCGGTGACACTTACCGTTCGAGTCGATCAGCCGGGTGTGAAAATCGACCCCTTGTTCTACGGTTTGATGACCGAGGAGATCAACTACTCCTATGATGGCGGACTCTATGCGGAACTGATCCGAAACCGAACGTTCCGGGACAATCCTCAGAATCCGGTCAACTGGTCGGTCGTGAAATACGACGGTGGCGAAGGCTCCATCGCGCTCGAGAACGACCCGGTGCCGGACACTGCCTTGACCGCCGCTCTTAAGCTCGATGCATCTTCCCTGAAGGCAAAGCAGCGAGTTGGCGTTGCGAATGAAGGTTACTGGGGAATTCCCGTAAAGCCCGACACCCCTTACCGTGCTTCCTTTTATGCCAAAGCGAGCAGCGGCTTCAAAGGACCTCTGACCGTCGCCATTGAAAGCAATGATGGAAAGACCGTTCATGCGAAAGCAAATGTCGGCCAGATCACATCGGAATGGAAGAAGTACACCGTCACATTAAGAACTGGCAAACAAGTACCCTCACAGGAGGTCGGCCGCCCAGATCAGGGATCGACGACAAACCGTTTTGTCATTTCCACAGAGACGCCCGGCACGGTTTCGTTCAGTCTCGTGTCGCTGTTTCCGCCCACCTACAAGAACCGCGCCAATGGCAATCGCGTCGATCTCATGGAACTGCTGGTTGCGATGAAGCCCGCGTTCCTGCGGTTTCCCGGTGGGAACTACCTCGAAGGTCCCAACTATGAAAATCGTTTCAATTGGAAGGAGACGATAGGGCCGATTGAACAGCGGCCCACACACATGAGCCCGTGGCGCTATCGATCCTCGGATGGAATGGGTCTGCTCGAGTTTCTGCACTGGGCCGAAGACATGAACGCGGAGCCCATCCTCGGTGTATACGCGGGACTCCACATCGATAACGGTGCTCGAATCCTCACGGGCGATGCCTTGAAGCCCCACGTTCAGGACGCGCTCGATGAAATCGAGTACATAACCGGGGGCACAGATACCACGTGGGGAGCTCGCCGCGCGAAAGACGGACATCCGAAACCCTTTAAGCTTCGCTTCGTCGAGGTCGGAAACGAGGACTGGCTGAACATGGGAACGGCGAGTTATGACTCGCGCTTCACCATGTTCTACGACGCGATCAAGGCGAAGTACCCCGACATCAAAATCATTTCCACGATGCGATCGCAGGACCGGAACTTCGTCCATAGCCGCAAGCCCGATTTCCTCGACGATCACTTCTACATCAACATTCCGACTGCGCTCAGGCAGGCGCACCTATACGACAACTACGATCGGAACGCGACTAAGATCTTTGTCGGCGAATGGGCAACGAATAATCCTCGTGTAGGGGACACGCCGATGATGGCGTTCGCTCTTGGCGATGCGGCGTGGCTGACCGGGCTCGAGCGCAACGCGGATGTTGCCGTGATGAACTGTTATGCGCCGCTGCTTGTGAATGTGAATCCGGGAGGTCGTCAGTGGGCTGTCAATCTGATTGGCTATGATGCGCTTATCAGCTTTGGTTCGCCTTCCTACTACGTTCAGAAAATGTTCTCCAACAACCGGGGAGATGTGGTGCTGCCGGCGAAGTTCGATCCACTGCCGACACTGACCCCTGAGGAGATTCCGGTTGCGCCGCAGCCCCCTGCAGCTGCAGGGAACAATCGTGGCAACGGCGGTCGAGGCCCCACTCCACCCACCGGAACATTTGATGGCCTTTACGTCAGCGCCACGCGCGACAACGGAAACGGCGACGTTATTCTCAAGCTCGTGAACGTCCAGGTAAAGGCGCAGTTGCTGCAGATCGATCTTCAGGGGGTGCCAACGATCAAAAAAGATGCCAGCGGCGAGGTGATTTCGGGTGAGCTGGGCGCCATCAATACTGTGGCCCAGCGGCTGAATATTGTGCCGCGACAGGTCACGATCAGGAACGCCGGTACGAAGTTCTCTTATGAGCTTCCGCAGCATTCTGTGAGCGTGATTCGGCTGAGGACGCGTTAACGGTCTGTATGAAGTTGGTGAAAGTTTTCGTCGCACTTTGTCTCGTGGGAATGTTTTTTCTTGTGGTGGTCGGGCAGAACCCTCAGGGAGCCCGCGGCGCCGCTCCAGGGCCAGCCACGCTGGGTCTCGAGGAAGGCACTCTCGATTTTGATACACCGGATTTTTCCCTGAAGCTCGTCAGGGCATCTCAGACTGTCGCGGCATTGCAGCCGAAGGGTTCAAACGGCTTTGATTTCACACCCGCCGATCGCCTGGAAAGTCGCGCCGGTGACAGATTCAATTCGTTGGGAGACATCACATTTCGAGTCAGCGTCGGTAATTCCGGTATCTGGCAGGAGTATTCCACCAGCGGGGCGCGCCATCCGGTCGAAGCCCTGATCGCGACGCCCCCGGTTTTCGGCACGTATCGGATCAAAGAGACGTTTGTGACCGAGCGAGGCGCGTCAACCATTCCCCTGAAACAAACCACTCGCTGGATTGAAATCACGGACGAGGTGCGGTGAGTTCAGGCGGAAACAAGTGGGAAGAGCGATGGCATCCATTGCGGGAAGAGTGGGTTATCGTGGCGGCCCATCGTCAGGATCGCCCGTGGCATGGCGAGACTGTCGATGGATCCACGGAACAACAGTCAAAGCTGCCCGAGTATGTCGAGAATTGCTACCTGTGCCCCGGCAATCTCCGAGTCAGCGGCAGGCGCAATGACGATTACCGCGGGATCTTCGTCTTCGATAACGATCATCCATGCGTGGGCCCAAACGCCCCACTTGAGATCGAAACCCCTTCGGGCATCTACCAAAACCGTCCGGCACAAGGGTTGTCTCGCGTCCTTTGTTATAGCTCAAGGCACAATCTGACTCTGGCGGAGCTTGAGCTTTCCGAGATCGAGGCGCTGCTTGGCGCATGGCGTGAACAGTATGCGGATCTCGGCTCGCGTCCTGAGATCCGACACGTACTGATCTTCGAAAACAAGGGCGAAGTTGTCGGCGTCTCCAATCCGCATCCTCATTGCCAGATCTACGCGACAAATTTTGTGTTCAAGACTATCGAGAATGAAGCCGCTGTTTCCCGACGTCATTTTGCGGAGACCGGTCAGGTGCTTTTTCAGGACATTCTGAAGGCCGAGCGTGACGATGGCCGCCGCATCATTTTCGAAAATTCTTCGGCCATCGCCTTCCTGCCCTATTTCGCGAGATACGCTTATGAGTGCTACGTTGCGCCAAAGGCAACGCATCCAGGCCTCGCGGGGATGAGCGCAGGGGAATTGCGGGATCTGGCTCAGGCTTTGAAGGTCATGGCCGTGCGGTACGACAATCTCTGGCGGATGCCTTTCCCTTACGTGATGACGTTGCACCATGCGCCAACCGATGGAGCCGACTACAGCAGTTTTCATTTTCATATCGAATTTCATCCGCCGTTACGGAAGCCGAACCTCTTGAAGTACCTTGCCGGGCCGGAAATCGGAGGAGGAAACTTTCTCGGCGACACTCTCCCGGAAGAGAAAGCTCGCGAGTTGAGAGAAGTTTCCGACTTGCATTACAAGCAGGAGCTACGCGCGTGAAGTATCCCGGTGACCTGCGCGCATTCCTCGAAGCAATTCGCAGCCTGGATAATTTCTTCGACCGTGCCGTGCCCGTCACGATTGCGCGCGCCCCTGGCCGCCTGGACGTGATGGGCGGCATCGCAGACTATTCCGGCTCTCTTGTTTTGCAGCGGCCCATCGCGGAGGCAACTTTTGCTGCGCTGCAGCTCACGGATCAGCCAAAGATCGAGACGATAAGTCTTCGACAGGAGCCAGGAAGGCAACCCAGAGTTTTTTCCACAACACTTGCATCGCTTGCTCCAGGAGGTGAGCCCGTTACCTATGCGGATGCTCGCCAGCTTTTTCCGAAGGATTCCAGCGATCACTGGGCGGCTTATGTTATCGGCGCCGGGCTCGTGTTGATGCGTGAACGCGGAATACAGTTTCCCTCGGGGATGAAGATTCTGGTTGGGTCCTCAGTTCCGGAAGGAAAAGGTGTAGCGTCGTCAGCAGCTCTTGAAGTTGCATCGATGCAGGCAATCGTGTCGGCTTTCGGAATTTCGCTCGACCCGAAAGAGCTGGCGCTCCTTTGCCAGAAGCTGGAGAACCTGGTGGCGGGTGCGCCCTGCGGCGTGATGGATCAGATGACAGCCGCTCTCGGCAGGGACGGCTCGTTGCTCGCACTCCTCTGTCAGCCTGCAGAATTACGGCCGCCAGTCCGCGTACCCTCCGAGATCGCCTTTTGGGGTTTGGATTCCGGCGAGAGTCACACCGTGGGTGGCACAGACTATGAATCGGTGCGTGCCGGCGCTTTCATGGGATTCCGGATGATCGTTGGAGAAGGGGACCGGTGGGGAGGTTACCTGGCGAATGTCAGCGTTTCGGAATTCGAGCTGGAGTACATGCTGCACCTGCCTGAGGAGATGTCGGGAGAGGAATTTCTGAATCGTTATGGTCCAACGGCCGACACGGTAACACGAGTGAGCCCGTCACGTACCTACAAGGTCCGTCGTCCGACGGCGCATCCTGTTTATGAACATCATCGCGTCAAGGCATTCCGCGAGCTCTTGACGGATGCAACCAACGAAGAACGATGGACTTCGCTCGGTGAGCTGATGTATCAGTCGCACGCAAGTTATTCCGCTTGTGGTCTCGGATCGCCGGGGACGGACCTGATCGTTAAGCTGGTTCGCGACGAAGGCCCTGATCAGGGCTTGTATGGAGCGAGAGTCACTGGCGGCGGCAGTGGGGGAACGGTTGCGATTGTGGGCCGCGCCGATGCGGTGTCTGCGATCCACAGAGTACGCAACCGTTACCGCGACGCGACAGGTTATGAGCCCTTGGTTTTCTCCGGCACTTCAAACGGCGCGGCGAGCTTTGGGTCGCTCCAGGTGAATCTCTAAAGGAGAGGTCTGCATGAAAAGATGCTTCGCACGAGTTCTGTTCGTTCTTCTTCCGCTGCTCCTGATGTCTTGTAACTCCGGCGGCGATAGCGCTTCGACAGAATTGAAACTGGCCTTTGTGACCAACAATGCCTCCGACTTCTGGACGATTGCACGCCAGGGAGTCGAAAAGGCAGACGCCGAATTGAGTGATGTTACCGCGGAGTTCAGGATCACTTCGGATGGATCAGCGGCCGAGCAGAGGCGGATCATTGACGACCTGCTGGCCAAGGGCATCAGCGGCATCGCGATTTCCCCAATCGATCCACAGAATCAAACGGCGCTGATCAATGATGCGGCGGGCAAGGCCCTGGTCTTTACTCAGGACAGTGACGCTCCCGACAGCAATCGTGCGTGTTACGTCGGCACGGACAACGTTGCCGCGGGCCGGCAGGCCGGAGAGCTCATCAAAGGGCTGCTGCCTGCGGGCGGGAAGATCATGCTGTTCGTCGGGAAACTTGATGCGCGGAATGCCCAGGAACGCATCCAGGGAATTAAGGAAGTGCTCACGGGGACAAAGGTTGAAATCGTCGACACTCGAACTGACGATGGAGACGCCGTTCGGGCCAAGTCGAATGCTTCGGATGCCATTGTTAAGTATCCCGATATCAATGCTCTTGTTGGACTTTGGAGCTATAACGGTCCTGCAATTCTCAGCGCCGTGAAGGATGCGAAAAAGTCGGATCGGATCAAGATTGTCGCATTCGACGAAGAACCTGAAACGCTGGCCGGCATCCAGGAAGGATCGATTCACGCGACCGTGGTGCAGCAGCCCTACGAGTTCGGCTATCAGGCCATCAAGCTGATGGCCCAGGTCCTGAAAGGCGACAAATCGGTGATTCCAGCCAACAAGCAGATCATTGTTCCCACCCTGGTGGTGGACAAGGCGAATGTTGAGGAGTTCACGAGGAAAATCAACGAGCTCCGCGGGAAGCACTGACCGAATTCTGTTCGCGTAGGACTTCTGTCCAACATTCGGCGGGCCAACGGGACCTCTTGGGCTATAATCGCGAAGCATGAAACC
>Ga0070675_100000739_pt1 | contig 22817 bp, 18 predicted proteins | sample KBSM43metaG_FD_65343 | JGI IMG/M metagenome (GOLD analysis project Ga0070675, IMG submission 65343) | Miscanthus rhizosphere microbial communities from Kellogg Biological Station, Michigan, USA - KBS M4-3 metaG | ecosystem: Host-associated > Plants > Roots > Rhizosphere > Soil ... | reverse complement strand
CCCCGACGCAGCCGGGAATGGCTTCGCTGAACCTGGATGCGGATGGACGTCTGATCGAGCTCACCATCATCCCAGCGGCCATCGGCGGCGCCGCGACGACCCTGCCTGATTGGGACGCCTTGTTTGCGGCCGCGGGGTTGAATTCGAGTGAGTTCGTCGCCGGCCCACCCGACTTACCTCCTGCGGTGCCACATGACCAGCAGGTTACCTGGAGCGAACGGAGCGCCGCGGCGCCTCGGCGAGTGAGCGCAGCGACGCTCCGGGGCCGATCCGTCTACTTCGGCGTCACCTCTGATGACGCTTCCTTCTCGTTGGGTGTGCAACGCCCATTCTCGTCGGGAGAACCACTGGTCGTCGAGGCGACGTTGTGGCTGGGGATCGTGCTCATATTCGGCGTCGCTGGGGTGATGGCGCGCGACAACTATCGGCGCGGTGAAGGCGATCGTCGCGGCGCGCGACGGCTGAGCACCTTCATCATCATTTTCGGTGCGGCGTCGGCACTCCTTCGTGGCCACCACGTGCCGAATGGCATTGAGGAGGCGGCGTTCTTGCTCGGCGTGACGGGATGGGCCCTGGTCTGGGGTGCGTTCAGCTGGCTGGTGTACATGAGTCTGGAGCCGCGGGTCCGCCGTCTGTGGCCCGCGACATTGATCTCGTGGGCGCGCCTGCTCGCGGGGCGCGTCCGGGATCCGATGGTTGGACGCGATCTGTTAATCGGGTTGGCCGCCGGAGCCGCGCTGGTGTCCGTTCGCTTGCTGATCAGCGAGCCCGCGCCGAATGACTGGCTGATCTTGCAGCTCGACACATTACGTTCGACCCGATCGTTCGGCTTTGTTCTCGTGCTCCATCTGTTGAATGCCGTGCAGCATGCGCTTGCAGCTCTCTTCTGCCTGCTTCTGGTCCGCGTCATCGTGCGAAGAACATGGATCGCCGCGATCGTCGTGTCACTGGTGTCGCTGCCACTCATCAGCGGCGGAATGGCGTTTCAGTCATGGGCGCTGGGCGGCTATGCGTTCGCGGTTGCGATCGCACACCTTACCGTCTTGATGCGTATTGGCCTGGTCGCGGCGGTGGCCTCGGGCTTCGGTCAATTCCTGTTGACGCGTCTGCCGCTCACCCTTGATACGAACGCATGGTATTTCGGCTACTCCGCGATGACCGTGCTGGTGATGGTCTCGATTGCCGTGTTCTGCGCCATCGTGGCAACGGCCGCCGCCGCACAGTCGCCGCGTGCGCTTCAGCGCTCCATGTCGGCAGAACCAACCCGATGAGGTGAATGGCGTTCACGTTGCGACGTGAATCCTGAGGCCGGATCCCGGGCTGGGGTAGACTTCGGCGCACGAGGTTGTTATGCGCCGACCGTTCCGAATCGTGCTGCCCGTGTTGTCAGTCCTGGCCGTGGCGCCGCTCGCCGGCCAGATCACCAGCAACCCGATCCTCGCGCCGATCGAGAAGCGCGGGCTCGCCGTCCAGGTCAAGGACGTGACGCGTCTGCCCGACTCGCGCGACGTGCGGCCCGCCGACCAGGATGCCGGGGCGCCGCGCGGCTTTGCCCGCGTCAGCTTCGTTCGCGATGCGCCGGACGGGCGCCGCTTCGCGAACGACTCGCGGGGCGTTCTCTACGTGCTCGACGCGAACAACCAGCCGCAGGTGTTCGCGAACGTCGGTGCCATCTTCCCGCGTTCGGCCTACAACCGGATGGAGAGCGGGTTCATCGGCTTCACGTTCCACCCCGAATTCGCGAAGAACGGGCTTTTCTATACCGTGCACGCGGAACACGCGGCCGGCAACCCCGGCCGGCTGAACTTCATCCCGCCGGGCTACAGCGAGGCGGACGTCACGTTCCACGACATCATCACCGAGTGGAAGGCCGCCAACCCGGCCGCGAGCACGTTCGAGGGCACGCGGCGCGAGCTCTATCGCGGCGCGCACGTGGTGGCGGGCCTCGGCCACCCGCTGGGCGCGGTGGAATTCAACCCCACGGCCAAGCCCGGGGACGAGGACTACGGCCTGCTCTACACGAGCGGCAGCGATCATGGGTTCAGCAATGGCGGCGGGCCGAACGCCAACAACCCCACACAGACGCAGCGCCTCGACTCGATCATCACTGCCATCCTGCGGATCGATCCCAGGAGCCCGTCGCCAACCAAGGGCGTGAAAGGCCTGGGCGACTACACCATCCCAGCCTCGAACCCGTTTGCCGGAGATGGCGACCCGAAGACCCTGGGCGAGATCTACGCCTACGGCTTCCGCAACGCCCACCGCTTGTCGTGGGACACGGACGGCACGCTCTTCGTCAGCGACATCGGCATGAACCAGATCGAAGAGGTGAACATCGTCCGGAAGGGCGGTAACTACGGCTGGATGACGCGAGAGGGCATCTGGGACAACGGCCGGGGCTCGCGCCCGGACGGCGCGCTCGACCAGTTGTACCCGCTCCCGGCCGAGATTCTCGACGGCCGCAAGAAGGACGGGTTCACCTATCCGGTGGCGATGTACGACCACGACGAGGGCGTGGCGGTGACCGACGGGTTTGCGTATCACGGCCGGATCGCCGCCCTGCGCGGCAAGTTCATCTTCGGCGACGTCCAGAGGGGACGCATCTTCGCTGCGGACCTGGCCGCGCTCAAGCAGGCCGACGACGGCATCCCGCAGACAGTGGCCCCCATCGAGGAGGTGCAGCTCTACGTGCGCGATACGAGCGGCAAGCGCGTCGACGTGACGTTCCAGGAACTGGTCAACAAGACCATGGGCGCGGCGATCAGCCGCGCGGACCTGCACATCGGTCGCACGCGCGACGGCGAACTGCTGCTCACCTCACGGCAGGACGGGACGATTCGAATGCTGGTCGCCGACGACGGCAGCACTGGCACGACCGCACGCGGGCGATAGGGGCAGGCCGCAGCCGCAGACGAGGTCGAGCCGACAAGCTCGATGGGACGAAGCAGCCGACACCGTCAGCGCCGTCGCAACACATACAGAACCCGCTCGGAACCGGCGATCCGATGCCTCCTGTCGATCCAGAAGTGCTCGCCGACAGCGGCTTCGAATCCGTCCTGCGTGTACTTCGGGAAAACGTCCGTACGTGAACTGAGCATGCGCTGCACCTGGGAGTCGGACTTCGGCACGAATTCGATGACGAGATGACGTCCCAACCGCGCAAAGAACTCCGCGATGTTCGGCAAGGGCACGTTGTTGCCAATGGCCAGGTGATGCACGAGCGCCAGCGCAAGCACGACGTCGGCCGGACCGCGTTGCTCGAGCGACGCCCGTTCTTCCGAAGCCCAGCCAAGAGCAGGGCTCGGGTTGCTCAGGTCGAGCATGAGCGGAAGAAGATAGCGATCCTTGGCCGCTTTGGCTTCCCTGTAGTTCTTCTCTACTGCTGCTGTATCGATGTCGAAGGCAATCGTCGGGATGTTTCTCGCGCTGGCAAGCCGGCTGAACCGGCCGGTATTTGCGCCGACATCCCACACGAGCCGCGGTGCGAGTGCGTCCAGCGCGTCAGCGACGAGGCGCTCCTTCTCATCACGAGCGCCCCCCGAGTAGTTGGTCTGGCTGTAGTAGTCGCCCCACTCAGTGGCCCCGGGCTTCCACGCCAAAGCCAAGATCGTCGTTTCGAGATGCTCGATCAACGCGCGCAATCTGGTTGCAGAGATGGTCGGTGTACGGGCCTGCGTCGCCGGCTTCGCGCCATCTGATGCGGCGTAATTCCGCTGCGCGCGGGCGTGCAGATGGACGTGCATGGCCAGCGAGGGACGCAGCCGTGTGGACCGGGGCAGGAGGTCGGCCGCGAGATCGAGCGGAATACCGTCGATAAATACCCTGAACAGCTGATTCAGCCGTGCGTCGCGATAGGAAATGAGCGCAAGCGGTGCAAGGAAGTGCTGGCAAAACTGTCGGTACGCCACCCACGGCTGTCCGTCGCGATAGCGCTCAAACGACAGTGTGTCGATGAAAACGGGGGCGGCACTTCCACGAAATTGGACGTTGAAGGCGCTGGCGTCCTTCAACGTCATCCCGTGTGCGAGAGCCAGTGATTGGATGCGAAGCGTGAGCAGGGCCGCATCCCGTAACTGGCTGAAGCACCACTCGTACGGATACGAGATGAACGGAATCAGCTCCGGGCGCAGCACCCGGTGCACGGCGGGACCTGCCATCGCATGCTCCACCTCTTCGTGCGGGATGAGATACCCGCCTTCCATCAGCTTCGCAGCGAGCCCGGACGTGACGAGATGATCGTACTCGTCGGCGTAGCACACGTTTACTTGACGATAGAGCTCTTCGCCGTTCGTGAATACGGTGCCGCTGGGATCCCGAAACGATCCGCGAACGGGTGTTATAAACGTCGCATTGTCGGCCATGGGTCTTGACGGGGGCTAGATGAATCAGTATATTTTTGGGCCCCAGTAGTGTAACGAGAGTGTTAAGCCTATGAAACACGCCCTCACTGTCGCCTTGCTCGGTGCCATGATCGCGTTGGTGTCGAGCTTCGACGGCCCCTTGTATGCCTACCTCGACCCAGGGACTGGCAGCATGGTCATTCAGGCCGTGATCGCCGGCGTCGTGGGCGTGCTGGCGGTCGGGCGGCTCTACTGGCACAAGTTGCGGTCGGTTTTCCGCAGCCACGACTCGGCACCGCAGTAGCACCAAAGATCAGTTCACCAGGTCTTCGCATCGACCTTGCCGCCACTGCCCGCCGAGCGCAAGGCCGACACGTCCCGCGCAAGAACGTTCGTCTACACGGCAACTGCGCTCGTGCTGCTGCCGGTGTCGCCGTTCGTCGTTTTCCTCGATCGCCACCACTACTCGCTTCTCAACCCTGAAATCGTGCTCTGCTTTGGAATAGCAGCAGCGCTCGCGCTGGTGGTTGCGGGAGGGGCTCAGCGGCCCGCACTCCGTGTTCTGGCGATCGCTCTTGCGGCCGGCATCGCGATCGATGCCCAGTTCGACCAGTTCGGCGTGCCAGAACTGGTTGCCGCGGTGGCCCTCGTGGCTGGCGTCGGTTGGGTCCTCCGTGAGCACCTGGCCAGCATTGTCGCTCTCACCAGTCTCACCTTCCTGATCGCGACGGTCGCGCTCGGAAGAACACCCCAGCCGACGGAGCCGTCGCTCGCAGGCGGTAATGACCAGCGACCGTTCGTGTTGCATGTAGTCATGGACGAGCACGTCGGCTTCGCCGGGCTGCCACGTGGTGCCAAATACGACGCGCCTGTCGAGAGAGTGAAGTCCTTTTTCGACCGCCGAGGGTTCAGGCGGTTCACCAATGCCTACAGTGAGTACTTCTGGACGCGTTACATCTTCAGCCAGATGCTCAATTTCTCGAACGGCCGGTATACGCCGGGTCTGTTCCGCGTCGGCAGAAACGCACGGTTCGAGCTGGTCGAGAACCGCTACTTTTCCCGAGTCGCAGAGCAGGGGTACTCGATTAACGTCTTTCAGACGACGTATCTCGACGTCTGTCAGGACCCGCGCACCGTTGCGCACTGTGAGTCCTATGACTTCGCGGGCATTCGGGAACTTCAGTACTCGCAGCTGGATTGGAAAGACAGGCTTTATGCCGTCAGCGCCGCGTACGTCACCCGGTACTTCTTCTACAACCCACTGCGGCGCGCGGGCCGCTTCCTGAGAGACAACGCAAACCGTCAGGGGCTGCCGGGGTGGGTTGCGAGCTCGATTCGTGCTCTCCCTTCCTTCTTGAGCGCGCCACCCTCGGAGCACTATGCGCCGGTCGCGACACGAGTTCTCACGGAAAGGCTGATCGCCGCGGTGTCAGGGGCGCGACGCGGTCAGTATGTCTTCGCGCATTTGATGCTGCCGCATTACCCCTATGTTTTCCGTCCAGACTGCTCGTTTCGCCCGCCTTCCGAATGGAACGTTCGCACGGATCCGTACGCGCCACCGAGCAGGTCCAACACGCCCGAAGGGCGAGAGGCTCGATACGTCCAGTATCTCGATCAGGTGGAATGCCTCTACAAGGATCTCGACCGGCTGCTCGATGCGATCCCGACGGAGCTGCAACAGGATGCCGTCGTGATTTTGCACGGGGATCATGGCTCGAGGATCAACATCGTCGCCCCCGACCCCGGGCGAGCGCGCCGATTGACGTCCACCGACCTCAGAGACGCGTACTCCACGCTGCTTGCAGTTAGGAGCCCGGCTGTGCCGTCCGGCGAAGACGAACGGCGCGTCGACATTGGCTGCATGCTGACAGCCCTTGTCGCATCCGAGTTCACCAGTGCGTCGCCAGACCCTCTGTGCAACGCAGAACACACGGTGTTCAAGGTTCCATGGCAACCGGAGGTGATTGCCGCCACCGCGGTAGCAGCGACATACGCGCCCTAGTCTAGCAGCCCGTGCTGAAACCCCGGCTGCATTCGACGGGCGATGCATCCCCGCTGGCTGCGTTGCTCCTCCCTTAAATACTCCCGGTATTCGCGGTCGTCGCGCCTTGCCACCGGGGCGCCTCGCCCGTCTCGGTGCGACGCCGGGGTTCCACCACGGGCTGCTAGACTAGGGACCCCGGCGCGCGCCGCTACGTCCAGATGGTTCCGCCGCAGCAGGTCAGAGTGGGCGCCGGCCGGCGGCCCACTCGAGGCCGCGACGGATCAGATCCTTGTAGACCGGCATGTCCCACGAGTCGTGCCGGTCGGGCACTGACGGACGGCCCGGCGCCGGCGCTCCGAGCCGCCGATTGCCGTGGCCGAGGGCCAGGTACAGCACGCCTCCCTTCCCGACCCGCCGGCGGTACATCAACGGCTGATCACCCTCCGGAACGGTGATGTTCAGCACGCCGGTACCGCCCCACCGTGCGTGCAGCAGCACGTCGATGTCCTTGGCCAGGTCCATCACGTAGAGCTCGTCGATGACGTCGAACGAGGTGACGCCGAGCCCGGTGAGGAGCGGATCGTCCGGTTTGGTCACGGTCACCTTGAAGGGACCGAACGGCGGGTGGGTGATGAAGCGGCTCCCGAGCACTTCCGGAATCTGCTGCGGCTCCCGGGCGTAGTTGCTCGCGTGAATGGCGAACCATCGCCCGCCGCCCTCGACGTAGCGCCGCAAGGTCCGCTGCTGGTCCGCATCGGCGACGATCAGCGACGAATAGCTGACGAGCAGGTCGCCCTTGGCGATGACATCGGCATTGGAGTAGTCGCGCCAGACTTCGGTCCGCACGCCGCCCATCGCGTACAGCCCGTCGAGGAGACGCAGGCGTGCCAGGTCGATGTCGTGATCGTTGGCGAGCCCGCCGCAAATCACGTTGGCCATGAGGGGCCCGGTTCCCGCGGCGGCTGCGGATGGAGCCTGGGGCGTAGCCGCCACCGGAACGAGGAGCGGCGAGAAGGCCCCGAGGCTTGCCGCCGTCCCGATGCCGCGCAGAAACGTTCGCCGAGGCAATGAAGTCGTCCTGTTCGTCATGACCCAACTCTCGAGCGATTCGAACGATGGCCGGCCGCGAGGCCGCATTGTGGCACGAAGGACACGGCCTTCTCCCCTCGGGGCGGCCGTTTGACGACCTGAGCGATAATTTGACGGTTCGAGCCGATCGCCTCAGGCACGCTGCAACGGGATGGTATTCAACTCCTTCGTCTTCGCGGTCTTCCTCCCGATCGTCCTGCTGGTGTACTACCGGCTCTCCCACCGGGCCCAGAACGCTTGGCTGCTGGCCGCCGGGCTGCTCTTTTACGGATGGTGGGACTGGCGCTTCCTCGGACTGTTGGGCATCACGACGGTGCTCGACTTCGTGTCGAGCAACCAGATCGACCGGGCCATCGACCCGAAGGTGCGCCGGCGGTGGCTGCTGGCGTCGCTGACCGGTAACCTGGTTATTCTCGGCTTCTTCAAGTATTTCAATTTCTTCGTCGATTCGGCCGTCGGGGTGCTCGGGGCGCTCGGGGTGGAGGCCCATGCGCCGGCGCTGCGCATCCTCCTGCCGATCGGCGTGTCCTTCTATACGTTCCAGGAGATGGCGTACACGATCGACGTGTACCGCCGCGATCTCAAGCCGAGCCGCAGCCTGCTGAACTTCGCGCTCTTCGTCTGCTATTTCCCGCAGCTGGTGGCCGGGCCGATTCAGCGTGCCCGGGATCTCCTGCCGCAGATCGAGCAGCCGCGCCGCGTCACCGGCGAGCAGGTCCGCGCCGGGGTGCAGCTGATCTTCATCGGGTTGTTCAAGAAGGTCGTCGTCGCGGACGCACTGGCACCGATGGCCGACGCGCATTTCAATCAGCCGTCGGCGTTCTCAGGGGCGTCGCTGCTGCTCGGCCTCTATCTGTTCGCGATTCAGATTTACTGCGACTTCTCCGGCTACACCGATATCGCGCGCGGGGTCAGCAAGCTGCTGGGCATCGAGCTGGCCATCAACTTCCGTCAGCCGTATTTCGCCACCTCCATAACCGAGTTCTGGCGACGCTGGCACATTTCACTTTCGAGTTGGCTGCGCGACTACCTCTACATCCCGCTCGGCGGAAACCGCGGCACCACCGTCCAGACCTATCGCAATCTCCTGCTCACGATGCTCCTGGGCGGCTTGTGGCACGGGGCCAGCTGGACCTTCATCGTCTGGGGCGGCCTGCACGGCCTCTATCTGGCCGTTCACAAGAGGATGACGTCGCGGCGCGCCGGGCCGGTCGCCTCGAGCCCTGCCGTCCTGGTGCTGAAGGGGCTGGCGACCTTTCACCTGGTCTGCCTTACCTGGATCTTTTTCCGCGCCGACAGGTTTGCGGACGCGTGGACCTTCCTGGCCGGGATCGTCTCGTGGGCGCCGGGCGAGTTCTTCTTCGGGGCTTTCGATCTGGCACGCATCGGCGTGCTCGTGGTGTGCCTGCTGATCATCGACATTTCTCTGGAGGCCACACACGCGCCATGGCCACGCTGGAAGGAGTCGGCCGCCTTCCGTGGGCTTGCCTACGGCGCGGCAATGCTGGTGTGGCTGGCTTTCGGAGGTGTGGACGCGAATGTCCCGTTCATCTATTTTCAGTTCTGACGCCACGGACTTCCGTCCCGGCGATCCCGTCTGGCGGGCGGCCCTGCGTGCCGTGGTCGTCGCGGTGGTGGTGTTCGCCGCAGGCGAGGTGATCGCACGGATGCTCCTGCGCGACGTGGGCCGCCGCTGGGAGTACTGGCAGCCCGTGGCGGCGACGAAGTTCGAGTTCGTGCGGACAGCGGCCGAGCAGGGGCATCCGTTGCGCACGCTGGTGGTCGGCGATTCGACCGCCATGGCCGATCTCGATCCGCGAGTGCTGGAGCGGGAGCTTGGCCCGCGGTCGTGGAACGCGGCGTATTCGGGTAACTTTCCGCTCGCATTCGAGGAGACAACCCTGCCGCTTCTGGCCGATCCGCGCCTCCGCGTCGACTGGATCGTCGCCTCGTTCATCCCCGCCGGATTTGCCGGCAGCGATCGTCCGACCTCGTCGGAGGCCGGCCTGCTCGCATCGACGTACGTCCAGAAGCGTACGACCACGCAAACCGGCGACTATGTGTACCTGGCGCGCCTCAAGTCGGCGTGGCCGTTCCTGCTGAACGATCTGCTCGGCCGCAAGCAGCCGCCGTCCGTCATCCGATTCGGCTACACCTCGAGCCAGCGCCAGGCGACGCCGGACATGATTGCGAGCGAGCCGAGGCAGCCGCCGGTCGCGACGCTCAACCCGCGCCGGCTGCGGGTGCTCAAGTCGCTCGTCGCGACTGCCAGGAGCCGGCGCAGCCGCCTGCTGATCGTGATGCCGCCCTCGCTGACGGCGTCGCCGGCGCGTCTCTCGATTGCCGGGCTGCTCAAGGCGGAGCTCGCGGCGGAAGAGAAGCGCGACTCGCTGCGCTTTCTCGACCTCACGCAGGCTCAGTTCCTCGAGCTCGGCGACTTCGGCGACGTGAACCACCTCAACGCCCGCGGGGCCGCAGAGCTCACGACCGAGGTGGCGCGCGCCATCAAGCGCTGGTCGTCGGAGCCGGTCTCGGCGGACTAGCGGGCAGTGCCTGCTCTGGCGGCCGGCTGATGTTTCCGATCCTCCACCATATTGCTAACATCGTCCCTTCCCGGAAATTCCGGGAAAGCCCTCGCTAATGACCGCCCGTCGTGAGGCCGAAAAGAGGATCGAGCTACATCTGCGGCATCGCCACTCATGAGCCTCACTGCCATCGTCTGGGTTCTCCTCGGCGTCGCCCTGATCCCGTTGTCGCTCAAGCGTCCGGTGTGGGCGGTCGGCTTGTACATGCTGACGTACTTCGCCGCGCCTCAGAACTGGTGGTGGGGCGACGAGGTCCCCGAAGCACGCTACGCGCTCTATGCCGGCATCATCCTGCTGCTCGCGGCGATTGCCCACAAGGTGCAGTCGGCCGACGACGGCCGCCGGATGACCGGCGCCCACAAGGCCGCCATCCTGATGTGCATCAACGCGACGCTGGTGCACCAGCTGTTCGCGGTGGACCGTGTGATCAGTGCCGACACCTACGTCGAGTGCCTGAAATACTCGCTGCTCTTCTACTTGATCTGGTACGTGATCCGGGACCGGAAGGACTTTCGCACGGCCATCATGTCGATCGCCGTCGGTGCCTTCTACATCGGCTGGGAGGTCACGATCAACGAGCGCGGAGACTTCAACGGGTCGCGGCTCGAAGGCGTCGGGGCCCCGGGGGCTGACGCCGCGAACAGCCTGGCGAATCTGATGCTGACCTGTCTGCCTCTGGTGTCCAGCCTGTTGGTGGATGGCAAGATACGGCACAAGGTGGTGGCCATCATGGCGGCCCCGCTCGTGCTGAACGTCCTCATCCTCTGCAACAGCCGCGGTGCCTTTCTCGGCCTCATCGGCATGGCGCTGGCGTTTCTCTTCATCGCCCGGGGCCGGACTCGCAAAAAGGCCATTCAATCGCTCGCGCTCGGAAGCGTCGCCCTCTACCTGCTCCTCGGCAATCCGAAGATTCTCGATCGGTTCACGACGACGTTCGTGGGAAGCGAGCAGCGTGACAACTCGGCCGCCAGCCGCATCGTGTTCTGGAAAGCCGGCCTCCGGCAGTTGAATGCCTACCCGCTCGGCGCCGGTGGCGGCTCGTTCAAGTTCAACCTCGGCCGCGCCTTCCGCATCGAGGTTGGAGACGTGAACGCCGACAACCGGGCGCTGCACAACGGATATCTGACGGAGGCGACGGACTGGGGGATCCAGGGGCTGATCCTCAAGCTCACGATGTTCCTCATGACCCTCATCGCCGCGTACCGCACCGAAGAACGCTGTCGACGCGAGGGCCGGACGACCGAAGCGATCACCGGGCTGTGCATCATGACAGCCGGCATCGGTCTGCTGATTCACGCTTTCTTCGGTTCGTTCCTCCAGCCCGAGTGGGCGTACTGGGTCATGGCCCTGATGCTCAGATACTCCGAGCTGTATAAGGAGCCCGAGACGGCGGTCGCGGCGGAGCCGGTCCCTCTGACCGTCGCGCTCCAGGGCGGGCCCCAGGCGGCCTAGCAGCCGGCCCGTAGGTGGGCTATTGCAGCCACCGTGCGATGAACGCCTCGGTGGGGTCGACGAAGAACTCGTGACGTCCCGGCGTGATCGTGACGTCGAAGTGGCTTGCCACGCCATGCGACTCGAAGGCGAGCGACACGAGCCGCTTGAATTCCGGAGTCTGGCGCGACATGTTGCGATCGCCGCGCACGACCAGCACCGGCCGCGGCGCAATCAGCCTGACCCAGTCCTCCTGGCGCAGAATCCGATTGATACCCGGCATCGTGTGGCAGCCGTGCGGCGTCTGGCGGGATTCGTCGTCGAGCCTCTCGTTCTCCCTCGTGGCTCCGATGGCCCCCCCATAGCTGTTGCTGACGGTGACGCGCACGCGTTCGTCGAGCGCACCCATGAGCACGGCCAGCTCGCCACCGAGTGACGTTCCGGTCACGGCCAGGCGTCCCGGATCCACGCCCGGCCACTCTTGAAGCACCGTGAGCGCGCGCTGCAGGTCTCTGGCGACAAGCGCCTTGTACGACGAGCCGGCAGCCAGGGCGGCCGCGGCCACGAGGCGATGCGTCGCGTTCCGCGAGGGCGAGAGCATGCCGAACCCGCGCAGCTCGGGCGTCAGCACCACATAGCCGCGCCTCGCCATTTCCAGGGCCGCGCTGTGCTCGTAACCCGGTCGCAGGCCACTGGTCGCCGCGATGCCCGGGCCGTGTCCCGGGATCACCAGCACCCCGCCTTTGCGTGTGGCGCCTCCCGGATCGAGAACATAGGCGGGAATCGGTGTGCCGTCCGATGCGGCGAATCGAATCAGTGTCCGGCGGATGGTGCCGACCATCTCCGCATCGGCGGCGGTGAACGGCACGTTCGAGGGAGCGGGCTGGCGGACAAACGCGAGGTCGGCCCGGGCCGCGAGCGCATCCAGGATGCGCGCCCGCCATGCGTCGGCGTCGGCGCGGGATCCGTTGACCGGAAAAGGATGCTCGGGAGACTGCTCCTCGAGCGCACGAACGGCTAGAGGATCGCCGGACGAGTCGAACGGAACTGCCCGCGGGGGCCGAGCCTTCCATGCCTCCGACACGCGCGACTGGATCGTCGGCCCGATGACGACCACGGCGCCCAACGCCAGGAGCAGGAGCGCGCGCCGCATGTACACGACGCGCCGCCCATTCGCGACCGCGCGGGCCGCCAGGTATTCGTGGAGCAGCAAGGCGCTGGCGGCGAGGACCGCCCAGGGAAGAGTTGCCATCCGGGCTACCGTGTCCGGGCGGGGCGCCCGCCGACGAGCCGTTTCGCGTCCGCCGACGCGGTCGTGATCGCGGCGTCGGCGTCGATCGACGGCTTCACTTCCCCAACCGCCCGCCGAAAGGATCGCGATGGCAACGTCCGCAGGATCGCACAGAGGCGCGAGCGCGGCAAAGTGGACGTGGTCGCCGCGGCTGGCGTGATGCAGGTCACGCCGCGGACCGGCAAGGAAATGAACGGGTGAAGTGCATGCGCTTTATGATGGACACCTATTTCACGGACGAACCAATGGACAACCTCATCAAAAAGCTCGTGACGTTTGCCGCCTGCGCCGGTGGGGCACGCCCCTAACCGCAGCGACCAATGGAGCCAGTTACATGCAACCACTGAAACGACTCGACATCCTCGGGGCAATTCTCCCCATGCTGCTTGCCGGCGCGAGCGCGCAGGCGCAGGATCAGCCGCCGCCACAGGTTCAGGTGCAAGCGGAACGCGGCGCCCCGGACAACCCCTGGACCGCCGAGTTTTCGATTGGCTGGGACAACAGCATCAGCGGCAACATCAATTCAAGCGCGTTTGGGCAATTGAACAATCAGGTGGTCGTCATCACCAAGAACCGCTACGAGGATGTCTACGGCACCGGTTTGCAGGTCAAGTTCGGCGGCGGCTACATGCTCGACTGGCGCACCGAGGTGAAGGCCACCCTCACGATCCAGTCACTCCAGGCCGATTTGACGCCGATGGGTGAGTTCGGCGCCTCCAGTCTCTATGGCCAGTACGCCGACTACAAGGCCTACACGCTGGACTTCGCCGGGCGCCGTTATCAGGACACCTTGAAGCCGATCAAGTTCTACGGCGAGGGCACGATCGGCCTCGGGTTCATCGAGGAGACCGACGTCCTGCTGGTGGCGCCGGCAGCCGGCCAGTACCAGCGTGCCACCGATTTCTACGACCAGACGGCCGCCTTCACCTTCGGCCTCAACGCCGGCGCGCTGTTCGAGATCACCAGGCGGGCCGGCATTTTCGTCCAGGCGGGTCTGCGATACACCACCGGCATGTCCGAGGTGGATGATCTCGTGGGCACCGGGCTCGAGACCATCAACGACAACAGCGCCCGCTGGACTCTCCCCATTCTGCTCGGCGGCAGGTTCCGGTTCTAGTCCAGGGCGAACACCCACACCGCGCCTCCTTCCGGCACCTCCGGAAACTCACCGGGGCGGATGGCGTTGAGCCGGTTTTGCATCCCGCGCGCGTCGATGCCCCACCCCGACTGCACGGCGACGTACTGGCGACCGCCGAGCGCGAAGGACGAGGGCTGCCCGATGACGCCGGAAGCGGTGGGGAACTCCCAGAGGACTTTCCCCGTTCGTGCATCGAACGCCCTGAGCATGCGGTCGGACGTTCCGCCGCTGAATACCAGCCCGCCACCGGTGGCGAGCAGCGGTCCCCAGTTCGACGACCTGGCGAAGGTGTGGGTCCACGCGCGGGTCCCGGTGTCCACGTTCCACGCCTGCACTTCTCCGATGTGGTCGGCGCCCGGAGCGATCGACACCACCGCCCTCGCGCCGGTGAAGGCGGATCCTGGTGCGTACTTCACGGGCAGCCCTTCCATGGCCGCGCACAGGTTCTCGTTTGCCGGCACGTAGATGAGACGCGTCTGAGGACTGAAGGCGATGGGCGGCCAGTTCTTTCCGCCCCATTGCGAGGGGCAGAATTCCCCGATCCTGCCGGTGCCGGGCTTGCGATCCGGGTCGACGTCGGGGCGGCCGGTCACGGGATCCAGGCCGCGAAATGCCGTCTGCCGGACATACGGCACGCCCTGGGCAAACTTGATGGCGCCGTTGCCGCGCTCGAGGAACCACAGATATCCGTTTCGGGCCACGTCGATGAGCCCCTTCACCGTCCGGCCGTTTCGTTGGAAGTCGACCAGAATGGGCGGCGACACTTCGTCCCAGTCGTACGATTCGTTGGGCGTGTACTGGAAGTGACCCCGGATCTGCCCCGTCGACACGTCCACGGCGATGGTCGAAGCCGTGTAGAGGTTGTCGCCGGGCCGCTGGTCGCCCATCCACGGTCCGCCATTGCCGGTGCCCCAATATGCCAGCCTGGTCTCGGGATCGTAGTTGCCGGTCACCCACACCGAGCCGCCGCCGGTCTTCCACTGATCGCCGTCCCTCGGCCAGGTGTCGCTTCCTGGTTCTCCCGGCGCCGGAACGGTGTAGGTCCTCCACAGCTCCTTGCCGGTGTCAGGGTCGTACGCGGCGATGAACCCGCGGATGCCGAGCTCTCCCCCTGACGTGCCGACGAGCACCTTGCCGTCGGCCACGAGCGGGGCGAGGCTCATGTAGTGGCCGCTGCGGTTGTCGGCCACCGTGGTCGACCACACCGTGCGCCCGGTGCGGGCGTCCAACGCCATCAGCACCGCGTCGCTCGCGGCCAGGAACACCTTGTCGCCGAGAAGGGCCACGCCGCGAGTGGTCGGATGCCGGTTGATGACCGAGGGCGCGAGTGGACGCCGATACCGCCAGAGGAGCGTGCCCGTCTTCGCCTCGATGGCAATGACCTGGCTGCCCGGCGTCGCCACGAACATGACGCCGTCGTGAACCGTGGGCGCGGCTTCGTGCCCGTTGATCACACCGGTCGAGAGCGACCACACCGGCTTCAGCCTGGCGACATTGGCCGTCGTGATCTCGGCAAGGGGGCTGTAGCCCCACCCGTCGTAGGTACGACGGTTCATCATCCAGTCGCCGTCCTCCGGCTTGCGCAACCGCGCCTCGGTGACCGGCGTGTAGTTGCGGAGCACGGCCGGCATGGGCGTCGGTCCGGACGGGGCCTGCGGTGGAGTAAATCCCGGCGGCGACTCCTGAGCTACGAGCGCGACAGCGACGGCTGCGAGCACGAGCAACACGGGAGCGAGGACACGAGCTCGAAGCATGAGCCTCCTTTCCTCACGAAGGACGTTTCAATCCAGCGGCGGCCGGATGGTATCACCACAAGGAAGCAAAGACGGGCAGTGCACGGCGGCCGCGCCGTTGCGGTAGAATCCGGCACGGAACAGGCGCCCCTCGCGGGTGGACGCCATGGAGGACTTATGCGGTACGCCTCATCTTCCGCCGATCGACGCCGGTTCCTGAACGCGCTCTCGATCGCGAGTCTGGCCGCATTCGCGCCGCGGGGCGCCTTTGCCCAGCAGTTGATGGAAACGGTCGAAACCACCGAAGGCCCCTTCTACCCTGACAAGCTTCCGTTGGATACCGACAACGATCTGCTGATCCTCAACGATGCCATCACGCCGGCCGTCGGCGAGATCACGCATCTGACGGGCCGTGTGTTCACGTCGTCGGGTCTACCGGTGCGCAACGCGTTCATCGAGATCTGGCAGACCGACGTGGACGGCTCCTACGTCCACACGGGAGGCCGCCAGGAGAAGAAGCCCTACGACGTGAATTTTCAAGGCTACGGGCGCTTTCTCAGCGATGCCAAGGGCCAGTACTACTTCCGCACCATCAAGCCGGTGGAGTACACGCTGAACGGCGCGCACCGGTGCCCGCACATCCACGTGGCGGTGAGCCAGAACGGCCGGCGCATCTTCACGTCGCAGTTCCTGATCAAGGGTCACCCCGCGAACGTGGGCGACGGGTTGGTGAAGAGGCTCGACCCGAAGGCGCTGCAGACCATCCTCGTGGACTTCACGCCGCTGCATGGCTCGAAGCTCGGCGAGCTGACCGCGAACGTCGACGTCGTGCTCGGCAAGACGTACAACGAACTCCAGCCGATGTCGAAGGACTCGCTGAAGGGCACCGCGAAGTCGACCTCCCAGCGTGGGGGCCGCCTTTAGGCGGCCCGCGGTCAGGGCCGGCTGAAGCCGGCCCCTACGACGGGGCGCGCGCAAGCGCTGGCCACTACCGCTTCAGCGCCTCGTCGAGGAGGAACAGGTCGGTGAGAACCGCCCGCAGGTGGCTCGATGCGTTCAAGTTGTCCACGAGCGTCGATCCAATCGAGCCCTGCGCGAGCACGAGCCGGACGGCGGCCCTGGCGTTTCGCGCGTCGTGATCGAGAACGTTCACGAACGCCTCGTAGGGTGCCGGCTCTTCAGGATCCAGTAAACCCACGGCGCGGCGGGCCGCATCGGCCAGGCCGTCGAGCGCCTGTTCACACTTGCGAAGGAACTCGCGGATCTGGCTGCCCGCCGTGCTCCCGTGCTCGCTCGGAAGCCCTTGAGCGGCGTAGGCAAGCATGAACTCGTACGCTTCTTCGATGGCGTCGCATCGCGCGGCGAAGGCGGCTCTGGCCTCGTCGCCCGCCGCGGACGACGAGACCGTCGTTGACGTTGGAGTCGGTTCGCTGCTCACGGGCGGCCCGCCGGCGGATTCGCGGTCACGCGCCAGCGCTCCGGCTCGTGGTGCTCGAGGTATTGCCGGCGCGTGATCCAGCCAAGAATCATCCCCTTCGTGATCCACCATTTCTCGGGACGGATAGCGAAGTAGACGTGGGCGATCACCAGACCCACGAGTGCGACGCCGGCCAACCCATGGGCCACGTAGGTCACACCCCAGGTCGCGTCGCTCAGCAGGTACGGGTTTCGGGTGAAGATCGGGGTCCGGACGCGCGACATCATCAGCACGCCCGTCGTCGCCGCGCCGAGCGCGGTCACCACGATCGCGGTGTGATAGAGGCGATTGCCCAGCGGGTACTTGCCTGACTTCGGCCCGGGCACCTCGCGTCCCAGCTCACGCATCAGTTCGGCCTTGAGCTCGGGCATGTCCTTGGGGCCGACCCAGATGGACCAGAAGTCGAGCCACACGGACGCGTGGACGATGTGGAAGACGATCGAGCCGGTGAGCACCAGCCCGGCCACCCAGTGCCACGTGACCCAGGGAAACTTCACGCCGGCTACGGGCAGGAACGCGGTGAAGAGCAGCACGAACATGGACGCCGCCATCACCCAGTGGAAGAGCCGCGCCATGAGCGAGTGCCGTTCGATGCGCTCGGGCAGGCTCGCAAACGTCGCCTCCAGCCGGTCGGTCTCGGTCGCCGGTCGCTTCCGGTGCGCGGAGAGCAGCATGTAGCTGCCATGCGCCACGAGGAACATCAGGCCGGCGACGAGCGAAGCCCAGAAGAGCGTCCACGACACGTGCGTCAGAATGCTCTCGCCCCAGGGGTTCAGCCCCCACTTGACGAAGTCCATGTCTCACTCCTACGTGTCGCCGTTGCCCCTGATGGCCCGTTTCACGAGGTTCCGCATCAACGGGACCTTGTAGGCGTTGTAGCGAAGCGCCTGCGCCCCCTCGATGGCAATCTGTCCGGCGCGCTCGGCCGTCTCCTCGCTGCGTGGCTGGCCCACGACGGCCGCTTCGACCGCATGCAGGCGCAGCGGACGAGCCGCGGCAGCGTTCACCACCATGCGGATGCGTTCGATGCGGCCGCCCGCGTAGCTCGTGGCCGACGCCACGTTCAAGAGCGGGAAGTCCCACACGTTGCGATCGCGCACCTTTTCGAAGTAGAACACCGCGCCGGCCCACGTGGCTGGAATTCGAATCGCCGTGAGGAGTTCGTCGGGGGCCAGCACCGTCATCCGCGTGATGTCCGTGCCGGGGCCGATGAAGAAATCCTCCGCCTCGACGACACGCTCGCCGCGCGCGCTCCTGATGACCATCTGCGCATCGAGCGCAACGAGCGCCGGCGCGGTGTCGGAGGGGTTCACCGCCACGCAGCGATCGGCGCCGAGGATGGCGTGTTCCCGATTGACGGCCGTGGGCGTGTCCGCATAACAGATGTTGCCGCCGGCCCGGTAGCAGGACCATCCCGCGCGGTAGTACCAGCATCGCGTGTCCTGCGACACGTTGCCCCCAACGGTGCCCTGATTGCGGATCTGCGGCGAGGCGACGAGCTCGGCGGCCTCGGCGAGGATCCCGAACTTCTCGCGCACCTGAGGATTGCGTACGATCTCGGTGAGCGTCGTCGCCGCCCCCATCTCGAGACCGCCGTCGCGCTCCTTGATGCCACGCAACTCCGCGACGCGGCTCAAATCGATGACCACGCTCGGACGCTTGATGCGATCCTTCAGCCAGTCGAAGGAGTCCATGCCGCCGGCCATCACCCAGGCATCGGGGCTGTACCGGCCGAGGAGCGCGACCGCGTCAGCCGTGCTCTCCGGCTGGAAGAGCTCGAACGCGGGCATCACGTCGTGAATCACGGCCATGACGTCTCTCCTTCAGATATGGGCCGTCAGCGGCTCGGTCGTCGGCCGGCCCGCTTCGAGCGAGGTGAGGATCATGTCGAGCGTGACCGGGGCGCGCTGAAAGATGTTGTCTCCCAGCGCGTCGCTGATCGCGTTGAGGACCGCGCAGGCGCCGGCGCCGACCGGCGGCTCGCCGATGCCGCGCGCGCCGACGGGAGTCTCGGGATCCGGGATGTCCAGCGCGGCCCACGCCATCTGCTGAGGGGCATCGAGAATGGTGGGCGGCTTGTTGTGGTGGAACCGCCGGGCCAGCGCCACCCCGTACTGCTGGTCGTAGACCCACTTCTGCCCGATCGTGTGTCCGATGCCGAGCATCGAGCGCCCGAGAATCTGCCCGCCGAGGGCGCGCGGGTGAACCACCGTGCCGACGTCGGCGACGGCGAGGTAATCGAGGACGTGGTACTTGCCGGTCTCGACGTCGATCTCGACTTCGGCGAACCCGGCCACGAAGGAGCGTGACTGGCCGTCGCGCGGATAGTTGTCCTTCGCGACGCCCATGAGCCCCTGCCCGGCGAGCGCAGTGGCCGACGCGGTCGTGAACTTGTTGATGTCCCTCGGCAGCTCGTGGCCGTCGTACACGCCGCCGAGCTCGGTCGCACGCTGCGCGGCTTTCGCCAGGGTCATGCCGGCCCCGCCACCCTTGCGGAAGACCCGCTCGTTGGCCACCTCGTAGTCCTCGGGACGGCCGCCGAGATCCTTGGCCGCGATCTCCTGCAGCTTCTTCTTCGCGTCCATCCCGGCCGCGTGCGCGGCGCGCGTCATGGCGTGAATGGTCTGGCTGCCACCGCTGGGGCACGTCCACGGCAGGTGCTTCGCAGTGTCGCCCCAGGTCACGTCCACTTTGTCCCACGGCACCCCGAGGATCTCGGCCGATACACGATGGCAGTCGCTGATCGACTCGGTGCCGTGATTGCCGATTCCCGATTGGATGTACAGACGCCCGTCCGGCTTGATCACGAAGAGGCCGTCGAACCCAACGGAACCGGCGCTGTAGGTGCTCACCGCCACGCCAACGCCGCGCACCTTCGTGCCCTCGCGCTTGCCGCTCCGCGCCTTGCGTTCTTCCCACTTGAAGAGGTCTGAACCCTTGTCGAGCGCCTCCTTGACGAACGCGCTCGTCACGTACTGCCGCACCTGCTTCGGTCCTCCAGGCGGACCGAACAGGGCCTTGCCGGATGGCGCGTTGACGCGGCGAATCTCTACTTGATCGATCTTGAGCTGACGCGCCGCCTTCGAGATCACCGGCTCCATCAGCATGTGCGACTGCGTGCCGCCCGGCTGACTCTGCGGGCCTCGCGGCGGCGTGTTCGTCAGCACCGAGATGCCGCGGAAGCGCATCGCCTTCGGCTGATACATCAACGAGGCGATGACGCCGGTGTTGTTGCAGTCGCCCTGGCGCTCGAACGGGCCGTTGTCGCTCACCGAGCACATGTCGACAGCGGTGATGCGGCCGTCCTTGGCGAAGCCGACCTTCATCCGCCCCCGGACGCCCGGACGCGCGCGGCCGATATAGTGCTCTTCCTCGCGGGTGATGCGCATCATCACCGGCGCGTTGGCCTTCTTGGCCAGCAGCACTGGAATCATCAGTGAGATCGCGCCGGTGATCTTGCTGCCGAACCCGCCGCCGGTGTACTCGCTGACGACCACGACGTTCTCGGGCGGTACGTTGACCCAGCGCGACACGCCGACCACCGTTTGCGCGGTGCTTTGCGTGCCCGTGTACACGTGGACCTTGCCGTTCTGCCAATACGCCATCACCGAGCGGGTCTCGAGCGTCTGGTGGCTGGTGTCGGGCGTAACGAAGGTTTCGTCGAGGACCAGCGCGGCCTCTTTGAAGCCGACCTCGAGGTCGCCGTACTGCCAGGCCTCCGGTGCGCCTTGCATCATCGGTAGGCGGCCGGCGTCGGCGTCGGCCAGCTCCGCCGGCGTCCACTTCATCTCCTTGATCTCGGGCCGCGGCGGGCTCTGCGGCGGGGGCGCGCCGGGCGCCGGGGGCGGCGGGATGAACCAGTAGTTGCCCTTCGTGCGGGCGTTGGGGCCGCCGGGCCGCAGGCTCACCAGCGGATCGACCACGAAGGGAAGCGGCTCGTAATCGACCACGATCCGCTCGATCGCCTCGGCCGCCGCCTGCTCGTCGATCGCCGCCACGGCCAGGACCGGCTGGCCCTGGTAGACCGGCTCCTTGGTGAGTGCGACCTCGCCATCGAGGTTGGCGAGAATCTGCTGGCCGTTGTCGTTGATGGCGTCGGCAGGGGCGGGCAGGTCGTCGGCCGTGAGTATGGCCTTGACTCCCGGCACGGCCATCGCCGCGCTCGTGTCGATGCGGGTCACGCGCGCGTGCGGGTGCGGGCTCAGCAAGAGCTTCGCGAAGAGCATGCCCTCCGCGCGAAAGTCCTCGGCGTACTTGCTCTTGCCCGTCACTTTCGCGACGAGGTCCGGCGTGGTGTAGTTCTGTCCGACGAGTTTCTCAGCCATGTCACGCCTTCCGCATGTTCTCAGCACCACGCATCAGCGAGGTGAGAATCTTGTCGTAGTCCTGACAGCGACAGAGGTTGCCCGAGATGCCGTGCGCGAGCTGCGCGCGCGTCGGGTTCGGATTCGTCTTGAGGAAGCCCACCGCGGCCATGATGAAGCCCGACATGCAGAACGCGCACTGGAAGCCCTGCTCCTCGACGACGCCCTGCTGCACCGGGTGCAGCGTGCCATCGGCGGCCGCCAGCCCCTCGATGGTGACGATTCGCTTCCCACGCACGGCGTGCGTGAGAACGGAGCACGAGTAGTGCGGCACGTCGTCGACGAGCACCGTGCACGCCCCGCACTCGGCGCGGTCGCATCCGAGCTTGGTACCCGTCAGCCCCAGCTTGTAGCGGAGCGTCGTGGCCAGTGTTTCCTGCTTCAGCACGTCGACGCGACGCTCCTGGCCATTGACCGTGAGCGTGATCAGGCGCTCGACGCTGCCGGGTGCCGACGTCTGCTGGCCGAGCACCGACGACGAGCGCCAGAGGTACGCCGCCGATGACACAGCGGCGCCTGAAGCAATGACACCCTTGATGAAGTTGCGGCGAGAAACGTTCCTGGGTGTGTCGTCAGTCATCGTCTTGTCTTCCATGAAGAGGCCACTGTTCGAAAAGGGGGGACGGCGGACCGCGAGGCAGGCAAAAAGTAGCGCCGAGCGGCTGCGAACGCAACCGTTACTTGGGGGTACTCGCCCGGGCTTCGCCCCGTACAATGCGCCACGTGCCGAGCAGGCCCCGGACTGGGACGCTTCGAGGCTGTGTTCCGCCGCTCGCAATGGCGTTCGTCACCCTGCTAGGGGCGTGCGGCGCGCCACGCCCGGAGCCTGCCCGGAAGGAAATCGTTGTCTGGAAGCAGCTGGGCTCGTGGTCGGGCCGCGGTAACGCCCAGACCGAATCGTTCGTAGGACTGACGGGCTCGCTGCGGTTCCGCTGGCGCACCACCAACGAGAATCCCAAGGGCCGGGGTAGGTTCAAGCTGATCCTCCAGAGCGCCATCAGCGGTCGGGATCTCCAGGAACCGGTCGACGAACAGGGGCCCGGAGAGGGGACAGCCTACGCGGCTGACGACCCTCGGGTCTTCCACGCGTCGGTCGAATCAGCCAACCTGGACTGGTCGTTCACGGTCGAGGAAGCCGCTTTCGGAACGGCTTCTCCCTAGCTGCCTCGCGCTCGGTCTGGCCCTTTTCCTACTCTTCCCTATACTCCTCCCGATGTTACCTTCTATGAGGCGACCGGTTGTCAAGCTCCCCGGTTTGCTGTCCTACACCCTCGAGTGACCCGTCCTCCAGACAAGCTCCCGCTATCGCGGGCGGAGACGGCGCCGCGGATCAATCCTCTTGGCTGCGCCCCGTGTCGCGCGTCCCCCTGGCGGTCCGTGTGCAG
>Ga0070675_100000737_pt1 | contig 22827 bp, 22 predicted proteins | sample KBSM43metaG_FD_65343 | JGI IMG/M metagenome (GOLD analysis project Ga0070675, IMG submission 65343) | Miscanthus rhizosphere microbial communities from Kellogg Biological Station, Michigan, USA - KBS M4-3 metaG | ecosystem: Host-associated > Plants > Roots > Rhizosphere > Soil ... | reverse complement strand
GTCTTCCAGAGCGTAACCACGCGGCCGGAAAACATGACCGAAGCGCCGCACTCGCAACGATGCATGCTTGCATCGCGCGACTGCTCCTGCAGTACCTTAAAATACGTTCCGCAATCGCAGTGGTAGAAAGACAATGAGGCCACGTCATTTTCGGAAAAAGCGATCAAACGTCTCATTAGAAGCTCGCGATTGGAAATGCTGGCGAGCGACGGTTCCAGGAATATTGCCGGAAGGTGGCAAATCCGTTACGACAGCGTTGGTTGGAAGTCGCCTCGGGGAAAGCTGTTGGGCTACTGGTTCTCGTCCACGAAGGTCATGGCTTCCCAGGAATCCACGAGGGTTTCGCAGGCTGGAAACTCTTTGTCCTTCCATCGAACTAATGCGCGATTTCTTGCTTCTGCGAGAATATGGAGTTTCGCCAGTGTGAGGTTGTCCTCTTCAAATCGAGAGGACGTTTCCTGATCGCCGTCGCGGATTGTTCCGCACCACTCCACGTCGGATTCCTTCCAGAGGTGGAGTTGAAATCCAAATGCTGCAAGAGTAAATCCGTGCTTTGCTTTGTTCAGCGCCGGTAGCCTCATCTGGAATCCCTCCTTTCCAGTTGGCACCGTAACACCGGGACATCGACGGAAATATACGCCGGCGTACGAAAAAATTCCTGCCCGGGAGCGCCGGACCGGACGCAGCCCTTACGCGATCGTCATGTTCGGACTCGTTGCTCTCAGCCGTGAGGCGAGAAGGCTAAGCTTCTCATCAAATTGAGCCTGAGCTTCCTCGCTGAGTGTGACCGCCTGCAACGCTCCGACTACATGGTTATAGGCTTTCAAAGCGTTTTCATGGTTCCGACGAGCGCGGTCAGGCTGTGCTGTCCTGTTGGCCCCCTTGAGAAAGGTCAGAGCAAGATCCAGGTCCTGGAGCAGGATGTCGAGGCCACTATCACCAGTAGACTTTGACATGGTTTTCATTGGTCACTCCTAACGAGTTTGAGCATTCCTGCAGCCGGACGACGGTGCCGGTAAGTGTTGAATTTAGGCCTCAACAGCGGCTCGTGGGTGTCTCGAATGTGAACAGCTTCGGCGCAGACGAATTCACCTTCTTGTGAGATAGAGATAGACCGTCAGAACCACCATTGCCACCGCAATGGCGCAATTACACGCCCGAATGAAAACACTCGATTTCGTGGAGGACGAAACTGTCAGGTAGATCGGCGCTGCCGTGGCCAGAATCAGCGAAGCAGCCCGAATTCCCTTTAGAAGGTATCCGAGAGTGTGGATTGCCGTTTCCATGTTCCCATTGATTCTTAGCTTCGCTTGTTCTTTCAGATATTGAGAGAAGGTGCCGAGGCAGCCGGGAATGCAGGCTCTTTTGGGCCACTGCACCTTGGAAGCTTTCACCTGCGGGTGGACCAGTCCTGTCCACGGAGCGGGAATACTCAGTCCCGTAACTCCATACCCAACTCGGGCGGGTTTGCCAAATGAAGGATCCGCCCTTTTCTTTAACGGTATTAGGGAGAATCATCAACTCTTAATTCTATGGGGTGCACTGGAACGGCTCTGGATTAGACTGTGACGCGTTTCGGCCCCATCTGTGTTTGTTGAATCGACACCTGAGGAACTTTCGAATTGGTCCGACTGAGTTTGCGTGCGTTGTCTGTTTATGGAAAGAAGGTTGCCGGCTCGCTGAAAGCAAGTGAACCCCAACTGAACCACCACTGCAGCTGTCCGCCTGGCGAATCGTGCTCGGTCGAAGTAAACGAGCTTCCGGGCCGGCGGTTTGAAGTACTCGTAAGGCGGCCGCGCCCGGTTATCGAGGACCACGGGTGGTCCACGATAACTGCTGTAAACGGGATGTATCGGCTGCTTTTTGATAAGAGGGCAAACGCACTACGAATTCGGGACGCCGTTGCCGCTATCGTTGGCGCCGCTATTGAAAAGCCTTACCCGAAACCGACGAGTCCATCGCTCGAGGATCTCAACATTGTGCTCGTTGACTCCGCCATCCTGCATAAGGCTCAACGACTGATTGGAGGATGCCGCGTGTGCAGCCGTTCGGCTGACATTCCATTCAACAGCATTCTGGACAGCATCACCGGTGGCGATCCTAGCAATACGCGATACATCCTCGCGGAAGGGTCCGCAAAATGTCCTCGTTGCAGGCGTGATGTTAAAGAAAACTCCCTGGTGGAATATCAACCGTGGCAGGAGATCGAGTCCTGAGACCACTCTCGTCCGTCCAAATTTTCCCTGCCGTTACAACCCGCGGTGGACATCACAACTGACCGACGGCCTCGAGTCTACTCCTCAACTCCGCGAGCTTTTCGTTAAACATCGCTTGCTGAGCAGCATTCGGCATGAGGTCCCGCAACCTCGAAGTCACGGTGTCGTAGGCCTTGCGCGCATTCAAATGGTTACGCCTGGCGGTGTTCCGGAACTCCGTTGTTTTCGCAACATCCATGATTGTCAGCGCAACATCGAGGTCGATCAGGAGGGACTCCACAAGGGCCTCATTACTGGCCTTGATTTCCTCGATCATAGGTCACCTCAATGAACCTGAGGTGCAATCGCAATTCCTCCTGCTGTCCGTCCCGCAGTTTCTTCAAAAGAATTGAAAGAAAATGCTTTCTTTTTATGTCCCCGTTGGATACTGGCGCTCAACCATTATCACTTTTCTCCGGGCGATGCCGAAAAAGCATCGCCCTTTTTCTTTCTGGCGCGGCCAGACAATGGCCTTTTCCAACAAAATCTAACAACCCTGTCGGAAAGTAACCCAAAATAGGCGAGAATATCGGGCTGCTTCTGACGGTTCGAATCTCCGGAACCTGCAAGCTGCGGTTAGTTGAAGAAAAGAGAGGAAATAGGCGGGGCGGGCGTGTTTCTGCCCGCGCGGCCCAGTTATGGCGCGTACGGATTCCTTTGAAAACATACAGAAAACTCTGGATCTGGCAGGGCAGGAGCTCAGGATTCTGCACCAGATCAGCTCCACGATCAGTTCCACTCTCGATCTCGATGAAGTACTTCACCAGATCATCGGACTCGTAATCCAGGTAACCCGGGGCGATTCCTGCTTCCTTTATCTCCTGGATGAAACGGAGGACTTCCTGATCCTGCGGGCTTCCAAAAACCCGCACCCGCGGCTTATCGGGCGCATTTCAGTGAAGCTGGGAGAGGGCATCACGGGCTGGGTCGCACAGGAATCACAGCAGGTTGCAATTGCTCGCCATGCCTCGAGGGATAGCCGGTTCAAGTTCTTCAACAACCTGCCCGAAGACAAATTTGAGGCGTTCCTCTCGGTGCCGATCATTGCGTCGGGCCGCGTGGTCGGTGTCATCAACGTGCAGCACCGCCGCGCGCATCGTCACAGCGAGGACGAGAAGACACTGCTGTCGATCATCGGACTCCAGGTTGGAAGCGCTATTCGGAATGCGCGTCTCTTTGTAGAGACGTCTCAGCGTTCACGTCAGATCACCACGCTCGCTAAGGTCGGTCAACTTATCGCGTCAGGGCAGTACCTCGACGAAATGCTGCAGTTGATCGTACGCATGATCGCCGAGATGATGCAGGCGCGGCTTTGCTCGATCATGCTCGTGGATACCCAGAAGAACGAGCTGGTCCTGAAAGCTGCGAAGTGCTCGAGCGAAGAGTACTGGCAACGCCCGAATCTGAAGATCGGCAGAAGTCTGGTGAGCCGCGTCGTCAAGGAGAAAGCTCCCCTGATGGTGAGGGACGTCACCAAGGAAGAGGGATACCTCTATCCCGAGCTTGCGACGAAGGAAGGCGTGAAGGGACTTGTATCCGTTCCGATGATCTACCGTGAGCACGTTATCGGCGTGATCAATGTGTATTCGGCCGAAGCGAAGGCATTCTCCAGCGAGGACGTTCGTGTGTTGACCGCTGTCGCTGATCAGGCGGCGCTAGCGTTCGAGAACACCAAGCTCAGCGTTGCCGTCCAGGAAACCCAGGAAGCGTTGCAAACCCGGAAACTTGTCGAACGCGCGAAAAGCATCCTGCAGAAACACGCGAACCTTAGCGAAGAGGAAGCCTACAAGCGGCTGCAGCAGCAGAGTATGAGGACACGGAAGTCCATGCGGGAGATTGCGGAGGCTGTGATCCTATCGCACGAGATTCAGGGATAGAGAAGAAATTGGAAACTGGACGAGTTGGAGGTCTTAAAATCGAGATTACAAAATCTTGAATTGGACCCCGTATCCGAAGGTCCGGCTCGTCCAATTTAAGATTTTGTAATCTCGATTTTAAGACCTCCAACTCGTCCAGTTTCCAATTTCTATGTGCGCGTCCCTACTCCACAAGCGCGCGCAACTCTTCTTCATAATATTTCCGGTAAAGGATCTCCCACTCCGCACTGCCTTCGGGGATCTTCCTCTGTTGGGATTCGATCTTCTTTCGGGCTGCCGCGTCGATGGTTTCTTCCTTCTTGAGCCACTTTGTCAGGATTTCAACGACCGCGAGCCGGATGGTGTTTCGGTCTTCGATGAATTCCACGGCGTCAATGGCAGCAAGCTTTTCGGCAACATGGTGGGACAGCAGATTAATTTTTTCGCGACTAAGACGCACGTTAGGCTAGCTCTACAGGACGAGCTTCCGCTCCTTCACGAGTTTATTTTTGATCAGCTTGAACATTTCCTGGTACGAGGCTCCGCTGGCCTTCATCTGATCCTGGTATTGGTTCAGAAGCACCCGAACTTCGTCATTAAGTCGGTCTTCCAAACTCGCTTCCTGCTCCATGACCTCGAACACCGGCTCTCTCAGATCCAGCCCATCCGGCACTGCAATCATTTCCTGCTCGACAAGCTCTGCAACGACCTTATCGGCGAGCACCCGGACGAACTCTTTTCGCACGCTCATCGGGGTATGGTCCCACAGTCTTCTTCAGGTTTTCAATTCCGAAGATTGGGCCGCACTCGCGGGACTATTTTCATCGGTATTGTTCTTCGCGCCGATCAAAGCGCGGGCAAGCTCAGCGAGCGAGCCAAAACTTGCGCCGGAGTGATGGGAACCTCCCATTGTCACTTGCCAGGAAGTGGTCTCGCGTTCAACGGTGACGATGAGGGCATCGGGCGCTTGCGAGACGATCTGATAGCCTTCCCGTTCCAGAACTGCCGCAGCAAGAACCGCGTTCAAGCCGTTGCCTCGGACAATCGCATATCCACGGGTGTCTGCCACGATCCGGAAAGCCCGTTCTTCGGGATGGAAGCGAATGCTTTCCGCCTCGAATGCTTCTGCGACGCTGCCGGCAAGAATGGCGTCCTCCGGTGTTCCTGCAGTCAGCCTGTTGCCCGGCGCAACCAGCCAGAGGGTATCGGCCATCCTCAGAGCCAGCTCAAGATCGTGAGTCGAGACCACGATGGCGAGTTGTTCGTCTCGCGCCAGGCGCCGCAGCAGGCCCATAAGATCCACTCGGGAAGGAACGTCAAGAAAGGCGGTCGGCTCATCCAGCAGAAGGATCGAAGGCTCCTGGGCAAGGGCTCGCGCAATCATGAACCGCTGCCTCTCTCCATCCGACAGACTCATGCTGTCTCGCGAGGCGAGATGAGAGGCACTCACGGCTTCGATCGCCCAGTCCACCACGTCGTGATCCGCCTGCGTCATGCGCCCTGACCAGTCCCAGTACGGATACCGTCCCAGTTCAACGACCCGGCGAGCCGTCAAGGCTCCAACCATCACTCGCTCGGTGAGTACAACCCCGATGCGCCGCGCCAGTTCCATCTGGCTGAGCTGTCCCAGATCCACGCCATCAATCTTCACGGAGCCTGAAAGAGCGGGTTGAATACGCGCGAGCGTTCTCAGGAGAGTCGATTTACCCGTGCCATTCGTTCCCAGCAGGCAGACCATCTCACCCGTTCGAGCGGTGAGATTCAATCCGTCCAGCACTACTTGTCGCGCGGTGCGCGTTTTGTAGCCGATGGCCAGATCGATGGTCTGAACCGCCACGCTCATGCAGTAAATGCTCCTCGTCGGTTGCGCATCAGCACGATCACGACGACAGGAGCACCTATCAGCGACGTGACCGCGTTCAATGGAAACACGCCCGAGTTGCCGGGAAGCAGAGAGATGATCTGTGCGGTCAACGCGACGATACCTCCCATCAGGATCGTTGCAGGAACCAGTGATCGATGATCAGAGGTCCCAAGCAATCCACGACACATGTGGGGAATGGCAATGCCCAGAAATGCTATGGGACCGCAGAAGGCTGTGACCACCCCTCCGAGGATTGAGGCGCCGGCCATCGTCAGAACGCGCATGCGCCGGACGTTCAAGCCCATCGAACTGGCGTATTTTTCACCAAGAAGAAGCGCGTTCAGCTGCTTTGTTGTCAGCGCCGAAATCCCAAGTCCGATCAGAACCAGCGGCGCAAAGAGGGTCATCTTTCCCCACTGCACGCCGGAAAATGAGCCGAATCCCCAGGCGACCCATCGCTGCAGCTTGTCAGGATCCGTGCCGGCCACAAGCACCGTCACAAATGCCTGCGCAGCGTAACCGAACATCAGGCCCAGGATCAGAACCGTCGCAGGATTTTCAACGCGGTTCGATAATCCGAGAACCACGCTGATGGCCAGTGCCGCACCGGCGATTGAAGCCGCTGTAACGGCCGCGTCTCCAGCCAGGCCCAGGCTGGATGCAAAGACATTGGAGACGACCGCGCCGCTCGTCAGCAACACCAGCGCTACGCCCAGACTCGCGCCCGACGCAATACCCAACGCGTAAGGATCCGCCAGCGGATTTCGAAAGAGCGTCTGCATTTGCAGGCCTGCGATTCCGAGGGCAGCGCCGGCTAGAAGTGCCGTCAAAGAGCGCGGCAGGCGTACCTCTCTAATCAAAACATGAGCAGAGCTCTGTTCGGTATCCATTCCGGTGAGAACCGCAACAACCTGATCCAGGGGAACCCATACTGAACTGATTGCAAGCGACAGGAGGAAGACCGCAACCAGCGCCAACATCATTGCAGCGATGACAATCGATTCACGCGAGCGGCTGCTCCAGCGCCGCGCAACGGTGTGCGCAGGCTGCGATGAATGATGAACGGCGAGTCGGGGAGCGACTTTCACGACATTTCTATTCCCGGGGAACCTGCTTGTACCAGACGAACTCGTGATCTCTTGCGAGCTCAGGATGGAAGATCTTAATGAGATCTCCAAGGATCAAATCCGGTCGCGTGATTCCACGTGACCAGTAATCATATCCTCCGTTCTCATGGACGATCCGGTTATAGAGCCATACATTGCCCTGTTGAAACGACTTGAAGTGGCGGTATCTCGGCTCTTCAGCCAGCATGTCCTTGAGGCTCGTCCAGTCTCCTCCATTGATCCAGATATCGGCATCGGCGGCGCGGGCGATCTGCGATTCGATATCGACAGACGTTCCTCCTGAAGCCTTGTTCTCTGCCCAAACATAAACGCCTCCGGCGTCCGCAATCAACCGAGCGACGTACGAAGCGCCCCCGGAGATATCAAACGTGCCGCGGTACACCGTACCCGTCATGACGCGAGGACGGGCTTTTTCCGGAAGTTTGATGACCCTGTCTTTCAGAGCCATGTATCGATCGCGAATCGCATTGAATTGCCCGTTGGCCTTTCCCTCTTCATTGAGAAACACGGCCATGAATTTCAGCCATTCGGCGCGGGCCAGTGCCGACCGCTCCTGCCACTCCACGTTTGTCACGACGGCGATTCCCGCCTTTTGAAGGGTGTTATAGGCTTCAGGGAAACCGCCACTCGACATGACAATCGCCGGCGCCTTCAGGATAACAGTCTCCGTGTCGATGACATCGTTCGCGGCGTACTCCGTAACATGACCCTGACGAATCCAGTCCAGGATCGGTTCTGTGGTGATGTAGCGAGCCTGCGCGACTCCGGTGAGAACCTCAACGTGACCAAGATCGACAAGCAACGGCATGTGGGTCGAGGACGCCGAAAAGAGAGACGTTATGGGAACCGTTATCACCGGAGCCCTGGAGAGAACTGCCGGCAACTCCGGCCTCGGTGCGCCGCACTGCAGAAGCACATACTTCTCCTCCATGCCCACGTCCGCAGGACGCCGAACGGTGACCACCTTGTAGGAGTTGTGATACTCGAGGGAAAAATTCTCTGCAAATTCCGGTTTGGTTTTTTCGGGAAAGTAATCTTTCGAGGAATCGAAGCTCTCAATGCAACCCTTGCGAGACGTGTCGGGTGCCTTGCCGGGGCCGGCGCATCCCACACTGACAAGCAACGCGGTGGCTATGAAAACCAGAGAGCGCAACATCGGAAAGCGTAGAAGTCTAAGAGAGAAGGTTGGCACGGGCATCTGAATAGTTGCTGAAGTTCCTGTCAGAAAAGAGAGTCCCTATCGAAAACCGCTTCGTGTGTACATAATGCTTCCTTTACAACCATGGACTCAACCGTAACACACGATAGTCAGCACGACGCTGCCGGCGCAGACGAGTTTCATGTCGAATGGATGGAAATCGCGCGTATCGTTCTTGTCTTCCTTGCCGCTGCGGCAGTCTGGCTCCAGCTCTGGGAGCCGGTTTCGGCATTCAGTCTGATCGGAATTGTCGCTGCCCTCATCGGAGGCTATCCCATCTATCACGAAGCCTTGGAGTCGATGCTCGAACGGCGGATGACGATGGAACTCTCCATGACGATCGCTATTGCCGCGGCGCTGATCATCGGGGAGTATGTCACAGCCCTCGTCATCATCGCGTTTGTGCTCATCGCGGAGATCCTGGAAGAGTTGACCGTCGGACGGGGCCGCAAGGCGATTCACGACCTTCTCAATCTTCTCCCCGCCGTTGCCTCGGTCAAACGTAACGGACGTATCGAGGAACTCCGGGCCGAGGACCTGCGTCCCGGCGACTTGATCGTCGTAAAGCCGGGGTCAAGGATTTCGGTTGATGGAATCGTGAGGGGAGGCCATTCCTTCGTCGATCAAGGCGCGATCACCGGAGAATCGTTGCCGGTAGAGAAAATTCCAGGCGGGGCCGTCTTTGCGGGAACCATCAATCAATCCGGGGCACTCGAGATTGAAGCCCGCGGCATCGGACGCGATACCGCTTTCGGTAAGATCATTGCTGCCGTCGAAGAGGCCGAGCGATCCCGCGCTCCAATCCAGCGGATTGCCGACAGACTCGCCGGATATCTCGTCTACTTCGCCCTCGCTTGCGCGGCATTGACGTTTCTCTTCACCCGAGACGCGCGATCGACAATCTCTGTTGTCATCGTTGCGGGCGCTTGCGGCATCGCGGCGGGAACACCGCTTGCAATCCTTGGAGGCATCGGTCTCGCCGCCCGAAACGGCGCGATTATCAAGGGAGGCCGATATCTTGAAGCGCTGTGGTCGGCGAAGACTGTCGTTCTGGATAAGACAGGTACGCTGACCTTTGGGACTCCTGAAGTCACCGCCATTCATCCCGCTGCAGGAGTAAGCCCTGAGAGTCTGATGGAAGCTGCGGTGACTGGTGAACGTCTTTCAGAGCATCCGATCGGCAAGGCAATCCTTGCGCGCGCGACAACCATGACGCTCACCCCGCGGGAGCCCGAGGGATTTCGATACTTTCCGGGAAAGGGTATCCGATGCAACGTCAACGGCGATGAGATCGTTCTCGGCAGCCGCAACTTCCTTGAAGAGCTTTCCATTCCAGTGAACTCTCGCACCAACGGTGCGACGGGATCCTCCGACGTTTTTATCGCGCAGAACAAACAGTTCCTCGGAATTGTTGAAGTGGCGGACACGCTGCGGCCGGAAGCTGTGGAAGCGACCGCAGAACTGTCAAAGATGGGCTTCCGAACGGTACTTCTTACTGGTGATCATGCCAACGTCGGCAAGACGGTCGCGGAGCGTCTGGGCGTCAACGAGTTCGCCAGCGAGTTGTTGCCTGAGCAGAAGATGAAACGGATCCAGGAACTGATGACGCGTGACGGCAACGTCATCATGGTTGGCGATGGCGTTAATGATGCGCCGGCTTTGATGCAGGCAACAGTCGGTGTCGCCATGGGTTCGGGAACGGATGTCGCGCGTGAGACGGCCAGCGTCGTTCTGCTGGGAAACAACCTGATGGATTTCGTGGCCGCGCTAAAGATCGCGAGGCGGGTTCATCGCACGATTCTCGTGAACTTTGTGGGTACGCTGGCCGTAGACGGCATGGGCGTCCTGCTGGCCGCACTCGGATTTCTCAACCCGCTGCTCGCAGCGTTTATCCACGTTTCGTCCGAGCTGGTGTTCATTCTGAACTCTGCCCGTCTCCTGCCCTCTACACGGACAGAACAACCACAGCGAGGAGCGTAGACGCAGCGGCAGCCAGCACTGTCACCTTCAAGGCATTGCCCACATCTTCGTCTGACCCGGCTGGCGGGTCTGCAGCATCCCCCACCCAGATATCGGTGACGAGCGCGCCGTCCCTCCGGATGGGCCCAATCAAACGCCGCTGCAGCAAACCGGCCATTGTGGCTTCGCTCCAGCCGGGATTAGGGCCCGGGACGATGGCGTGCTGTCTCAAACCGATCTGCCAACCCTTCAGAGGCGAAAGACCCCGAAAGGGAAGAGCGCAAAGAGGAAGAAGAATCCAGGCCAGTCGCGCCGGAATGAAGTTCATCAAATCGTCGAGACGGGCGCCACACCAGCCGAACTGCAGGTATCGTTCGGTCTTGTAGCCCACCATGGAATCCATCGTACTTGCGACCTTGAACAGGAATAGTCCGGGGAGTCCTGCGACGACATACCAGAAGAGAGCGCTGAGGAATCCATCGACGAAGCTCTCAGAGAGACTCTCAATCGATGCGCGACGGCACCCGACGATGTCCATTCGACCCGTATCACGTCCGACGAGCATGGCGATTGCCGCATGCGTGGCCTTGAGTTCACCGCGTCGTGCTGTATTGCGGACGGCTCGAACGTGGTCGATGAGATCGCGCATCGCGAAAAAGATATAAACGCAAAGCACGTGCACGGCCGATCCGAGTTGCGGATTCCGCAACGAGATCTGATGAATTGCGAAAGCCGGAAGCCCGATCCAGACGAGAGCGAGAAGCAGAAGTAACACACAGCCTCCGGCATAGCCGGTAAGCCCCATGCGGCGGAGAGTCCCTTCGAAGAACCGCAGCGTGTCGCCGAGAAGACGGATCGGATGCAAACGCAGCTGCGGATCTCCAAATACCGCGTCGAGTGAAAGTCCGATGAGAAGAAGCCAGCCGGAAGGAGCTAAGCCTTCAAATCCCATTTGGATGTCCAGCCCAAGGCGGCCGCGTCATAGACCGCATCGAGCGGGCGATTCATATCGACATCGAGCTTCTGCCAGAAGAAGTACCAGGCATCCGTTTTCGCGGAGAGGGCAGTCGCGAGCGTCGCGGCCTGGTGCCGGAGAACATCGCGGGCGGACAGAGGAGGAAGAACGCCGAAACGAACACGATCCAGCACAGCCGCGAATGCGTATGATGCGGCAGCAGCCTGAGGCTCGTAGAGGACTGCATTCCTGTTCTTCAGCAATAGATCCATGGAGTTCTCGGACAGGCGGTCCCGCATCGCGTCGAGGAACGCCGTCTCAGAGAATCCGAAACGACGCAGCGCGTGCACCAGGCTTCGGGTGAATGACGGCTCGAGTCCATTCTGCCAGCGCAGCGCATCCTTCGTGGCAGAACGCACTGCAACGCCGAGCAGTTCGCCCATCTTGCTGTGGGGATTTGTCGCGGAGTATTCATAAGCGCCGCTGACGATGGGGGCCGCCAGGCAGATCTGATCTGTTCCGGTCCCGGTCGCAAGATCCTGCGAGTAGCGGCTCGAGATACCCAGTTCCATCAGCGCTGCGCTCTTGCCTTCCGTAATGGTGAGGATGGCGCGCACCTGAGCCTCCGGCTTTAATGGCTGATTGACGAGCACCATCGTGTTGATGGTGCCGGCGACGTGCGGAAGCTTGCTCCAGCCTTCTGGCGTTTCCGCCCATTGCGAAGGGTCTCCGGCGGTTGCAGCGTTTCCTTCGACTCCCGCAGTAACGATCGCATCAACCCGCAGCCCCTCGAACGTTGCCGACTGATGCGACGCATAGATCATATTGGCCGCAGTCCCCATAACGGCCGTGGTCTGCGGGGACAGCGACAACTCCTCGCACACGTTGCAGTGATAGCCCTCCATGCCCGCTTCCGTGATTTCAACAAAGCGTTCATTGTGCCCCGCGGCTTCGCAGCTCTGATGATTGACCAGATGACGAATTTGTTCGCTCACGCCTCCGACGCACGACGACGTCGTGATCACGCGATGCGGACAAAGCAGATCGACAACGATAAAGCGGCCGGAGCGGAAAGCTTCAAAGGTGGACGCCGAAAACCAGGGGGAGCGCTTCCAATGTGCAGTCGAACTCATGCCGGCGCAGTTGGCTCCTTTTGCGCGTATTTCGCGAGACAGTCGGGGCAGATGCACTCTGCAAACTTTGACTTCATTTCATCCCGCGCAGCATCGGAGATGTTGACTCCCGCGCACCAGCAGCCTGCGTCAGGCACGGGGCAGCAACTAAACGACTCTCCGCAGGATTCGCAGATAACTTGACGCTGACCGTTCGCAGATTCCATGTGTGACTTGGTTGTACCACAAAAAGAGAATCTGTTTGCAGAGGTCTCGACCCGCGTGCTAGTCTCCGCTCGTTATCGGTTAAGGGAATCCGGTGTGAGTCCGGAACTGTCCCGCAGCGGTAAGCAGGAACGACCGCCGTAATTCACGCACTGGTTCGCGCGGCGAACTGGGAAGCAACGGCCAGTAGGAACGCATTTCAAGCCTGCAAGTCCGAAGACCTATCGATAACCGGCTCAAAACGCCGATTTCATTCGAGCCTTCGGGAAGAAGGGCAAGGATGGGCTTCACACGAATCCCTTCACAATCCATCTTTCCGCGGCTCCTGTATACGGAGTTCAATCATGTCTATTTCTACCGAGCGCGGAGATACAGGGGAGACCAGTCTTCCCGGAGGTGCGCGACTCTCCAAAGCGGATTCCAGGGTTGACGCCTATGGCACGATCGACGAACTGATTTCGTCCATCGGCCTTGCTCGTGCCCTCTGTCCGAACCCCGAGATTGCTGCGGCGGCGAAGTCCATCCAAAAGGAACTCTTCAAGATCGGTTCCGCGATAGCGGGGCCACGCACGGATCTGAAGCCCGAAGTTCAGATCGACGACGCCATGGTGGAGAGCCTCACGCAGGAAGTTCATCGGATCGAAGCGACCGACGGAATGCTCGCCGACTGGGCGCTTCCGGGTGAAGACGCCGCATCGGCATCGTTCGATCTGGCGCGCACCGTATGCCGTCGTGCCGAGCGCCTCGCCGTGCGCGTCTCAACGGAAGGGACCATCATTCCTCCGAACGTGCTCCGCTATCTGAATCGTCTGTCCGATCTGCTCTGGTTATACGGCCGGTTGATTGAGCTCGAGAAGAACATCGATTCGAAATTACGCACAAACGACGGGCCTCGATGGTCCCGAGCCTGGTAACAATGGCGGCGAGGCCCATCTTCATCGGTGGCACGGGATCGCACGTGGGAAAGAGCTGGGTTGCTACGGCGCTTTGTCGCTACCTGTATCGCATGGGGCATCGTGTTGCGCCCTTCAAGGCACAGAACATGTCGAACAACTCCGCGGTCTGTCCCGATGGTGGCGAAATTGGACGGGCCCAGGCCGCACAGGCCGAAGCCTGCGGAATTCTCCCGCACACGGATATGAATCCGATTCTTCTGAAACCAACAGGAAGCTACGGAAGCCAGATCGTTTTGAATGGCCGACCCTGGCAGACTTTAAGCGCCCGCGACTACTACACGCACTATGACTTTCTCCTCGGCAACGTTCTCGATGCATACGAGCGATTGAGTGCGGACTACGACTTCGTGATCATCGAAGGCGCCGGCAGCATTACGGAACTCAATCTCAAAAGTCATGACCTGGTGAATCTTGGCCTTGCGGTCCGGCTGAACGCGCCGTGCATCCTGGTTGCGGATATCGACAGAGGAGGTGTCTTCGCTTCCGTGACCGGAACCTGCCGGCTTCTGGACGAGGAGGAAGCACCGCTCGTTCGGTCGTTCCTGGTGAACCGCTTTCGCGGCGACAACTCGCTCTTTAGCGACGGCGTCCCGATACTCGAAGAAAAATCAGGACGTCCCTGTCTCGGTGTCTTTCCCTTTATCAGCGATGCTCACCTGGATGCCGAAGACAGTGTGAGTCTCGAGGATCGCGCAACCCCTCAATGCGCCGTTCCGCACCAACTACATGGGCAGAGCAGTGTCGCCGTCGTTCGCCTGCCGCACATCTCCAATTTCACCGACTTTCGCCTTCTTCCCGATGCGGCCTTTGTGACAGGACCCGTCGCGACCCGATTCGACACAATCATTCTTCCGGGCACGAAGTCCACCATTGAAGACCTGCTCTGGCTGCGTGAGAGCGGCATGGATCAATGGCTGAAAGATCAATTCGATACCGGGAGCCGGCTGATCGGAATATGCGGTGGCTATCAGATGCTCGGCACCCGCATCTGTGATCCCTATACCGTGGAATCTCCAGTCCACGAAGCACGAGGCCTTGGCTTTCTTCCTGCAGAAACACATCTCACCAGCGGAAAGCTCACACGCAACGTTTCGGCGCGAACGCCTTCAGGTCTAAGGTTCGAAGCGTATGAGATTCACATGGGAATCACCACGACCAGCGGAAATGCGAAGCCATTCGCTGTTCTTGAAGATGGCACCGAGGATGGCATTCGTGCGGAGCGCGTCACAGGCACGTACCTTCATGGCGCTCTTGAAAACCGTCCGGTGCTCGAGGAGCTTCTCGGACATTCTCTACAGACACGGCCGGTCCTCACCAAGGAGGCGGGATATGACCGTCTGGCAGGTTGGTTCGCCGAGCATGTGAACCATCGTGTTCTTAAACGCGAGTACGGAATCTGAAAAAGTCAGGAACTCTTAAGGGTTGTGTTTTTCATGCGTGAACTATGATCCGCGCACTTCCAAAGGCTTTTGAAAGGAGTTTTGCGTGAGCACAGCACAGAGTCGAGTTACGCCTGGAGTCGAGACTTCACTTGAGGGAGGCAAGACGCGATATAGGTATTTCGAAGCGAAGGAATCTGTCCTCCGGCCGCTGATGGATGACCTGTTTGCGAATCACTGGTCACACATTGTGATTGGACCCTGCCTCGAAGGCGTCGTCTATGAAATCCAATTCGAGAAGGCGCCAAACGTCACGCATTCCGATGGCTACATGACTGTGGACCTCGGCAAGAAGCAACCTGGGGCTATGGACCATTTCACACAAGCGACTCGCTTTGACCGCGAAGTCAAAACGCTGCGCGTCGTGGAGGGAAACCTGTTCGTCTGCCAGGGGTGCTGCTGCAGAAATGTCGAGGCCGGTAACCCGCCTGTCCCGCTCGAACGATTCAAGAAAGAGTGGAAGGAGCGGGGTATCCGCTCGCGTGTTCATTTGACGGTTTCCGGATGCCTGGGGCTGTGCAGTGTGCCCAACATTGTTCTGTTGATGTATCGAGGCGAAACGGTCTGGTTTCACTCCATCAACTCAAATCACGATGTCGTTCTGATCTATGACTACATCGAACGACTTCTCCAGCTGAATCGATTTGTCTCGCCTCAGGAACCGCTCTCGCGAAAAGTTTTCCAGCGCTATCTCACGGACGCGCTGTTCCCTGAACGTCCGTGATGCCGAAATTTGTTGCCAAGAGGAGTGTCATGAAAATTGGTTCGCCCGCTGCCTTTGCCTCACTCGTCGCTCTTGTTCTCTTTGTAAATCCTGTGCTGGCGGAAGACCTGACCGGCAAGATCCTGGATCCGGACGGCCGCGCCGTTGCTAACGCGTCCTTACGTCTCTATGAGCGCAACTCGGGGGATCTTCGAACCACAAAATCCTCCTCGGATGGCGCGTACTCCTTCAAGGGAATCGCACCCGGCGACTATCTCCTTGAAGCGGACGCATCGGACTCCGCATTGAATGGATCGAAACAGCTGACCGTAACGGGCAACCAGACAGAGAACCTGGATCTCAAGGTATCCGGAAAGTCGACCGAGATTTCTGTCACTGCAAACAGTACGCCGCTTTCGGTGCAAGCCACCGGAAAGGCCGTCGATGTCATCGACGCCACGGAACTCGCACTGAGAAATGAATCCTCGATCAGCGAAGCCCTTCGTCCGCTGCCCGGCGTGCGTGTACAGACCGTGGAAGGCCCGGGCAGCCTCACAGAAATCAAAACTCGCGGCCTTCGGGCGGCCGACACCGCGTTGCTGATCGACGGGATGCGATTTCACGACGCGTCGAGTATTCAAAACGATGCGACCGGATTCCTTGGAGACATGATGGTTGTGGACACGGACCGAATTGAGTTTCTCCGCGGTTCCGGTTCATCTCTGTACGGATCCAACGCTCTCGGTGGCGTTGTAAACGTGATTTCCGGAACGGGCGGTGGCCGGCCACGCGGATCGCTTCGCGTCGAGGGAGGCGGCCTTGGAATGATTCGTGGTGTCGCCAACGTCAGCGGCGGAGTTCTGGAGGACAAGTTGACGTACAGCGGCGGGGCGTCTCACTTCTACATGACGAACGGCGTACGCGACCACCTCCCGTACCGCAACAACAGCCTGCAGGGCTCCGGCAAATACAGTTTTCGCCCGGGAATTTCTCTTACCGGTAGAGCGTGGTACTCGAGCAACTATCTCAATTCGACCGAAACCCCGACGTTCCTCGCGTCGATGCCGAACAATCCAAACGGGGAAGTTGAAGCGATTGCACTTCCGACTTCTGAACTCGAAAAGTATGAGACGGGGCAGCCCTTCAATGCAGGCAACGCCACGTTCATACCGAACGCAATCGATCCCGATGGTCGTCGGCAGGCAAGTTTCCTTAGCGCGATGACGGTGTTTCAGCACCAGGTGTCCGCCAACACGTCCTATCGCTTGGGATATCAGGCGGTGGATACACGCCGCGCTTTCCTGGATGGCCCGCAGGGTCCCGGATCGTTTGAACCTGGTCCCGGCGAACGCAGCAATTACGGTGGTTACATTGACACGACTCAGGCACGGTTAGACCAGCGCATCGGACAACACAACCTCGTCAGCGTGGGATATGAGTTTGAACAGGAGAAGTACCGGACTTACGACGGCGGCGCCTACGGATCTCCTTCGGCGAATCAGGTGGAACTGCGCCAGCGCAGCCACGCGATCTATGTTCAGGACCAGGTAAATCTCCTTGACGACCGTCTTCAGCTGACAGCAGCGGGCCGGGCCCAGTTCTTCCGATTGAAGGATCCGGAGTTCGAAGGTTTCTCAAATCCCTATTCGAATCAGATTTCGTCGCTGGATGTTCCGACCGCCTATACCGGCGATGGCGCTCTCGCCTACTTCATCGGAGAATCGGGGACAAAGCTTCGTGCTCACGTTGGTAACAGTTTCAGATCGCCTTCCGGTTACGAGCGATTCGGGTCGTTCTTTGGATTCTATTATGGTGATCCACGCCTTTCGCCGGAGCGAGCGATTGCAGTAGATGGAGGAATCGATCAATCCCTGCTGGATTCGAAGCTGGAGTTGAGTGCCACGTGGTTCTACACGAATCTTCAGCAGATTATTGGATTCGCCGGCGTCACCAACGATCCCTTCGGGAGAACATCCGGATACACGAGCAGGCCCGGCGGCATTGCACGCGGCATCGAACTGAGTGGACGGATCTCTCCGAGCCACAACACGAAGATCCGTGCCTCTTATACCTATACGAACTCGGATTCACGCACTCCAACATCCGGCTCCGCCTATTACGGCGTTCTGGATGTTTCGCCGCACATTTTTACTGTAACGGCCACGCAATGGCTTAGCCGGAGGACAAGCGTTACTTTCGACATGGCGGCACATAGTGACTACAACATGGTGTTGTTTGGCGGTTTATTCGGCGGTGAGAGCCGGCGATTTCGGTTCACCGGTCCGGTCAAGGCCGATCTTGGGGCCCGGCATGACCTGCCATTTGGGGACGATCACAGCATCGAGATTTATGCGAAGGTCGAAAACATCTTCGCTCAACGCCCCTATGAGGATGGGTTTCTCGGACCGAAGGCCTGGGTCATCACAGGCGCTCGTGTGAACTTCTAAGTTCTTGGTGGCGGCGTCGGATCCAACCTCCCGTTCGATCGACTGTCTGACGCCGCTTTTCGCCGCGCGCGACCTGGGGAATGATCAGTTCCTTCTGGGGCGCGCAGTGCAGCAATGTGTTCGCAAGGAATGGCGATCAATGCTCCGGAGCCAGACTCGCTCAGAAACTCTTCTCTGGTACAGATCTCACGGCTGAGTCTCAGCCAACGTTCTATCCCCTCACATACGGAAACTTTCCCGTATGTACTATCGAAGCACTTCCTGTTGCCGATACTACCTGCTGCCGAACAAGCAGTATTGCGCGTGCTGCCCGCTGCTGAAGGAGGAGGTTCGAGTTGAGCGAAACGTGAAGTGGATGAAGCAGAGCCTGGCGCAGGCTTGAACCTGGTCGTTTCTGAGGAACTACCGCGCTGTTCGAACTACAGCGCGCCAGACCCTCTTCCACGCAATGACAATGCCGATGAAGCTGAGCAGCGTGCCACCCAGACACAGGCCGACGATCGCGATATCCCAAACCGGGCGACTGTAGTACCAGAACGAAAAGTCGAGGCTATGAAAGCCGTGATAGATCCACCGATTGATCCGCTCACGACGGTGTGCGCGAGCAACCAGTTCGCTTGACTGTGGGTCCACATACAGCCATGTGGATTCCGGATCGTCGAATTTGATCCGCAGGACCGGAAGCGGCGCAGTACGGTCGAACGCGTAGTAGTAAGAGTCGTAATCCTCGAGAACCGCTGCCTCGAGAATTCTCAGGTCAGGCGTCGGAGAAGTGACGCGCTCGATGATCGACTCAATGCTGAACGGTTCAAGGCGAACGTTCATCGCCGGAGCCGATACGAGAGCCGCAAGGGAACTGTCGGTTCTAACGCGATAGTACGGATCACTCTGTATCGCGAGGAACTCGATTTCTTTCGCGTCTGCCGCTTCCGAAATCTGCGGCAATCCAGTGGGAAATTTCCGCAGATCGAGTTCTGCACCCTGCAGGGCCGCAGCCTGCGGGCCTCCCATGGCGCCATCCGATGCCCAGTACCAGGGCTCGACCGAAAGAAAGCCGCTGAAGACCCACGTGGCTGTCAGGATTCCGAAGACCGCACCGGTGATGTAGTGCCATCGCAACCACCCTTTGTAGGGAATATGCGGTGGTTTGCGTCGATACTGAATCACCGCGAGAACGAGCCCGATCAACGCCGCAACCGTGGCCGGCCCGGACGTCCAGAGAATGACCTGACGCCACAGCCACGAATCCTTTCGAAGCGCTTCGAAGTACATCCAGTGCGGGATTGCGGAGATCCACGCGAGCCTGCGGCCGTTGCGCGTCGTCAGGACGACGGCTTCACCTGTGGCTCCCGAGACGTACAACTCGGTCCCGAAATCATCCTCGACGATAAACTTGTGCAACGGCAGATGCCGTCGAGCCAGTATCGTCCACTGATCGACACTGTCGAGGACGCCTGCAGCATGCACCCGATCCTCGGGCAGCTTCGTGAATTGATGCGCAGCTTCCGAGGCAACCTCGGCGGTCACATCGAGCAATTCGCCATTGTCGGCAAAGACCGTGACGAAGCCTCCGCCGATTTCAAAACGATACGCCGGGCGATTCACGATGTTCAGGAGCTTTGCCGCTTCAGGAGGGCTGCCGAGTTCAGCCTTCGTGAGAGCTTGTGCCGGGGTGAGACGAATGTTAGCCGGGTTAAGAGCAGGCAAGTGTTCGAGCCGTGCTTCCGGCGTAAGGCTCGGCATCCCGCGCGCGTAGATCATCGCGATGCCGGACACAAACCACATGAAGAACAGCAAGCTGAAAAGGATGCCGAGGTAGCGGTGAACCAGTATCAGCAGCTTCCGCATGGCGGACAGTGAGCCTCCCTGGAATCAGACTACGGATGCGGTGGTTGATCGAGTCTCAGCCATCGTTTTTGCGGAGTGCTTGAAACGCACGACGATCAGGGTCTGATCATCAACGACGGGGAGGTCCCCGGTGAACTGCTTGAGACGAGCATGAATGGCATTCCGGATATCGGTTGCGGAAGAATCCCACATTTCCTGAATGACGGCGAGAAGACGCTTGTCGCCAAATTCCTCACCCGTATCGCTGGTCGCTTCGACCACGCCATCCGAGAAAGCAACGAGAAGATCTCCGGGAGCGACAAACTCTTCGGCTTGTTGAAAGTTCGCGCCGGGCAGCAGACCCATCACGGGGCCGCCGGTTTCCAGCCGGTGGCTTTCGATCTGGTTATTCGTTTTCCTCAGGAGATAGGGCGGCAGATGACCCGCATTGATGTATTGGATCGTTGAGCGCTGCGGGTCGAAGGATCCCCAGAAGAGGCTTGTGAATCGCTCTGTCGCTGTCTTCTGGCAGAGCAGAGTGTTGAGCTGCCGGCTGGCATTAACGTGATCCTGAGTCGAGCGCGTCCACGAAACCGAATGGATAGCGCCGTGAATCAACGCCATCAGCAATGCGGCCGATATGCCTTTTCCGGAGACGTCGCCGAGGACAAGTGCCGTGCGATCTTCTGCGACATGGAAGACGTCGCAGAAGTCTCCCCCTACCTGCCAGGCGGAGATGCACTCGGCAGAGAAATCCACATAGGGTGAAATCGTTTCGGAGGAAGGCAGCAGATCCGCCTGCACGCGGCGCGCGAGGTTGAGTTCTCTTTCAATCTGCTGCCCGCGAAGGTAGTGGGGAAAGCGCACGGCGAGCAAGACCAGGGCTCCCATCAACGCGAGTGCCGCGGACAGACCGAGGATCAGATTAAAGCGCAGACCTGCAAAGGATCCGGACACGCTTTCCGGCAGAATGGCAATTTCGACATTCCAGTTCAGTCCGATAGGAGGTCGCCCACCCCGTCCGCCACCAAACTGTCCGCCGCGGACGCCAAAAAAGGGCTCGCCCGGATTGGGTGGCGGGGCCGGCGTAGGCGCTGGAGTCGGGGGAACCACAGCGGGCGGCGCAGACCCGCGCTCTCCAGGTCCAAATCCTCCAGGATTACCGCCGCGAGTTGCTCCCGGTCCGAGCGGTACGGTACGGAAAGAGCGAATCGAGACCAGCACGGGTCCCTGTGCCGACTCTTCCTGCTCGGGGGGGTGGGTTTCCTGAGTGAAGGGTCGGGGAAGTTTGTCTGCTGAAACGGGACCGGCGGGCGCGGGACCGGCAGCGGCAAGGGGCCGGCCCGTGCCATCAAGAATTCGCACCCAGGCTACCTGTTGATTCCAGTCTTCGAGGAATTCCTCGAGAATGCCTCCGACGATGCCCATGTCCTGGGTTTGGGCGGTACGGACAGCTCCGACGAGGGTATTGATCTTCCGCTGGGTGTCGCGCTCGGCCTCCTGCATGATGAGCTCGCCCGCGACGTACTTGTAGGTCCAGATGGACTGGAAAAGCAGCACGATGCTCAGGACAAAGCCCACCGCAATGAGACTCTTGAAGAGGAGGAATTTCTTGCTCTCGCTGGCCACGGCTCCAATAACCTCGTGCTCAACCTCTATATACGTATCAGACGGCAAAATTATGTACAGAGTCAGAAGGATTTAGGGAATTTTTCTTCCCCTTAAGGAAAATCCGGGCCGCTTCATCATGTTTGATTCTCAGACAATTTCGTAGTGACACGCCCGTCATCGGCCATTAATATTGCCCGGACCAAAAAATATAGGAGGGTTTCTATGAGACGTAGCCTGCTGTTACTTTCCGTTCTGATCGCACTCCTGGTTCTTGGGGCCTGCAGTTCCGAGCCGGCCAAAGCCCCTGAGCCAGCTGCAACGGATGCACCCGCCGCCACTACACCTGACGCTTCTGCAGATCCGTTGACCGGAACTTGGAAAGGGGACTGGGGTCCGTCGGCCAGCGATCGTAATGCCGTAACCGTGGAGTTGAAGTGGGATGGAACCGCCCTGACGGGCACCGTTAATCCCGGTCCAATGGCCGTACCGCTGACCAAAGGATCCTTTAATAAGGACACCGGAACGGTCACGATGGAAGCCGATGCAAAGGGCCACGACGGCAAACCCGTTCATTACACCATTGAAGGAAAGCTTGAAGGAACGACCATGAGCGGAAGCTGGAACCACGACGCCAAGAAAGGCGATTTCAAAATCATGAAGGGGTAAGTTTTTTGAGTCCGAGTGCGGGCATTGCAGGGAAGAGCAATTTGCCCGCACATCCCTCCGCTCCCAGCTGCACGGATCTGCCAACATTCCCGTCGTCGGGAACAAAGAAGAATTTAAAATCGGAAATCCGACAACTCAGACCCGAGATTGCAAAATCTCAAAAGTGAACGTGCCAACTTCAGGGTCTGCCGTCCAGTTTAAGATTTTGAAATCTCGGATTTGAGTTGTCGGATTTCCGATTTTAAATTCCTTTCTTCTGCTTCTTGAGTAACTTTCGCCGCTTCTCCGGGTCAGTTCGGGTCCATTCCAACTCAGACATTTTTGTCATAGCATCCGACATAAATGTTGGGTGTTTCGCTCGTAACTCGCGTGCTATAAGTTTCGCCATCCTGCGGTGCAACGTTGCACCACAGATATGACTGAGAGAGTCCTTGAGGCGTTTTTAGTCTCAAGGATTTTGTTTTTTGCGGCGGATGCGACGGTCGCAGCCGCCGATGTTAGCCACTATTTCGTGGACGATGGCGTCCCGTTACGGCACTACATGAATCATTGCCGGCGGGGCGTTTTCATTTTTGGGGGACTACAAAGCAAATGAAACGAACCTTCACTCACTGCCTCGCAGCCTTA
>Ga0070675_100000736_pt1 | contig 22835 bp, 16 predicted proteins | sample KBSM43metaG_FD_65343 | JGI IMG/M metagenome (GOLD analysis project Ga0070675, IMG submission 65343) | Miscanthus rhizosphere microbial communities from Kellogg Biological Station, Michigan, USA - KBS M4-3 metaG | ecosystem: Host-associated > Plants > Roots > Rhizosphere > Soil ... | reverse complement strand
CCCGTCCGGCTTTTTGTTGGAAACCTTCCATACGACGCTACGGAAGAAGACATCCGCTCGCACTTTTCAACTGCGGGCAATGTGCTAAACGTATTTGTTCCGCTTGACCGGGAGACCGGTAGAAAACGCGGATTCGCGTTTGTCGAGTACAACGACAACGCACAGGCGCAGGAGGCCATCCGGCTCTTCAATAATCAACCGTTCAAGGGACGTCCGCTCGCCGTAAACGAAGCGCGTGCTAAGGAAGCCCGGCCACCAGCACCTGGTGGTGGCGGCGGGTTCAGGCCGGGTCCCCGTCCACCCTCGACGGGAGGATTTCGTCCTTCCGGCCCCGGCGGTGCCCCGCCTCCGCGGGACTTCGATCGACCCGACCCGAGCGGTCTCGACCCAAGTCGAGACAAGCATGCTCGTAAATTCGGTCCGGATGCCAAGCCCTTCAAGAATCGGAACCAGAAGCTTTTTCGGCCGGAAGGCGGCAAAAAGACGCTGAAGGAGCGCATGAGCGGCCAAGTCTTCGGCATGGATGACGACAGCGATAGCTTGGCCGAACCGGAAATTGATAACTTTGCTGAAGGGCTGGAGGGCGACGAAGAAAATTCCTAAACCCAGCCGCTCATCGTCCGGTCTATCTGCCCATGAGAGACAAAACGATTCGCCCCATTGTTTTGGTTCTTCTGCCTCTTCTATTGGTTACGGCGACTGCAAGCCCTGCGCCACCAAGGATTTCGGAAGATCAGAAAATCACGCACGTCCTTAACCGGCTGGGATTTGGCGCACGCCCTGGAGACATCGAGCGCGTCCAGAAGATCGGCGTTCAGGCATATATCGAGGAGCAGCTTCATCCGGAACGGATCACCGATACCCTTGCCGATGACAGAGTCGGGGACCTGAATTCTCTGAAAATGAGCCGCTCGGACCTCCTCGAGCAGTTTCCGGATCCACAACAACTCGCCCGCCAGCTGGGAATTCGAAATCCAAACCAGAAAAAGGACGCGACAGACCCTGCCGCCACCCCCGCCGAGCAGCGGAAACAGGCCGCGGCAAGAGCGAAAGTCCAGGAATACATGGTGGAGAACAAACTGCAGCGCCCGCCACAATTGCTGCAGCAGCTGATCTCGAACCGGGTCATCCGCGGAGTTTACAGCGAGCGCCAGCTTCAGGAAGTGATGACCGATTTCTGGTTCAATCACTTCAATGTCTACTGGGACAAGGGTGCGGATCGCTGGTTGACGACGGATTACGAAATGAATGTCATCCGGCCACGAACAATGGGCAAGTTCAAGGATCTGCTGCTGGCGACGGCGCAAAGCCCGGCGATGCTCTTCTACCTGGACAACCACCTTTCGTCTGTTCCGGCACCTGCCGTCGAGGCGCTGCGCAAAAGGGCGAACGCAAACAACAAGCGCACGCCCGGCATCAATGAGAACTACGCCCGGGAGTTGATGGAACTGCACACGATGGGCGTTGACGGCGGGTACACGCAGAAGGATGTCACCGAAGTCGCACGGGCATTGACGGGCTGGACGATAGATCAGCCGAGGATGAACGGAACGTTCATCTTCCGGCCACAGATGCACGATCGCGGCGAAAAGTCCGTACTCGGACACAAAATCCCAGCCAACGGCGGTATGCAGGATGGCCTTCGCGTGATGGAAATCCTTGCGAGTCATCCGAGCACGGCACGTTTCATCTCCACAAAGCTGGTACACAGGTTCGTCAGCGACAATCCGCCGCAGGCGCTGGTGGACAAGGTTGCGGCAACGTACACGAAGACTGATGGAAATATCAGCGAGATGCTGCGCACCATCTTCTCCTCCGAAGAGTTCATGTCGCCCGAATCCTATGGGCAGAAAATGAAGTCGCCATTTGAATACGTCGTGTCATCGATTCGGGCACTCGGCGGGGAAACCGGAGGCAACCAGCAGATTGGGCGCGCCATCGGACAGATGGGGCAGCCTCTCTATCAATATCAGGCGCCCACCGGTTTTCCGGACCGTGCCGACTTCTGGATGAGTGATGGCGCGCTTGTCGCCCGCTTGAACTTTGCCGTAACCCTGACGTCCGGAAGGATTCCGGACACGAGAATCAGCCTCAACGGATTCAAGGATGCCCAGGCAGCCGCGCTTTATCTTGGCTCGCCTGATTTTCAGAAGAGGTAGGTGCCCCATGTCACAATCACGCCGTTATTTCCTGAAGTCGAGCGGACTCGCCATGGCGAGTTTCGCCGTAGCTCCGTCGTTTCTGGTTCGCACGGCAATGGCTCAGGGAACTGTTGCTTCAAAGGACCGGCCAATTCTGATTGCAATCTTCCAGCGCGGCGCCGCCGACGGAGTGTCCGTCGTTCCTCCCTTTGGGGATAGTCATTACGCGAAAGCCCGGCCGCAGATTGCGGTGGCCGCACCGAGCCGCAGCGCGGCAGACACCGCGATCGACCTGGATGGCTTCTTCGGACTTCATCCGTCGCTGAGCCCGCTGAAGTCGATCTACGACGAGGGTCGCCTCGCAGTGGTTCATGCTGTGGGCTCGCCGGACAATACGCGATCGCATTTTGACGCGCAGGACTACATGGAAGCGGGGGCCCCCGGCAACAAGAGTGTTCCAGACGGATGGCTCAATCGTTACCTGCAGGGGTCGGCGAAGACCGATGCCACCGCATTTCGCGCCATCGCGCTCGATGCAAAGATGCCGCGAACGCTGATGGGATCCGCGCCGGCTCTCGCGCTGGCCAAGATCCAGGATTTCGACGTCCGCGCCGGCAATCCCAAACAAGGCGCCAGCGGCGACCTCTACGCCGCCTTCGAGGCCATGTGGCGCAACTCCACATTTGACGCCATCAAGATGCTGAAGAATGCCAACCCGCAGCGATTCCAGCCCGAAAATGGGGCGCGATATCCCGGCGGCCAGTTCGGACAGAGTCTTCTCCAGATATCCCAGCTGATCAAAGCCGATATCGGTCTTGAGGTGGGATTCCTGGACATCGGTGGCTGGGACACTCACGCGAACCAGCCCGGCCAGCTGAATCAGCGTCTGCGGGAATATGGAGAGGGTTTGTCGGCTTTATACCGTGACCTCGGCGACGACAGAATGCGAAACATCGTGGTCCTGACCATGACCGAGTTCGGCCGGACGATCAAACAGAATGGCTCCGGCGGAACGGATCATGGTCATGCCAGCGCACTGTTTGTAATGGGCGGGCCCGTTAAGGGTGGCAAGGTCTATGGGAAATGGCCGGGGCTCGCACCCGAACAGCTCTACGAAGGGCGGGACCTGGCGCTGACCACAGATTTTCGAGACGTATTTTCTGAAGTGCTCAAGAAACATATGAGGGCTGTCGACACCGTTAAAGTATTTCCGGGCTGGCAGCCAGGGCAGACGTTGGGAATTCTCTGAACTCGCAACTGACGCAACTGGCGAGACTCTACGGAGTTCAGACGTCGTATGTGGACATGCACAAGCGTCGTCACCAGGCACACCCCGAATCGGTGCTTCTGGCGCTGCGGGCATTAGGAGCACCCATTGCGAGGGTCCAGGACGTTCCAGCGGCGCTCGCAGAGAAGCGCCAGGCTCTGGCACGGCGTGTCGTCGACCCCGTCATCGTGGCGTGGGACGGGTACCTCCAGGCGAAAAACTCGAAGCTCCCCTCCAATTCAAAGGCGACTCTGATTCTTGAAGACGGCAGTGCCGCAGTCTGGCCGCCACGCTCTCCTCTTCCTTACGGATACCATCAGCTTCGCGTCTCGTCGAGAGGCGCCAGCACCGGAAGCCTTCTCATTTCTGCGCCGAGGCGCGCACACTTCCCTTTCTCCGGAAAGACATGGGGCGTGTTTGCGCCGGTCTATGCCCTGCATTCGAAAAGGAGCCTGGGCGCGGGCGACCTGAGTGATCTGGAATCACTCATCGACTGGACCTCCGAGAGAGGAGGGCGCGTCGTTTCCACACTGCCGTTGCTGGCAACCTTCCTGGAGGAGCCCTTCGAGCCGAGTCCGTACTCGCCAATCAGCCGTCTGTTCTGGAACGACTTTTATATCGATCTCGCAAAAGTGCCGGAGTTGTCTTCATCAAAGCAGGCGCGGCGGCTGCTGGACGCCGTGCCGTCGACGCGGTCAACACTCGTCGATTATCGCGAAACTATGCGAACAAAGCGTCGCGTCCTGGAAGTCATGGCTCGCGGGTTCTTCGAAGGCGCAAGCGGGGAGCGTCGAAACGCGTTCACCCGTTATCTCAGGGACAATCCCGAGGCTCGAGAATACGCAAGCTTTCGAGCGCGTACCGACATGGAGCGTCGAGGCTGGCATGATTGGCAGAATAAGGGTTTCAGCATTGATCCTGCCGTCGAGCAATACCACCTCTATGTCCAATGGCTGATTCAGGATCAGTTGCGCGATCTGGCGGTGCGCAGTCGCAGCGCGGGTTGCCTGTTGTACCTCGATCTGCCGCTGGGTCTGCATGCGGACAGCTTCGACACCTGGCGATATCCGAACCTGTTCGTGAAAGGAATGAGCGGCGGCGCGCCACCCGATCCCGTCTTCACGACCGGTCAGAACTGGGCGTTCCAGCCCATCCACCCTCAGGCCATGCGCGAGGACGGCTACAGGTACGCGATCTCCTACATCCGAAACCACCTCCGCTACGCCAACCTGTTACGAATAGATCATGTGATGGGGCTTCACAGGCTTTACTGGATTCCTGAAGGGCTGACTGGAGATCGTGGCCTTTATGTCCGATATCCGGCAGCAGAGATGTATGCCATCCTCAGCCTCGAGTCCCACCGCGCAAATGCGGGGATCGTTGGCGAAAACCTCGGCGTCGTTCCAGCAGAAGTAAACGAGTCGATGTCCAAACATAATGTGAAGCGACTCTATGTTGCTCAATACGAAACGGCCGTCGATTCAGGCAGGAAAGCGCTCACGACTCCCCCAACAGGATCCGTGGCGAGTTTGAACACTCATGACATGTTTCCCTTCCGCGCATTCATCGATGGGAAGGATATCGACGCGCGGCTAAAGCTGGGGTTTCTCACCGTGAAGGAAGCAAACCTCGAGAGAAGAGACCGCCGGAGAGTGCGTCAGGCCTTTGAAAAGACTTTCGGCAAAGATATCTTTCAAGGATGCGTTAAGTTCCTGGAAAACAGCCGCGCCGGCATCGTTCTTCACAACCTGGAAGACCTTTGGGGTGAGACGAAGCCGCAGAACATCCCTTCGACAACGACCGAACATTCAAACTGGCGACGGCGAATGAGGTACAGTATGGAGCGTTTGTGTCGGCTGAAGACGATGTTTTCCCGATAGGAATCCCGAACCCCCAATGTCATTGCTCAGCGATCGAGACCTCTATCTGTTCAATGAGGGTAGTCACGTCCGTCTCTATGATCATCTCGGCTGCCACCCTGCAGAGCACGACGGACGGGCGGGTGGATGGTTCAGCGTCTGGGCCCCAGACGGCGAGACCGTGTCGGTTATCGGCGACTTCAATAATTGGAACCCTGAAGCAAATCCTCTCGCCGCACGGGAACAATCGGGTTTGTGGGAAGCCTTTATCCCTGGTATCAAAGCCGGGGATACGTACAAGTTTCACATCGCGTCCCGCTTTCACGGCTATTCCGTAGACAAAGCCGATCCCTTCGCTTTTCATTCCGAAACTCCGCCAAGAACGGGATCGAAGGTGTGGGATCTCGCCTACAACTGGGAAGATTCGAAATGGATGTCTGCGCGGGGAGAACGGAATAGTATCCATGCACCCATATCGATCTACGAAATCCATCTCGGTTCATGGCGCCGCATTCCAGAAGAGGGCAACCGTTCGCTGAGCTATCGCGAAATTGCGGGCCCGTTAGCGGAGTATGTGATCGAAACGGGATTCACTCATGTGGAGCTGATGCCGATCACGGAGCATCCGTTCTTCGGATCGTGGGGATATCAGACGACGGGCTATTTTGCACCGACCAGCCGATACGGGACGCCGCAGGATCTGATGTATTTGGTGGACTACCTTCATCAGCGTGGCATCGGCGTGATTCTCGATTGGGTGCCGTCTCACTTTCCGACAGATGAATTTGCATTGGGCTTTTTCGACGGAACGCACCTGTACGAACACGCCGATCCTAGAATGGGTGTCCATAAGGACTGGGACAGCTTCATCTTCAATTATGGCCGCCACGAGATACGCAGTTTCCTGCTGAGTTCGGCGATGTTCTGGCTCGAGCTGTATCACATGGACGGACTCCGCGTGGACGCCGTGGCCTCAATGCTCTACCTGGACTACTCGCGAAAAGAAGGAGAGTGGATTCCGAATGCCTACGGTGGCAAGGAAAATATCGAAGCAGTAGAGTTCCTGCGCCGGTTCAACACCGAAGTTTATAGAGCGCATCCTGACGTGCAAACGATCGCCGAAGAGTCCACATCCTGGCCGTCAGTATCGCGTCCGACGTACCTTGGCGGCCTCGGGTTTGGACTGAAGTGGGATATGGGCTGGATGAACGACACACTGAAGTATATGGGGCTCGATCCCGTCCATCGGAAATACCATCAGAACCAGCTGACGTTCCGGACGATGTACGCCTTCCAGGAGAATTTTGTGCTGCCTCTTTCTCACGATGAAGTCGTCCATGGAAAGGGCTCGGTGCTTGGCCGGATGCCCGGCGACCTCTGGCAGAAGTACGCGAACGTTCGGTTGCTGTTCGCGTATCAGTTTGCCCAGCCTGGGAAGAAGCTGCTCTTCATGGGGGCGGAGTTCGCACAATGGAGCGAATGGGCGCATGATCGCAGCCTGGACTGGCATTTGCTCGGCCTTCCATCCCACAACCAGGTCCAGCGGTGGGTTTCGGACTTGAACCATGCCTATCGGAACGAGAGAGCCCTGCACGAACTCGATTGTGACGGCAACGGCTTTGAATGGATCGATTGCAGCGATACAGACCAGAGCATGCTCGCCTTCCTGCGCAGACCCGCGTCAGACCGCGAGGCAATCCTTGTCGTTCTGAACTTCACCCCTGTGCCGCGCATGGGCTATAGAGTCGGTGTTCCCTGGGCCGGTCCCTGGAGAGAGATTCTGAACAGCGATGCCAAACACTACGGCGGTGCGGATTTTGGGAATCTTGGAAAGACGATGGCGCAAGCGATTCCGATGCATGGACGTCCGAACTCCGTCTCGCTGACGGTACCGCCGCTCGGCGCAGTCTTCTTAAAGGGAATCTCTACGGAGCAACTGCCAGGTTAAGCGGATGGCCCAGTTGATCCAGGTATCGAATTGTGCCGATAGCGCCGGAGCCTCCGGTTCCGTTGATCACGATGAACTGTGTGGCATACCCGCCGCCATCGACGAGATGAGGAAACACCACCGGTACAGACTCCCCGACATCTTTGAGAGGTCCCGTAGCGGTTATCGTGAACTGTTCGCGTTCATTGTAACGGGCGCGGAAGCCTGCGAACGTGACACCGGGCTGCGATGTGGTGGCGTACACGACACCCAGGTAAGGGGTTGGTGGCAGATTTTCGAAGCCCGGGATCTCATAAAGGAATCGGCTGAGATGTCCCTTGGGAGGAAGCGCAATCACGGACGACCTGCCGCTGTCCGTTCCATCGAAACCGATCATTTTCAAGGTAACTGTTGCTGGTGAATCCGATGAATTCGCGAGCGCCAGGGCTGGCATCGTCCCAAGTTCGACTGGGAATTCTCCGGTGAGTTCAGCGTACATCTTGAATTCTGATGCCGCCTCCACTGCTTCCACCGTGACGCTAAGAGAGCTATTTTCACTGAAATTCAAAATCGCATAGGCGAGAGGAGCGATCGATCCCGACGCCGGAACAACATCCGCAAATGCCGCAGTGATGTCAACACCTGAACCCTGAGTCTGGAGCGAAAAACTCTGGTGAGCGTCTATCGAATAGGCAAGGACTGAAACAATCCCCTTGTCAGTAGCGATCTCCGCCGGCATTCCCGGTTCACCGGGCAAACCTGCTTTGTAAAATCGGATCTCTCCGGAGATAGGCACATCCATGGGATTGACGAGGGAAATCTGACTGAACCATCCGCCGCCGTCCGCTATTTGCGGGATGGTCAGCGGGCTCGTGGTCAACCGATCGAGATTCTGGATCGGCAGATAGATGTTCACAGGAGGTCCGCCGGAACCCGCGCGCAAGGCGATCGTGGAAAGCGGGGTCGTGGACGTGTAAACCAACGTTCCAATCTGATCGACGGGGATATTGAACGGTTGAGCGTAGATAAAACCCGATAGCTGAGCGTGCCCCGCCAGCGTAAACGATCGATCGAGGACGGCTCCGCCTCCGTTCGGGGTAAAGTACACGGTAACAGCAGCGTCTTCGTCACTTCGATTGACCATCGTTATTGCGGTCGCGCTCGCGACCGCCGTCGACGCGAAGACTTGACCATTGGTCATTGGAGGAGGCGCCGGCACGGTCACTTCGTTCAGCAGCGTTCCAGCACTCCTCAAGTCGATGATGGCAAGACCCGAGGGAGACAGACCGGCGGAGATATCAAGAGAAGCGTAGCCGAATACAGGCTGAGCTGTCTGTCCCGCAGTCGAGGTGCTTGTTCCCCCATTCGTGGGGAAAGCGAACGGAATGTTTGTTTTAACGTCGTCCGCGTTGAGTTTGACGACAAAACCATCCTGAAACCCTGCACTCTTCGTTTGAAACGCGTCTGTTGAAACCGGAAAGTCCACGAGGGATGTCGTAAATCCCGTCATGTACGCATTTCCAGCGGAGTCGACCGCAATCGAAGTTATCCCCTCGACTCCGAAGCCACCCAAATATGTCGAATACACTACGAACGAGGCGTCAGACGCAATCTTCATGACGAAGCCATCTCGTGCGCCGCGGAGAAACCCGCTTACAGCATTGATCGCAAAGAAGCCCAGTGAGTTCGTGAAACCCGAGAGGTAGATGAACCCGTTGTTGTCAACAGCTATACCTGTTCCACTCTCCGTATCTTCCGCTCCGATGAAAGTGGAAAAATCCACATCCTGTCCATCGGGATGCATCTTGATCAGGAACGCGTCATTCGCGCCGGCATTGATGAACTGCGCGGGATTCTTCAGAGGGAAATCGAGACCGGATGTGGTAGTGCCGGTGATATAGATGACGTCGTCTCTGTCGACAGCGAGGCGTACGCCCTCATCAGAATTCGAACCTCCCCAAAACGTCGAAAAGACGAGCGCATTCCCCGCGCTGCTGAATTTTGTGATGAAGATGTCGTCAATACCGCCTCTGTAGGTGGATAGCAGAGGGCGCAAAAGCGGAAAATTCAGAGACGTGGTGATGCCGGTCAGAGTGATATTCCCGACAGAGTCAACGGCGACATCCAAGGCCTGGTCATCACCAAACCCACCTAGATATGTCGAGAAGCCCACAGTACCGGCTGCCGTGATCTTGGTCAGAAACGCATCGCGCAACCCCTCGCCGAATCGTGGCTGAAAGGCACTGAGCACGGGAAAATTCGAGGAGATGGTGGATCCCGCCACAAAGGCATTTCCTGCGGCGTCGACCGCGACACCAAAAGCACGGTCGCTCTGGGTTCCGCCCAGATAGGAAGAGAATTGAAGCGTGCCGGTGCTGTTTTCGAACTTGACCAGGTAAGCTTCCTGCGCTCCCCGCGGGGTCGTCTGAAAGCCATTCAGGATCGGAAAGTCGTTATTGAACGTGTAACCGACGACATAGATGTTTCCTGCCGCGTCCAGTGCGATGCTATGGGCTTCATCGTCAACAGCCTGTGAATTCAGCGTTGCTGGCGGAGTTCCCCCGAAGTACGTTGAAAAAATTACGGTGCCGGATGAACCCAGCTTGGTGACGAACCCTTCAAACCGCTTCTGGGGATCGGGGTTCAACGTGGGCACCCCAAGATTGTCGCCGTCGGAGATCAGTGCACCATCCTGGGTGAATCCGGTGACATAGACATTGCCGTCCGTATCGAGAGCGATATCATTGCCCTGATCATTGCCCGTGCTTCCCAGGTATGACGACCAAACCAGCGTCGGATCGATGGTCAGCACGCGGCTGCGGTCGTACCGGCCAATTTCGAATCCCACACGTTGATCTCGAACGATGAAACGGGCTTCAACGGGCTCTTCGACGGCGCCGCGTCGTTGAAACGCGATGGGGCGGCGATGGCGAATCTCGCCGGAGGACGTCGAAAGGATCAGGTCGCCGTCCGGCGCCACCGCAATACCGTTAACGCCTTCGAATTCAATTTGAATGGTCGACGGATCGAACGACGGCTGGATCTGAAAATCGTATTCCAGCTGTCTGCCGCTCCCGTAGTAGATCAGGTCAATGCCGGGATAAACGGCGCCGTACTTCACTTTCTCAAAGTGCGGGATTGATCGGAGCCACTGAGCGGGATCGTTACCGTGAAAGTAATTGGTAAAACCCGGCTGAAGATCAGCGCCCTCGATCGTCGGATACGGGTTCTGGCCGACCAGCTTCATCCTCACCGTCAGTGAAGGATTAGCAAAGCTCAAAACAGCTTCTGTGTCTTTCAGGAAGAAACTGTGTCCATTGCCGCGGGACACAAATCGAACGTTCGAAGCGGCCTGGCCACGATTCGGTTCAAAGACCAGACCCGACTCAAGATTCCTGGCTACAGGCGATTGGGCAAATAATGGGGTGGCTGCGGCCCAGAGAGCGAACAGCATCGCGAGTCTACGGAAAAACATGCGGTTGACATCCTATCCCAAAATAGGGCCTTTAGACTTCCGAAACCGGAAAACGTAGCCCGTGAAAAGCCGTCCGCTCAGGACACATGACGGCCGATCAAATGCACCGCCGATGCCTTGAAGACAGCGAAAACACGGGCTCCTCGAACCAGACTCAAGTCTTCAAGAGCCTGCTTCGTCACAAGCGCCACAACATCGCAACCCACATCGACCGTCACTCTCCACAGCGATCCGGCCGACGAGATTTCGCGCACCAACCCGGGGAGGTGGTTGCGGGCGCTGCTTTGGCCGGCGCGTCCGGTCTCGAGAGTGATGTTTTCACCGCGGATGCAGACAAAGTATTCCGACAGGTTGTCCTGAGGATCCGCCGCGATCAATTCCGCATTTCCGACACGCAAGGTAACGGATCCGTTACTGCGGCCGAGCACCGACCCTGCGGCAACGGTTTCCATCCCGACAGCAGCCGCAACGTCGGTATGCTGCGGCCGAGCGAACACATCCTCAGGCGTACCCGTCTGGAGAACCGTTCCACTGCTCATAACAACGAGGCTGTCTCCCAGACGTAAAGCATCGACCCAGTCGTGGGTAACGACAATTGCGGGAAGGCGCAAGGTTTGCAGGAGGCGCGCAAGTTCTTCTCTCACACGGTCACGCGTGGGACCATCGAGAGCAGACAGCGGTTCGTCCAGGAGCAACAATTCCGGACCGCAGGCCACAGCGCGAGCCAGAGCGACCCGCTGTTGTTCACCGCCCGATAATTCTGAGGGGCGCCGGTCCAGCAGATCCAGCACCTGCATTCGTTCTGCAATTTCCCGGACTCTCGTATTCCATTTACCCTTAGTGGTATTCCCAATGCCGAACCCGATGTTCTCGCGAATGCTCAAGTGCGGAAACAGGGCGTAGTCCTGAAACAAATACCCAACCGAGCGTTGCTGCGGTGGGAGGTCAATGCCGCGTGACACATCGGCCCACACACGCTCGTTGAATTGGACCCTCCCGGCCGTGAGTGCTTCAAGGCCGGCGATGCATCGAAGCACCGTCGTCTTGCCTGAGCCTGAGGGACCGAACAACACCGTCACCTGCGGGCCCAGGGCGATCTGCAGCGAAGCCTGAACACGAAAGCCGCTCCTGTAGTCTTTCGAAATGTCCGCGATCAGCACGGGCGCGTTCTCAATGGAGCTTTTTTAAAACCGCGATGTCATTCGCCGAAACACCTGAAAACCTGGGGATATCGTTGCGAGACTGTATCTTGTCGCGATAACGGAGAAAGTAAGCCGCGAGATCTCCGCCATATCCGAAGTAATACATGATGTCTTCGAACTTGGACGTATGCGAGAGCCCGAGCGCGTGGCCGAGCTCATGCACGCACGTCAGATAGACAATGGTGTCTCGAAAGAGGCGGTCACGCCCGGCGCGGGAAGCAAATGGTTCACCCATGCTGCTGACGCTGGGAGAAATAAAAACGACGGCACCGTCCTTGCCACCGACCGTGATCCGCTGCATCTCCCCAAAGCGCCCTTCGCCGGCTGCGATCCACCGTACGCGCAGCAGGGACTCGGACTCGCTTTTCGCCCGGATGAATTTCAAGCGGTTTCCACTCTCCCGAGCCCATGCCTCCAGAGCATACACAGCGAGTTCTCCGTCTTTCGCGTCATAGCCGGCAACGCCCGTACCGTCGGAGATGTAGTAAGGAACGGTCTGCGGTCCTGCAGCCAACTGGAAAAGAAGTGCAGCGAACAGGACGGCGGGCCGGATTGCGGCAATCATTTTGTGTTGAGAAGATCCCTGGCTGTGAACAGGGGATAGAAGGCGTAGCGTTGCGAGACTGCCTGGGTGCCGCCTTCTTCGCGGTCGACGACACAGAAAGTGGCCGCGACCACATAGCCGGCTTCCTCGGCTCTGGCACATGCCTGCAGGATGGAATCTCCTGTGGTGCAGACATCGTCGACGATGACGACACGCGAGCCAGGCAGGCCATCCCAACCCTCGATAAACCGCTGCATCCCGTGGGCCTTCGCTTCCTTGCGCACGATAAATGCGCGCAACGGGGCGCCTTCGAGTTCGCTGACCACCGCAACTGCGGCGGAGATCGGATCGGCTCCCAACGTCAATCCGCCGATCGCGTCCGCATGAATCGAAAGCTGCCGGATCCTTTGAAGGATCAGTCTCGCGATAAGCAACGCTCCACGCGGGTGCAGCGTTGTCATCCGACAATCGAGGTAGTAGTTGGCTTTCTTTCCGGAAGATAAAACAAACTCGCCTGTGCGCAGCGAATTTGTGCGGATGATTTCCGCAAGCTCCTCCCGTGCTTCGGGCATATGCCCGGATTATAGCACGCGTAAAGTTGTGATAGATTTGCGCGATGCTTCTTGAAGGAAAGACCGGACTGATAATGGGCGTGGCGAACAAGCGCTCGATCGCCTGGGGAATTACGAATGCTGTCAGTAAGGCAGGAGCGCGGGTCGTGCTCACCTACCAGAGCGAGCGCCTCGGGGAAAACGTCACCGATCTGGCCACCTCACTGAAGGATCCCCTGTTGCTGCAATGCGACGTCGCCAACGACGAACAGATTGCGTCCACGGTGGGGCGCATCCGAGAACAGGTTGGCCACCTCGATTTTCTCGTGCACGCTCTTGCATTCGCGCCACGCGAAGCTCTCGACGGCATGTACGCCGACACGAAACGCGATGATTTCAAGACAGCCCTCGATGTGAGCGCCTATTCCCTGGTCGCGGTATCTCGCGCCGCCCTGCCTCTGATGCAGGGCCGGCAGGCTTCTATCGTGACGCTGACATATCTGGGCAGCGAGCGCGTCGTGCAGAACTACAACGTCATGGGCGTCGCCAAGGCCGCCCTTGAGTCAACGGTTCGCTATCTCGCCAACGACCTCGGACCTCATGGCATTCGCGTGAACGCGATTTCCGCGGGCCCTATCAAGACGCTTGCGTCATCTGCTGTCGGTGGTGTTTCCGGAATGATCAAGCTACATGCAGAAAAGGCGCCGTTGCGGAGAGCGGTGGATATCGACGAGGTCGGAGACGTGGGTTTGTTTCTGGTCAGCAGTCTCTCTCGCGGAGTCACCGGCGAAGTGATTTTTGTCGACGGCGGGTACCACATCCTCGGCGTTTAAGACTCAGAGTGGGGGAATTAAGGGGACGGACTACTCAACCCCCAAACTCCTGGCCAAATTTGTCGTCTCCTGAAGTTTTCCCAGGAGTTTGGGGGTTGAGTAGTCCGTCCCGTTAATTCCCCGCTTCCCCCTGATGGAGAGGGTGTCGCGAAACGACGGGTGGGGCCTTCAGGCCTGTTGGTTTAGTGTTCGGCTGCGTAAGACGCGTATTGGGGATCATGCCAGTCGTCGACGACGGACACACGCTGAACACACCCGATCGTGCAGGACGGAGCGCAGGCCTTCTTGGTGAAGTATTCCCGCTCGATATCCTTCTTCGTATAGAGCTCCAGTGAAATTCCCGGATGGCCACGCTGTTGGGAACAGTAGTGGACGAGACCGTCTTCGCAGATGTAAAGGTAGCGGGCGCCCGCCCGGCATTTCCAGTCGTTCACCTGACCGCGGGCAAGATTCTCCTGAAACCAGTTGATACTGGAATAACCGCGGGTCGTTTCGAATCCCTTGATCTCCTGGTAAACGACTCGTTCGCGCTCGGTCAGCGGCTTTAGCCCGCCGGTGTGGTCGTGAATGATTCCCACCGAACTGGCGAATCCAAATCCCACAGCCCGCTTCGTGACCGTGAGCGCATCCTCCGGATTGCGTATGCCGCCCCCAATGACGGAATTGATGTTCACGGCAAATTCGGCATGCTCAGCAAGAAACTCCAGCTTCTTGTCGAGGACCTTCAGACTCTTCATCGACACATCGTCGGGCTGGATGTTGTCGATGCTGATCTGGAGGTGTTCGAGTCCGGCGTCGTTCAGGGCACGGATCTTCCCGGGCGTGAGAAGGTAGCCATTGGTAATGATCCCTGCGATCATTCCGTGATGCCGTATGCGACGGATAATCGCCTCGACCTCAGGATGGAGCAGCGGCTCGCCTCCACTCAACGTCACGACGGCGGTGCGAAGACCTGCAAGAAGATCAATCCTGCGAAGCATGGATTCGGTCGGGATTGGCGGCGAAAAATCGTCGTACTCGTTGCAGTATCCACACGACAGATTGCAACGTCGGGTGGGAATGATGTGGGCCAGCAGAGGGTGCTTCGTCGACACGATTCCCTGAAGCACCATGTTGAGTTCGCGCAGCTTGAGTTTGAATCTATTAGATCGTTTCATTGCCAAGGTCGAAAGATACCACACATGACAGGGGCGCCTATTCGGTGGTCGCGCTCTTCTGTGTGTCCTTTCGATGAGAGAGTTCTTCCAGGATGTCGCCCACTACTTCATCCCGTTCCGCGGAATGCAAATCCTTCTGCATGCGCCGAAGCGCAACACCGACGATATCGCGATGATGGACTTTGGAGCCAGCATATTGGTCGCTGACCTCCAGCCACATTTCGTGCACGATATCGACATCTTCCGGCCAAAGACGCGGCGGATGAGGTCCAAGATTCACAAACGTCGAAGGCCTGCCGGGCGTGAGGATTTCCAGTGAGAAAGGATGCCGGGGTTCAGGCAGTTTCTCCCACGCTTTTCCGATGCGCCTTGCAAGTTCTTCGGAATCCATTTTCGCCGACACGCCGGTCACCAGACGAGAGGCCTGCAGCTTCGCCGCAGTCTGTACCATCGCATCGAACGGATTCACGCCGGGCACCACGAGCAGGTCAACGGTCTTCCCTTCCTTCTCTGCGATCGCAACAACGCGCGTAAAGAGCTCCCGTTCGTAATCGGTGAAGAGCTGATTCTGGCCGAGCTCATATTCAGCCGCGCCGGTCGACACGCCGCGTACGGTCATGACGACGATGTCGTGACGCCGCAGATTCGTCTTCACGAGGACGTTGTGCAAGTGCGACATGCGATTGTATTCGCGCACGGCAACCAGGATGCACGCCGGACGGGCATGGATAGATTCACCCACAACTTCCGGCTGCAATTCGAGATTGAACTGCTCGAGGCCTTTCTTGGTGGAATGAAGACGCTTCGCAATCCGACGCTCGGAAACTGTAAAAACGATAAACATCACCAGGGTGAACCCGACGCCGGAAATCGTCGCAATCTGCTTGGAGAACAGATTCGCCAGCGCGACGAATAGCAAGGTGAGTGTCGTAATCGCAAGACCAATCGGATATTCGCGCCCGCCTATCGTGAGATTCAGCGGTGTCTTGTATTCCTGATCGTTTCGCTTAAAACGAAGAACCAGTACCCCGAGCGCCTTCAGGAAGAAACTCCACACGACGCCGAACGCGTACGCTTCGCCGAGCAGAATCACATCCCCTCGGCTCCAGACGATCGTGGCGACCTGAAGCAGGGCAATCATGTTGATCAAGCGGTAGCTTGTCCCGAATTTGCCGTGTGGTTTTCGGAACCACGGCGTCAGGACGTGATCTTCGGCAACGCGGTTCAACACTCCATTCGCCCCAATGATGGATGTATTGACCGCACCCGACAGAATCAGCACACCCACGACCACGACAAATACGTGGAATGCGAGGCGCAATAGTTGGGGCCCTGCAAGGTGCATGGCAAGACCGCCCAGGAGGTTATCGGTGTAGGCGAGGCGCTGCGCGTCCGGAATAATCATGCCCGCAAAGAGCGTGATAACGCCTGTCGAGAAAACAGCGAAGACGCAGACGATTGTCCCGGCGATCTTGAGATTCTTCAGCTTAGGCGTTTCGATTTCACGGTAGACCTGCGCCAGGGTCTCAAAGCCGCTCATGGCCAGCAACGAGTGCCCGAAGGCGACAATAATCGCGACGATAGACATCCTGAGTAGAAATGTGCCCTGCAACCATCCGGCACTTTCATCCGTGAATGTCAGATTTGATGGGAGCGGTGGCGGAGGAATCTGTGCAGGGCCTTTCGTCAACAGAGTGATGGCGCACCACACCAGAAACATAACGACCATGACGGTCGTGATCTGCATGATACGCAAGGCCTTCCCGCTGGATTCATGGATGCCCCTGGTATTGCTTCGCCAGAAGTAGGCTGTAACGACGAGCCCGAAAATCATTGCGAACATCGCGGGAGAAATCCGAATACCCGCGTTCAACAAGTCGCTGATCTCATTCAGCAGGTGTCCGAGGTACAGGCCTCCGCTGACGGCGGAGATCGGACCTGTCAGGATGTAGTCGAAAATGAGCGCGGAAACGGATAGCCGGGCCATAAACGGCCCCATCGCATCACGAACGACGACGTAGACTCCGCCGCGCACGTACATGCTGCAACTCTCCATGTACACGGAGCGGACGGCGAAGCTGAAAAACATGACACCGAGGATGAACCACGGAGCACTTCTTCCGATCGCTTTCTCGGCAATCCCACCGGCATAGAAAGCGGAAGAGGCCAGGTCGCTTAGAACGATAGCTGCCGCCCTCCAAAAGGAAATGAACGACAGCATCGCGCTGGTGGCTACTACGACCTTGGGTAGCACCGCGCGCGGGGCGTTGGACAAAGGGAAACTCCAATTCTCGAATCGATCGGGGAACCCCAAACGGACTCGCGAACACCATTTCGACATCGGGGGCGGGCTAATGTCAAGTGTGCTATCCTCGTTGAAACTACATGGCAAAACAAGGCGTGGTCGATCCGACCCAACTTCGACTAGAGCAGTACCGCGCCCTTCTTCAGGTATCGGAATCGATTGCGGTTAACCGGCACTTGCCGGACCTGATCAGCGATCTTTCTGTCCGCCTTCAGGAGGCGGTGCAGTTCGATTACATTGGCCTGCTTCTGCATGATCCCCTGCGCAATGTCCTCCGGGTTCAGGCGATGGAAACCCCGATCCAGACACCCATTGCTGCAGGATATGAGATGGGTGTAGACGAGAGCCCCGCCGGAGAAGCATGGAAGACGCAGCAGCCCTTCATGTCGCCCGACGTCGAGCGAGATACGCGTTACCCACCGCTTTTCCAGATGCTCAGGGATCTTAAGGTCAAATCCTACTGCTCGCTGCCGCTGACCAGCCCCGTCCGCAGGCTGGGCGCCCTCTCCTTCTGCAGCCTGCATTACGACGCCTATCCGCGCGAAAACGTGGATTTTCTCCAGCTCGTCGCAAGGCAGGTCGCAGTTGCGGTCGATAATGCGCTTCACTACAAGGATGCGCAGACGTATCAGACAGAGCTGCGCAAGGAACGCGATCGCCTGCAGCTGCTGCTGCGAGTCAACAATGCCGTAGTCTCCAACCTGGACCTGAAGGCGCTCTTCGTGGCGATATCTAAGTCGCTCCGCGAAGTCTTGCACAACGACTACACGAGCCTCGCGCTCCATGACAAAGAGCGAAACCGCCTCAAGCTCTACGCGCTGGATTTCCCGACAGGTTCCGGCCTGGTTCGTGAGGCCATGGATGTTCCGCTTGAGGGTTCGCGTTCAGGCAAGGCCTTCACCGAACGAAAGCCACTCTTGATGAAGGACTTTCGCTCGCTGGAGTTCCACTCTGATGTGTCACGGCGCCTGTCTGAGGAAGGCTTACGCTCGGGAGTTTCTGTACCGCTCATCTCCAACCAGGGCCCCATCGCGACAATGACCCTGGCCAGCCGCAAGGTCAATGCATTCTCCGAGTCGGACGTGGAGCTGGTGGTCCAGATCTCGGTTCAGGTCGCAATCGCTGTGGAGAATGCTCTGGCCTTTCAACAGATCGGAGAGCTCAAGAACAAACTCGCCAAGGAAAAGCTCTATCTCGAAGACGAGATACGCACCGAGTTCAACTTTGACGAGATCGTCGGGAAGAGTCAGGCCCTCGGCCGCATCCTGCAACAGATCGAGAACGTTGCCGGCACGGACTCCACCGTTCTGATCCTTGGCGAAACGGGAACGGGCAAGGAGCTCATCGCCCGAGCGATCCACAATTTGAGCGGCCGTAATAACCACACGTTTGTGAAGCTGAACTGCTCCGCAATTCCGGCTGGCCTACTTGAAAGCGAACTCTTTGGACACGAGCGAGGGGCGTTTACCGGCGCGATTGCGCAAAAAATTGGCCGCTTCGAGCTGGCCGACGGCGGCACGATGTTCCTTGACGAAGTAGGGGACATTCCGCTGGAGCTGCAGCCCAAGCTGCTTCGCGTCCTCCAGGAGCAGGAGTTCGAACGCCTGGGTGCCACGCGCACCATCCATACCAACGTACGTCTGGTCGCAGCCACCAATCGTGATCTCGACACCATGGTAGGCAATCGCGAGTTCCGGAGCGATTTGTTCTATCGCCTGAACGTCTTCCCAATCATCGCGCCCCCGCTGCGCGAACGGGTTGAAGATGTACCTTTGCTGGTCCGGTACTTCGCTCAGAGACTCTCGAGGCGGATGAACAAGCGTATTGAAAACATTCCGGAAGAGTCGATGAAGGCAATGATGAAGTATCGCTGGCCGGGCAACATCCGGGAGCTGGAGAACTTCATCGAGCGTGCAGTAATCCTCACCAAGGGAACTACACTGAATGCGCCGGTTTGGGAACTGGAGCTCGAAACGCCGGCCACCACGGTGGACGGTTCGGGCGATGCCAAACCCTCAACCATGGAGGATGCCGAGCGCGAACACATCCTTAATACCCTTCGCGCGACCGGCTGGACCATCAGCGGACCCAAGGGCGCTGCAACGCTGCTTGGAATGAAGCGCACAACCCTTCAATCCCGCATGAAAAAACTAGGAATAACCCGGTCCTCTCTTCCCTCCGCCTGACGAATTGATGTCATTTGCCGATATTTCGGCAAGGCAACCTTCGGCACCTCACAGCATTACTCTTTAGATCTATCGACTTACGTTTGGAATCTCCTGTGCTAAAGCTCCAGTGAAAATTATTCGGGACCGCAAATGCTGAGAGTCACGACGACGAATCAGAACCAAACGATCACTTTGAAGCTAGAAGGAAAACTGGCGGGACCATGGGTACAGGAAGTGACTCGCGTTTGGGTCGACACAGCGCAAACCCCCCGAAGCGACTATGTCGTCGATTTGCGGTCCGTTACTTTTATCGACAATCCGGGGCAGGCACTTTTAGCGACGATGTCACGACAGGGCGCACAGTTGATTGCGGCAGATTGTCTGACGCGGAACATCGTCGACGAAATTCAGAAGGAAAGCGACTCCTCGAGGGAGTCTGAGATTCTATGAGTTCAGTTCCTCAAGTTTCCCACCATCGCGTATGCCGACCTTTATACATGTCCTACCATTATTGAGTTCCTTCATATCAAATGCCCCGGTTACCAAAAGCCGGGGCATTTAGACTCCAAGGGGCCCTTTACGAGGCCTTGTCCAGAAGCATAAGAGAGCGCGATTTTCCACGTCGAATCTGTTCCATCGTGCATTCACGGGGATTCTTGTCCGGGCGCCAGCGGAGCAGTCGCGTGCCATGGCGAAATCGGCCGTTCGTCACGTGATCGTAAGAAACCTCAACAACAAGTTGTGGTGCCAGTGGCACCCATTCCGCTGAACGCTCCGTGCTCCATCGGCTCGGGCCGCCGGGCGCGCGGCCGGTAAAACCCGGGGGCTCGGTAAAGCTCTCCAACTTGATCGTCAGATCCTTACGTTCCGCGGTCTTGATACCTGAGGTGAACCCCACGTGGTGCAGTAGTCCATCGTGGTCATAGAGGCCAAGCAAGAGGGATCCCACAACACGTTTCCCTGTCGCGTAACGGAATCCACCGACCACGCAATCTACGGTCTCCAGCCGCTTCACCTTCACCATGCCCGTTCGTTCGCCGGAGCGATAGTCGAGATCCAAACGTTTCGCCACAACACCATCGAGAGCGGAACCCACAGTGCTGAACCACTTCTTCGCTATCGAAATATCGGTTGTTGCCGGAGAAAGCCTGATAACCTGACTCTCCTTCAAATACCGCCTGGCAAACTCGGACAGGGCCCCGCGGCGTTCACGCAGGGAGCGGTCGGCAACAAGTCGGCCTTCCGCATCGACTAGAACGTCGAAAACGATCAACAAAGCGGGAGTTTCGGCAGAAAGTCTCCGAATTCGGCTCGCCGCCGGATGGATGCGCATCAACAGCGCATCGAACGAAACACCGCTCCCTGACGGAACGACGATTTCGGAATCGAGGACAAACTGTTGCGGATCGAGACTGCGGACCGCAGCCACCAACTCCGGGAAGTATCGTGCCATTGGCTGGCCAGACTTGGATTGCAGTTCGACGGAATCGTTGTCACGAAAAACCAGGCATCTAAAGCCATCCCATTTCGGTTCGTACTGCCATTGCGGACCGAGCGGGATTTCGGAAGCCTGAATTGCTTCCATGGGCAGATAGACCGGTTGAATCGGAAGTTTCATCCTGGCCTCCCTCAGGCAGCCTTGAACTGCTTGAGCAGCGGCCGGAGGTCAAACCGTCCACTCGCAGCAAGCAGAGGTTTCCAGAGATCCCCGACCTCTTTCAAACGACCGGGCACATTGGTCAACGTGAAGTCTTCGGTCTTTATTCCCCGGCTGATCTCCTTCCAGGTTACTGGTGTGGAGACAGACGCGGCTGCCTTCGGGCGAACAGAATAAACCGACGCAAGAGTTCTGCCCCAAGCGTTCTGGTTGTAGTCCACCAAGACGTGTCCCTTCGGCCGTTTCGCAATGCGATACTCCGACGTAATCCGCGTGGGATGCTTTCGAGCCACAGCAATGGCGAACGCTTTGGCAAAGCTCCAGACCTCTTTCTGAAAGGGACCTCGAACGATGGGCACATAGATGTGAACGCCGCGAGATCCGGTGGTCTTCGGATAGTTTGGAATTTTCAGGTCGTCGAGTTCCTCGTGAAGAATCCATGCGGTCTCGAGAACCTTCTCGAAACTCGCGGTTTGATCGACAGGGTCCAGATCAAAATGCAGATAATCCGGGCGATGGACGTCATCGCAGCGCGAATACCAGGGATTCAAATCGATGCAGCCCAGATTCACGACCCAAAGAAGTGCGGCCAGGTCCTGGATGAGCGGAAAATCGATAACGCTCCCGGAAGCGTGCTCGATAGAACACGTCTGCAGCCACTCAGGCCTGGGCGAAGGCGTTCTCTTCATGAAAAAGAATGTGCCCGCATAACCATGTGGGTATCGCTTCATCACCATGGCCCGATCACGCAAATGAGGCAGGAGGAACGGCGAGATGTCCGCGTAATACTGAATCAGCTGTCCTTTCGTGATTCCCAATTCCGGCCAAAAGGTCTTCTGAAGGTTCGTTAAGCGCACGTCACGCTTCCCCGCACCAAATACCAGCGTCTCGCAGTCCTCAGGTATTTTGAGTTTGTGACCCAGTGACATTTTCAGGGTTGTCCTCCGATCCGCAGGGACCGCATTGAAGGTAAGCCGCACAGATCCGCTGCATCGCGTGAACGGCAGAATTGAAAGCGGTGATGATGCTGCCGCCCTTGGGCCCCACGACAAGATCTCCCAGGACAAACAGTCCTGGAACATTCGTCTCGCCATGCGAGTCGAAGATCGGTCCCTTTTCGTTGTATGCGATGCCCAGCGTTCGAAGAAAATTCGACGGCGTTGTGCCGCCGAGTGCATAGATCACGCGGTCGAAAGTTTCCGGGGCGTAGTTATCTTCTTTGTAGTGAACGCGAGGACGGCTTGCATCGTCTTCGATCTTCCCGATGTCTGACGATCGAAGAATATGGACCTCCCCACGCTGCTCCATTCCCTGAAGCATTGCCTGATTCCGGTCATTGAGTCGGCTGAACTCCGGCTTCCGATACGAAAGGGTGACGCGGTTGCTCTGTCTGAAGAGATTCTCGACATATTCGGCGGCGGTGTCTCCGCCTCCAACGACGAGGACATTCTCGTTCTCAATCGGGTTTGACGTGATCTCAAACAGCAGTCGAGTCTTCAACGAAGACGGCAGCGCATAATCGTCCGGCTTGTTTGGCCGGCCGAGAATACCGATCGCAATCGCTAGCACCTTGCTCTCGTACCGTCCATTCGAAGTCTCAATCTGAAATCGTGCCTCAGATTCTGTCTGGTCGCGGTGAGCGGCGAAGACTTCGGTGTTGTACTGGGCGTCAATGTTGTATTCGCGAATGACGCGGTCAAAGTACTCCAGAGTTTCGGCCTTGGTCATGTCCTGGATACAGAGCAGACC
>Ga0070675_100000735_pt1 | contig 22835 bp, 22 predicted proteins | sample KBSM43metaG_FD_65343 | JGI IMG/M metagenome (GOLD analysis project Ga0070675, IMG submission 65343) | Miscanthus rhizosphere microbial communities from Kellogg Biological Station, Michigan, USA - KBS M4-3 metaG | ecosystem: Host-associated > Plants > Roots > Rhizosphere > Soil ... | reverse complement strand
GAGGCGCCAGGCGGCGTAGCTGGTCTCGATCTCGCGCTCGGCTGCGAAGCGCAGGATCATTTCCTTCGCCGCCTTGTTGCTGACCACCCGCTTCAGCACGCCGTCGAGGACGAAGTACTGGCCCATCTCGCGCACGCCCTGCTGCAGCAGCGTGTCGCGTTTCTGGCAGTCGATCACGACGAGATGCGACTCCAGCTCCTCGATCTCGGCCTCGCTGAGGTCCTTGACGACGATGTTCTGCTTGAGCTGCAGGCGGATGACGTTGCGCTCGGGATGGCTTTCGAGGGACACCATCGTCAGCGTCCTCCTCGTTGAGCGACCGACTCAATCGTCATCCGGCGATTCCCTTGTAGAGCATGTAGGCCGCCAGCCCGTACAGCAGCACCGCGAATGCGCGCCGCAGCTGCGCCATGTCGAGCCGGTGGGCGAGGCGGGCGCCGATCGGTGCGGTCAGCACGCTCGCTGCCGCGATCGCCATCAGCGCGGGCAGGTAGATGAAGCCGATCGCGCCGCTCGGCATGTCGGGCAGCGACCAGCCCGCGATGATGTAGCCGACCGTTCCGGCGAGCGCGATCGGGAAGCCGAGCGCCGCCGAGGTCGCGACCGCGTTGTGGATCGGCACGTTGCACCAGGTCATGAACGGCACCGAGACAAACGCGCCACCGGCACCGACCAGCGCCGACAGCAAGCCAATGACGCCGCCCGCGCCGAACGTGCCCTGCGGCCCGGGCAGCTGGCGCGACGCCTTAGGCTTGCGATTGATCAGCATCTGGGTGGCCGAGAAGCCGATGAACGCCGCGAACAGCCACGCCAGAATCTGCGTCGGCAGTGCCTTCGCGAACTGAGCGCCGATCAGCGAGCCGGCGATGATGCCGGGCGCCAGGAGCGTCACCACGTCCCAGCGCACCGCGCCGCGTCGGTGGTGCGTCCGCACCGAAGACAACGACGTGAAGCAGATCGTCGCCAGCGAAGTCGCGATCGCCATCTTGACGACGTAGGCCGCCGGCATGCCCTTGCTCGTCAGCACGAAGGTCATGAAGGGCACCATCAGCATGCCGCCACCGACGCCAAGCAAGCCCGCCAGAAACCCGGCGAAGGCGCCGAGCATCAGCAGTTCGACGACGAGTTGCCACCCGAGGCCGAGCGTCACAAGTCCAGCAAAACAGAGGAATCGGCCGTGCACCGGGGTCTGCGAGGGCGTGCGGCAAGGCGCGGCGCGCGGCCCAGGCTGGCCGCCTGGGCAAGCGTCGCCACGCCGCTGCGTGCCCTCGAAGACCCCGGCCCGGAGGGTGAATGTCTGAAAGGGGCGCACTCGTTGTTGCGAAGCCTTGATGTGGGACCTGCCACATCGGCGGCTTCGCGCCTAGATTGCGCCCCTTTCAGACGTTCACGCACAGCCGATTCCTCTGTTTTACTGGACTAGCCGTGCAGCCGATGCAGCACGGCGCGCCATTCTTCGTCGGTCACCGGCGTGATCGAAAGCCGATTGCCGCGGCGCAGCGTGCGCATCGTCGCCAGCTCCGGCGCTTCACGCATCTCCGCGAGCGAAAGCAGGCGCGTCTTTTCGACGAGTTTGACGTCGACCAGGTACCAGCGCGGTGCTTCACGGCGCGACTTGGGATCGAAATACGGACTGTCCGAGTCGAACTGGGTCTCGTCGGGATACGGCGCGCCGACGACCTCGGCGAGGCCGGCGATGCCTGGCTCCGGGCACGACGAGTGGTAGAACAGCACGCCGTCCTTCGGCTGCATGTCGTTGCGCATGAAGTTGCGCGCCTGGAAGTTGCGGACGCCGACCCACGGCACGGTCTTCGCGGGGGCCTTCGCGACGTCGTCGATCGAGCACTCGCTCGGCTCGCTCTTCATCAGCCAATAGTGCATCGAACGCGCGCCTCAAACAATGAGGACGGCGCCGATCGACCGGGCCGTCCTGGAATAAGGTGTCCACCGCAGACCATGAGCCGCATTCCTGAACCCAGGCAGTTCAGGTGGGCGAGGTCAGCCCGGCTTCGGGTTCATCTGACGCGAGACGATCACACCAACCGGGCGATGTTCCAAGCCCTTGCTCATACGAGCATCGGTTCAAGGAAATATAAAGCTCACGCGAACGCGGCGGACACTTCGGATTCTACGCTTCGCGACCCCGAATTCAGAGCAATTGACCGTCCTCGCGCAGGGCAGAATCGATGCGCGCGATGAGTGCGTCGAGCCCGGCTGTGGCAGCCTCGGATGCAACCTCCATCGACGGTGCAGACGATGTTGGCGTGCGGTCGTCCTCGGTCAGCGCGTAGGCGAGATTGAGCGCGGCCAGCACGGCGATGCGCTCGCGCGCTCGCACCTTGCCGCCGTCGCGGATCGCGCTCATTTCGCGGTCGACCTGGTTGACGGCCTCGAGCAGCGCCATCTCGCCGCCCTCCGGGCAGCCCAGCACGTAGCTCTGGCCCATGATCGTCACCTCGATCTGCTTCATCGCGCGCTCCGCACGGCGTCGGCATCGGCGACCGGATCGCGCGGCAGGCGCTCGAGCAGCACATCGATCCGATTCCGCGCCGCGTTGAGGCGGGAGCGCAGGTTGTCGCGCTCGTGGGTCACCGCGGTTAGCTGTTGCTGCAACAGCGCGTTGGTCCGCTGCAGTTCGCCGTGTCGCAACAGCAATCGCTCGACCCGGTCTGCGAGCTCATCGATCTTGGACATCGTGCGACGCGGTGGTGGTGTCGCGGGATTGTAGGTCTCGCGTTTGCGTCGCGAGCCACGTGATAAGCGCTCACGCGACGCGTCGACGCGACGCGGGATGCCGCCGTGAACAAATCACGTTCGGCGCGGCGCCCTCACTACAATCCGCTTCGTTGGTGCCCGTGCCGATGTTCAGTCGGCACAGTTAAACGGGAAGCAGAAGGCGAAGGTCGCGTGCGACCGGATCCGAATCTGCGCTGTCCCCGCAACGGTACGGCGGACGAAGTCGCTTCGGCGGCTTCAGCTCCTGCGCACAAACCACTGAAGACGCAAGTCTTTGGGAAGGTCGCAAGAGCAGTTCCGTCAGCCCGGATACCGGCCAACGGGGGGCGGCGCGCGTGCGTGCTGCCGAACGCCTTTGCGACCGCGGGGAACCGGGAGCGGGCCTCTCGCCGTTGGAACGCTCGTGGCTCATCGTTGGAACTCGGTGCTTCGCGCACAGGCATCGACGCGCGTCGCCGCGCCGTCTCTTCTCATCCTCTCGTTCATCGCTGCGGTCGTGCCGTGCGCGGCGCAGACACCACCATTCGGACTCGCGCCGGTCGTCATCACCGGCAACCGCGAGCCGACACCGCTCGACCGGATCGTCGGCGACATCGTCGTGATCGACGCCGAGCGCATTCGGGCCTCGAGCGCAGACTCCGTCGAGGACCTGTTGCGCCGCGAAGGCGGCATCCAGCTGTCGCGCAACGGCGGGCCCGGGCAGTCGGCGTCGGTCCTGCTGCGCGGTGTCAGCGCGAGCGGCACGCTCGTGCTGGTCGATGGCGTGCGGATCGGCTCGGCCACGCTCGGTCAAGTCGACTTCGCCGGCATCGCGCTGTCGCAGATCGAGCGCATCGAGATCCTGCGCGGACCGGCGTCGAGCCTGTACGGCGCCGATGCGGTCGGCGGCGTGGTCCAGATCATCACCCGTCGCGGCACCGGTGCGCCACGCCTGACCGCCGAGGTCGCTCTCGGCGAGTTGCACTCGAGCCGTTTCAATGCGGCGCTCAGCGGTGCAAGCGGCGCGCTCGACTATGCGGCGTTACTCGGCCAGGAGGCCAGCCGCGGCATTTCGGCGGTGAAGCCCGACGACACGTTCGGCCTGTTCAATCCCGATCGCGATGGCTACCGGCGCACGGACCTGCAGGCGGGCGGCGGCATCACTTTGGCGCCGGGCCACCGGGTCGGCGCAACCGTCGTCGCCAATCGGTTGCGTTCGCAATACGACGGTGCCGAATACCTGCCGCCGACATTCGATCCGGACCCGACCGGCGATCTTCGGAACCGCTTTGACACGCAGGTTGCGACACTCGACTACCGCGGCGAGTTGACGAAGCAGTGGACGACGACGGTCCAACTCTCCACGCAGTCCGACAAACTGCTGAGCGGCGACCGCGACCCGAGCCGCTTCGAAACCCGTCGCCGCCAGCTGACGTGGCAGGGCGCCTGGACGCCGCTCGCCGATCAACAGTTCATGGCCGCCTTCGAACGCCTCGAGGAACGGGTCGAGGCGACGGTCTTCGGCGGTTCACTGCGCCGGCACACGAATGCGCTGGTCCTCGGCTACACCGGTTCGTTCGGTCCGCTGAAGGTGCAAGCCGACGGACGGCACGACCGCAATTCGGTTTACGGCGACGTCAGCACCGGCAAGCTCGGTCTTGCGGTCGATCTGCGAGCTGGACTGACATTGCGCGCGGTCGGTGGCACCGCGTTTCGGGCGCCGACCTTCAACGACCTGTACTACCCGGGCTTCGGCGTCTCGACAGTGGGTCCTGAGCGGGCGCGCAGCATCGAAGTGGCGTTGCAATGGCAAGGGCTCGACACATCGGCCAGCGCGACGCTGTACCGCAATCGGGTGCGCGATCTGATCGCGTACGAGTCTGATCGCTCGTTCTGCCCGGCCGATCCGGCCTACGATTTCGGCTGCGCGCGCAATGTCAATCGGGCGACGTTGCAAGGTGCGACCTTGGCCGCCCGCCACCGCACCGGTGCAATCACCTGGAGGGCGACGATCGACTTCCTCGATGCGAAGGACGATGCGACCGGCGAGCGTCTGCCACGCCGCGCCGCGCATCAGGAGTCGCTCGGCGCCGAGTGGACCGGCGAGGCCTGGAGCGCCGGTGCTGATCTGCTGCGCGTCGGTGCACGACCGGAAGGCGGCGCGCAATTGCCGGCCTATCTGCTCGTCGACCTGCAGGCGCGCTATCGCATTGCGCCGCGATGGCGTCTCGAGGCCCGCTTGCTGAATGCCTTCGACCGCCAGTACGAAGCGGTGCGCGACTACCCGGCGCTCGGCCGGCAAGCCTGGCTCGGCATTCGCTACGACGGCCTCGGCTTCTGACCTTCGCCCATGCCGATGGTCCGAACGCTCGTCAATACGCTTGCGCTCGCCGTTGCCGCGATGGCGATCGGCGTCGCGGCGGGCTCGTCGGGCTGGGGTTGGGCGACCCCCGAGATCCTCTGGAAGATTCGCGTCCCGCGCGTGCTTGCGGGCTTCGGTGCCGGCGCCGCGCTGGCGCTCGCGGGCGCGCTGATGCAGTTGCTGACGCGCAATCCACTCGCCGATCCGTACGTGCTCGGCCTTTCCGGCGGCGCTTCGGTCGGCGCGTTGCTGATGCTCTGGCTCGGCACGGTCGGCGGCGCGCTGCTGCTGCCGGAGTGGGGCGTCGCGATCGGAGCCGGCGCCGGGGCGTTGGCTGCGGCGGCCGTGCTGTTCTTGCTCTCGTGGCGCTTGCTCGGGCGTACCGGACTCGCGGCGACGCAGGAGTCGTCGGTGGCGCTGTTGCTGGTCGGCGTGATGATCGGGACGGCCTGCTCGGCGTTCGTCTCGATGCTGCTCGTGCTCGCTTCCGAAATGCAACTGCGCGGCATGGTGTTCTGGCTTCTCGGCGACCTGAATGGCGCCACGCAGTGGGGCGTCGCCTGGTTCGCCTGGCTCGTCGCGCTGGCGCTCGTGTGGCCAACAGCGCGCCAGCTCGACTGGCTTGCCCGCGGCGATGCGTGGGCGGCGACGCTCGGGGTTCCGGTCGTCCGCCGTCGGCGCATCGCGCTCGCCGCGGCGGCGCTCGCGACCGGCGCGGCGGTCGCGACGGCCGGGGCGATCGGTTTCGTCGGGTTGGTGGTTCCGCATGCACTGCGGTTGATTGGGGCGCGGCCTGCCGCCATCCTGCTGCCCGCAAGCGCGCTCGGCGGTGGTTCGTTCGTCGTTCTGGCTGATGCGGTTGCGCGCACCGTCGTCGCGCCGGTTCAGTTGCCAGTCGGCGTCATCGCCGCCGCGGTTGGGGTGCCGTCGTTCCTGTTCTTGCTGCTGCAGGGCGGCCGGAGGCGGATGCAATGAACCGATCGCAGGAAGGCGGAGGGGGCGCAACTCGCCCGAGGTTGGCTTCGAGCTCAGGAGGCGCGCCGTCGCCATCGGACAGACCGCGCTCCGCTGACGCCGATGCGCCGCTCTTGCAGGTTCACAACCTGGGCTTGCGAGCGGGTGGGTCGCTCGCGGGGCGCTGGCTCTTCGAGCGGCTCGGCTTCGAAGTCCGCCCGGGTGAGATCTGGGCCGTGCTCGGTCCGAACGGTTCCGGCAAGTCGTCTCTTCTTGCCGCGCTGGCCAACGTGTTCGAGCGTTCGGCGGGGTCGGTTGCGATCGACGGCAAGCCGCTCGACGCCTGGAAGCCGGAGGCGCTCGCAGATCGGCGCGCCTGGTGTCCGCAATTTTGGAGCGATCCGTTTCCGAGCAGCGTGCTCGACACCGTGCAGCTCGCGCAGCATCGGCACGCGCCATGGTTCTTCCAGACACCGGAGCCCGACGCCGCGGTGCGCGCGCTGATGGCACGACTCGAGCTCGCCGAACTCGCGACCGCCGATGTGCGGACGCTGTCCGGCGGTGAGCGGCAGCGGGTCGCGCTTGCGACCGCGTTGCTGCAGCAAGCGCCGCTGCTGTTGCTCGACGAGCCGGCGGCGCATCTCGACCTCGGACACCAGCAGATGCTTGTCGATGTGCTCCGCGGCCATGTCGCGACAGGCGGCGCGGTCGTCGTCAGCCTGCACGACCTGAACCTGGCCTGGGACCTGGCCGACCACGTGGTCCTGCTCGACGGCCGCGGCGGCGCAGCGGCTGGTATCCGCTCGACGATGCTGACGCCGACCCGCCTCGGCGCTGCGTTCGGCGTTGCAATACGGCAGGTCGCGGTGGGGGAGCAGCAGCGGTTCTGGAGCGGTCTGCGTCCGACGGAGCCCGAAGCGTGAGCAAGGCTCGGAAGGCTTGCGTCGGCGTTGCGATCGAAAGACTCGGCACGCGTCAGGTGGTTCGCGCATGCCGTTCGATCGGCGCAGCGATAGCGACCATCGCCTGCGTTGTGACAGGTTCGCCGGCGGACGGGGCAACCTTCGTCGACGACGCTTCGCAAACGTTCCGGCTCGATCGACCGGCCCAGCGGGTGATCACGCTGGCGCCGAACCTCACCGAGCTTGTGTATGCCGTCGGTGGCGGCGCTACGCTCGTCGGCACGGTGACGCTGAGCACGTTCCCGGACGAGGCGCGCGCGGTCCCGCGGGTCGGTGACTACCAGCGCTTCGACATCGAGCGCATCCTGCTGCTGAAACCCGATCTCGTGCTGGCCTGGCATCACGGCAACCCCAGCCGCGAGCTGGCGCAGCTGGCCGCAGCGGGACTGCCGCTGTACCACCTCGAGCCGCGCCGCCTCGACGACGTGCCGCGCGCGCTCGAGCGCGTCGGCGAGTTGCTGGGTAGGGCCGAGCAGGGCCGGACGCGTGCGGGTGCTCTGCGCGATGAGATTGCCGAGTTGCGCCGGGCGCATCGGAATGTCGATCCGGTCTCGGTGTTCTATCAAGTTTGGAGCAACCCGCTGATGACCTTGAACGGCCAGCACATCGTCAGCGACGTCATCGTGCTCTGCGGCGGGCGCAACGTCTTCGCCGAGCTGCCGCAGCTCGTGCCGCAGTTGTCGACCGAATCGGTCGTCGCCGCGAATCCGCAGGTAATGCTGTCGGCACGAGAAGATGCGGACAGCGGCCCGGTGCTGAAGCGCGGCGTGAACGATGCGGCTTTCACCGGATGGCTCCGCTATACATCGCTCGAGGCCGTGCGCCGCAACTGGCTCTACACGTTGCCCGGCGATCTCATTGCAAGGCAGGGTCCGCGCATCGTCGACGGTGCACGCGGGGTCTGTGCGGCGCTCGACGAGGTGCGCGCCGAACGGCGGGCGCGGCCGTGAGCGGATTGAGTTGCCCCGGGTCCAGATGTGACCGACGTCAGCGGAAACGACCTGACCGCGGGTTGCGATCCGTCAGCCACTGCGGATTCAACCGGTCGATGCAACACGCTAGACCTGCCGGCGGCAGGAGGAGTGTGGCGCATGAAGCAGCGACCGCGGATCTACTACTCGGACAGCCAAAAGGCGCTGATGTGGGAGCGCTGGAAGCAAGGGCCGACGCTCCATCAGATTGCTGGCTTGTTCGATCGGATGCACTCGTCGGTGCATCGGATCCTCGCCGAGACAGGCGGCATCCGCCCCGCAGAGCGACGCCGATCAAATCGGGCGCTTACGCTGGCCGAGCGAGAGGAGATCTGAAGGGCCGTGATGGCGGGTGACTCGATCCGCACCATCGCCGACCGACTCGAGCGAGCGCCGTCCACCATTTGCCGCGAGATCAACCGAAACGGTGGCCGCGCGTGCTATCGAGCAGCTGCGGCTGACCAAGCTGCGTGGGATCGTGCCCAGCGCCCCAAGACCTGCAAGCTGGCCCAGAACCGACAGTTGGCGCGCCTCGTGGCCGACAAGCTGCGGCTGCAGTGGTCGCCAGAGCAGATTGCAGGATGGCTCAAGCATACTCATCCGTGCGACCAGAGCTGGCACGTGTCACACGAAGCGATCTACCGCAGCTTGTTCATTCAAGCCCGTGGGGCGTTGAAGAAGGAGTTGCTGCAGCACTTGAGACGAACCCGCGGCATGCGCCGTTCCAGGCATCACACGCAGAAGACGGACATCCACGGGAAGATCGTCGACGCCCTGTCGATCAGCGAGCGCCCCGCCACGGTTGAAGACCGGGCCGTGCCAGGCCACTGGGAAGGAGACTTGCTGTTCGGCAGTCGAAACAGCCAGATCGCAACCCTGGTCGAGCGGCGAACACGGTACGTGATGCTTGCAAAGGTCGACGGCAAGGACACGGAGACAGTGGTCAATGCGCTCATCAAGAGCGCTCGCAAGCTGCCGCAGGAGCTCTACAAATCGCTGACCTGGGATCGAGGCAAGGAGATGGCCGGCCACAAGCGCTTCACGCTGGCAACGGACATCAAGGTCTACTTCTGCGATCCTCAGAACCCCTGGCAGCGCGGGACGAACGAGAACACGAATGGCCTGCTGAGACAGTACCTCCCCAAGGGCATCGACGTCTCGATCTACTCACAAGCCAAGCTCAATGCAGTAGCGAGAAGACTAAACGAGAGGCCGAGGAAGACCTTGGACTTCCAAACGCCTGCTGAAATGTTCAACAAAGCTGTTGCATTGACGGTTGAATCCGCAACCTTAAGCTGGCATTCAGGCCGAGGCAGCCTTCAACTCGCGCGGCGCTGAATCACACCAGCGCGTCACCGCGCAGCGCTCGCAGAGTGGTCGGCGCGCGAGACACACATAGCGGCCGTGCAGGATCAGCCAGTGGTGAGCGTCGGCGAGATACGCCAAAGGCACGCGCTTCAGCAGCTTCATCTCGACCTCGAGTGGCGTCGTGCCCGGTGCGAGGCCGGTTCGGTTGCTCACACGAAAAACGTGGGTGTCGACCGCCAGGGTCGACTCGCCGAAGGCGACGTTGAGCACCACGTTCGCCGTCTTGCGGCCGACGCCGGGCAGCGCCTCGAGGGCCTCGCGGGTGCGCGGAACCTGGCCGCCGTGCTGCTCGAGCAGGATGCGGCAGGTCTCGAGCAGCATCCGTGCCTTGTTGCGGTAGAGGCCGATCGTGCGGATCGCCTCGGTCAGCCGTTCTAGGCCGAGCGCGACGATCCGGGCCGGCGTGTTGGCGATTGGAAAGAGGCCGCGCGTCGCCTTGTTGACACTGACATCGGTGGCCTGAGCCGACAGCAGTACGGCGGCCAGCAACTCGAACACGCTGGTGTATTCGAGCTCGCTCGCAGGGTCGGGATTGGCGGCCTTCAGCGTCGCGAAGAAGGGCTCGATGTCGGCGGATCTCATGGCGCTGACCGACCCGCTCTCGCGCGCGCGAGCGCCGCGGCGACGATGGCATCGCGCCGTTCCGCGAGGACATCGCCTGCGGAAGAAGGTGCTACCTCGGCGCTGTTCGCCCTTGCCTCATCGTCTGCACGCAGTGCGTCCTCCTCGACGCTCTCGCCGCCCTCGATCGGCAGACGCGCACGGTGGACCGCGTAGCGTCGTCGCGCGACATCGGCCTGCTGCGAACTCCAGGCCCGCCAGCCGGTCCGGTCGCCGGTCGCGGTAACGAGGGCGATGCAGTCGACCGGGCAGACCGGAAGGCACAGCTCGCAGCCGGTGCACAGCTCGGGAATGACGGTGTGCATCTGCTTCGGCGCGCCGACGATGCAGTCGACCGGGCAGGCTTGCAGGCACAGCGTGCAGCCGATGCACCAGGCTTCATCGACGAGGGCGAGTTGGCGTGGCCCTTCGATGCCGTTCGCCGGATTCAACGTGAGGGCCGGCTTGCTCGTCAACGCGGCCAGGCGGGCGATGCCTTCGGCGCCGCCGGGCGGGCACTGGTTGATGGGTGCAGCGTCGTTCGCGATGGCCTCGGCATAGGCCAGGCAGTCGGCATAGCCGCAGCGCGTGCACTGAGTCTGCGGCAGCGCGTCGTTCAGCGCGGCGACGAGCGATGCGTTCGACATGGCCGAGCGATTATCGGCGCGGTCCGAAACGGTCGTTCGCTGGTGGCAGGGATTCAGCGTGTGCGGACCGCGTCTCGCGAGCCGCCCGATCGAACAATCTACCGGCGGCGCTTGGTCACGCGCGCCGCAGTCCGGATCAAACGGATGGCCTTTTCCTCGGACGCATCAGTCGTGCGCGCATGGGAACTGCCGTTTGCTTTGCGCGCCTTTCCGTTGGCGGTGCCGTTCAAGGACTTCACAACCGCACCGGCCGATCCGTTCGTCGCCACAGCCTTGCCATTCACCGCCGCCGCTACCGCACGCTTGGCTTTCGGTTTGGACTTGACGGCCGCCGCGGCTTTCGCCTCGGAAATGGCGGTCTGGTACGACGCAATGAAGTCGCGCACCCGTGGATAGACCTTCTCACGCCAGCGCCGACCCGAAAAGATCCCGTAGTGGCCCGCGCCGGCGACGTCGTAGTGGAACTGCCGGCTCGCCGGCACGCCGGTGCACAGCGCATGCGCGGCCTGGGTCTGGCCGGCGCCCGAGATGTCGTCGAGCTCACCCTCGATCGTCAGCAACGCGGTCGTCTTGATGTCTTCGGGCCGGACCCGTTCGCCGTCGATGTTCCAGGTGCCGTTGACGAGCGCGAAGTCCTGGAACACGACCTTGATGGTGTCGAGGTAGTACTCGGCGGGCATGTCGAGCACCGCGTTGTATTCGTCGTAGAACTCGCGGTGGAAGTCGGCGTTGTCGCCGTCGCCGCGCACCAGGTTCAGGAAGTAGTCGTAGTGCGACTTCAGGTGGCGGTCGGGGTTCATCGCGATGAACCCGGTGTGCTGAAGAAAGCCGGGATATACCGGCCGGCCGGCCCCCGGGTAGTTGGTCGGCACCCGGTAGATCACGTTGCTCTCGAACCAGCCGAGGCTCTTGTTGGTCGCGAGGTTGTTGACCGCGGTCGGGCTCTTGCGGGCATCGATCGGGCCGCCCATCATCGTCATGGTCAGTGGCGTCGGCTCGCCGTGCGTCGCCATCAGCGCAACTGCGGCCAGCACCGGCACTGTCGGCTGGCAGACCGAAATCACGTTGACTTCAGGGCCGATGTGGCGGATGAACTCCTGCACGTACGCCACGTAGTCCTTCAAGTGGAACGGGCCGGCCTGCAGCGGCACCATGCGCGCGTCGGTCCAGTCGGTGACGAACACCTTGTGGTCGCGCAGCAGTTCGCGGACGGTCTCGCGCAGCAGGGTCGAGTGGTGGCCGGACAGCGGTGCGACGACGAGGACGATCGGCTGGTCCTTCAGCTTCGTCAGCATCGGCAGGTCGTCGGTGAAGCGCTTGAAGCGCAGCAGCCGGCAGAACGGCTTTTCGATCGCCACCTGCTGCTGAACCGCGACGTCGACGTTGTCGACGCGGACTGAATGGATGTTGAACTCTGGCTTCTCGTATTCCTTGGCGAGCCGGTGCATCAGCTCGAGGCCGGCCGAGACGCGATGCGCGAGCGGCGTGTGCGTGAATGGCGAGAGCGGGTGGTTGTAGAGCTTAGACGAGGCGCTGGCAAATTCCGCAAACGGGCTCAGCAGGGCGCGCTGGGACTCATACAACTGGTAAAGCATTCGGCCGCCTTTGACATGTGATCGCTGCTGCGAGCCGACGACGCTGGGGTCGCCAAAAAGCTTGTGCAACGCAACATTCTAGGTTTTCGGCAATCAGCATGCCCGCTCGTGCCAACCCCAATGTCGGCAAAGCGAGACGCGTCGTGAAATCTTGGCGCGCCGGGTGCCCTGGGAGGGCACACCTGTTAACGAGGCGTTAGACAACCTTCGAGATCGCGGTGACGACCGAATCGAGGTTGCGATCGTTCAGCGCGGCGACGCAGATCCGGCCCGAGTCGACGCCGTAGATTCCGAACTCGCTGCGCAGCCGCTGCATCTGGTCGCGCGTCAAGCCGGAGTAGCTGAACATGCCGCGCTGTCGCGTGATGAAGCTGAAGTCCTGGCGGATGCCGGCTTGCGCGAGCTTGTCGCGCAGCGCGATGCGCATCTTCTTGATCCGCACCCGCATCTCGGCCAGTTCGCCTTCCCACATCGCGCGCAGCGCCGGGGTGCCGAGCACCATCGTGACGACCTGCGCGCCGTGGGTCGGCGGGTTGGAGTAGTTGGTGCGGATCACCCGCTTCAACTGGCTCAGCACGCGGTCGGCGTCGGCCTTGGTCGTGCAGGCGACGCTGAGCGCACCGACGCGTTCACCGTACAGCGAGAAGCTCTTCGAGAAACTGGTCGCGACGAAGAAGTCGAGGCCGGAGTCGATGAACTGGCGGACCACCGCGCCGTCCTCGACGATGCCGTCGCCGAAGCCTTGGTAGGCGAGGTCGAGGAACGGCACCAGGCCGTTCGCCCGGATCGCGTCGATGACCGAAGGCCACTGCTCCGGCGTGAGGTCGTACCCGGTCGGGTTGTGACAGCACGCATGCAGCACGACGATCGTGCCGCGGGCCGCCGCGCGCAGCGCATCGAGCATCCCGGGCAGGTTGACGCCGTGCGCGGCGGCGTCGTAGTACGGGTGGGTGACGACCTGGAAGCCGGCGCCTTCGAACAGGGCCCGGTGGTTTTCCCAGCTCGGGTCGCTGATCATGACTTTGGCCGACGGGTTGAGGCGCTTCAGGAAGTCGGCGCCGAGCTTGAGCCCGCCGGTGCCGCCGAGCGCCTGCACGGTCGCCACGCGGCCGGACTTGCGGATCGGCGTGTCGCCGCCAAATACGAGATCCTGGACCGCACTGTCGTAAGCAGCGATGCCATCGATCGGCAGGTAGTTGCGGGCCTTCGGCGATTCCATCATCAGCTCTTCGGCCGCCTTCACGCAGGCCAGCAGCGGCAGCTTGCCGTGCTCGTCGAAGTAGACGCCGACGCCGAGGTTGACCTTTGCCGGATTGGGGTCGGCGTTGAACTGATCGTTGAGTCCGAGGATCGGGTCGCGGGGCGCCAGCTCGACGTCGGCGAAGAGGGAGGCCATGGGCTTTCCTGTGAGTGAAGTGGGATCGGATTTCCGTTAATCTCGTCGGTTGCCCTTCGTTTTCGCGGGGCGACGCAACCCAGGAATTTTATCTGCCATGGCCGACCTGTCTGAAGTCAATGCGCTCGAAGGCGCGGCTGCGCCCGCGGGTGACTTCGTCACCTATCCGGATTCGCCGTTCCAGCTGTTCCGGCCGTACTTGCCGGCGGGCGATCAGCCGCAGGCGATCGCCGGGTTGGTCGAGGGCGTTCGCGACGGCCTGAGCTTTCAGACCTTGCTCGGGGTGACCGGCTCGGGAAAGACCTTCACGATGGCCAACGTGATCGCGCAGATCGGCCGGCCGGCGATCGTGTTCGCGCCGAACAAGACGTTGGCGGCCCAGCTGTACAGCGAGTTCCGCGAGTTCTTTCCGAAGAACGCGGTCGAGTATTTCGTCAGCTATTACGACTACTACCAGCCCGAGGCCTATGTGCCGCAGCGCGACCTCTTCATCGAGAAGGACAGCGCGATCAACGAGCACATCGAGCAGATGCGCCTGTCGGCGACCAAGAGCGTGCTCGAGCGTCGCGATGTCGTGATCGTCGCGTCGGTCAGCGCGATCTACGGCATCGGCGCGCCGGAGGATTACACCGAGATGCGGATGATCATGCGCACCGGCGACAGGCTCGGCCAGCGCGATGCGATCGCGCATTTGATCCGGATGCAGTACTCGCGCAACGAGAACGACTTCGCGCGCGGAACGTTCCGGGTGCGCGGCGACACGATCGATGTCTTCCCGGCCGAGCACAGTGAGCTGGCGGTGCGCATCGAGCTGTTCGACGACGAGGTCGAGAGCCTGCAGCTGTTCGATCCGCTGACGGGCCGCATCCGCCAAAAGATTCCGCGCTTCGTGATCTACCCGGCGAATCACTACGTGACGCCGCGCGGCCGGGTCGTCAACGCGATCCAGACCATCAAGGACGAGCTGCGGGTCCGCCTCGATGAACTGGTCGGGCAGGGTAAGCTGGTCGAGGCCCAGCGCCTCGAGCAGCGCACGCGCTTCGACCTCGAGATGCTGCAGGAGATCGGCCACTGCAAGGGCATCGAGAACTACACGCGCCACCTGTCGGGCGCGGCACCCGGCGACCCGCCGGCGACCCTGGTCGATTACCTGCCGCGCGATGCGTTGATGTTTCTCGACGAGAGCCACGTGATGATCGGCCAGCTCGGCGGCATGTACAACGGCGACCGCGCGCGCAAGACCACGCTCGTCGACTACGGCTTCCGCTTGCCGTCCGCCCTCGACAACCGGCCGCTGAAGTTCGAAGAGTTCGAACGCAAGATGCGGCAAGTCATCTTCGTCTCGGCGACACCGGCCGCGTACGAGAAGGACAACGCCGGCCAAGTGGTCGAGCAACTGGTCCGCCCGACCGGGCTTGTCGATCCGGAGGTCGATGTCCGCCCGGCGGCCAACCAGGTCGACGACGTGCTGCAGGAGATCCGCGTGCACGTCGAGGTCGGCGAGCGCGTCCTGATCACGACCTTGACCAAGCGGATGGCTGAGCAGCTGACCGATTACCTCAGCGACAACGGCGTCAAGGTGCGCTATCTGCACAGCGACATCGACACCGTCGAGCGGGTCGAGATCTTGCGCGACCTCCGCCTCGGTGCGTTCGACGTGCTGGTCGGGATCAACCTCCTGCGCGAAGGGCTCGACATCCCCGAGGTCTCGCTGGTCGCGATCCTCGATGCGGACAAGGAGGGGTTCCTCCGCTCCGAGCGCAGCCTGATCCAGACGATCGGCCGGGCCGCGCGCAACCTGAACGGGCGCGCGATCCTCTACGCCGATCAGACCACCGACTCGATGCGGCGGGCCCTCGACGAGACGAGCCGGCGCCGGGAGCGCCAGATCGCCCATAACCTGGCGTCGGGCATCACGCCGCGCAGCGTCGTCAAGAAGATCCGCGACCTGATTGACGGCGTCTACAGCGAAAAGAGCGCCAAGGACGACCTGAAGCGGGCGAACCAGGCGGCCGCGGTCGAGGCCCTTAGCGAGCGCGATCTGGGCAAGCGCATCAAGCAACTGGAGCGCGAGATGCTGGAGCACGCCCGCAATCTCGAATTCGAGAAAGCGGCCCGGATCCGAGATCAGCTGACGGCTTTGCGGGAGCAGGCTTTTGGTGCGGCGGTGCCGGACCAGGTGGTCGTTTCGGCGTCGACGGGGGCCTCGAAAAGCTGAGGTTCGGTCGCATCTGTAGGACAGGATGCCACCGCGAAGTCAGTCGAAGCCACGCCCGAGAAAGACCCCTTTCGCGAGCGGAACTTCGGCCGTCAATGCCGACCGAATTAGTCGGCTTCCGCTATACTCGACTAAATCGCTCGGATTAGTGGTGCCTGCGGGGCAACTGCCCATCCTGACGCTTGGCCATATGAGGAGATTTCAATGCGTTTGACCACCAAAGGCCGCTTTGCCGTGACCGCCATGATCGATCTCGCGCTGCGGGAGCATTCCGGTCCCGTCGCGTTGGCCGCCATCAGCGGGCGCCAGCAGATTTCGCTGTCCTACCTGGAGCAATTGTTCGGCAAGCTGCGTCGCCACGAGCTCGTCGAAAGCACCCGGGGGCCGGGCGGCGGCTATTCGCTCGGACGCAAGGCCGAGGAGATCACCGTGGCCGACATCATCGTCGCGGTCGACGAGCCGATCGATGCGACCGGCTGTGCAGGCAAGGAAAATTGCATGGGCGATGACGCCGGCCGCTGCATGACGCACGACCTGTGGGCCAGCCTGAACTCCAAGATGATCGAGTTTCTCGACTCGGTGTCGTTGCGCAAGCTCGTCGACGAGCAGCTCGCGAAGGGCATCTCGATCGAGGAGCACCCGGTCAAGCGCGCGATATCGACCCAGCCGGTCGTCAAGCCGATCAAGATCACGGCACCGAACTCGGTCTTCGCGCTCGGCGCCGCCTTCTCGAAGTGAGACTTTTGCCAGCCGCCCAGCGCCAGCGTGCGCAGGCCGCCGATTCGCCATGGACATGACCCCGCACTTCCCGATCTACCTGGACTACGGCGCGACGACGCCTGTCGATCAGCGTGTCGTCGACGCGATGATCCCGTGGCTGCGCGAACACTTCGGCAACCCCGCGTCGCGCAGCCATGCCTGGGGCTGGGAAGCGGAAGAAGCGGTCGAGAAAGCGCGTGCCGAAGTGGCAGCGCTGATCAATGCCGACCCGCGCGAGATCGTCTGGACGTCCGGCGCCACCGAGTCGGACAACCTCGCGCTGAAGGGCGCGGCACAGTTCTACAAGACGCGCGGCAAGCACCTGGTGACGGTGAAGACCGAGCACAAGGCGGTGCTCGACACGATGCGCGAGCTCGAACGTCAGGGCTTCGAGGTGACCTACCTCGACGTCCAGGAAGACGGCTTGCTCGACCTCGAACGGCTGAAGGCGGCGCTGCGTCCCGACACGATTCTTGTCTCGGTGATGTACGTCAACAACGAGATCGGCGTGATCCAGGACATCGCCGCGATCGGCGAGATGTGCCGCGAGCGCAAGATCATCTTCCACGTCGATGCCGCGCAGGCGACCGGCAAGGTCGTGATCGACCTCGCCAAGCTGCCGGTCGACCTGATGAGCCTGGCGTCGCACAAGACGTATGGTCCTAAGGGCATCGGCGCACTCTACGTGCGGCGCAAGCCGCGGGTCCGGATCGAGGCCCAGATGCACGGCGGCGGGCATGAGCGCGGCATGCGCTCGGGCACCCTGCCGACGCACCAGATCGTCGGGATGGGCGAGGCGTTCCGCATCGCCCGCGAAGAGATGGGCACCGAGAGCGAGCGCATCCGCATGCTGCATCGGCGGCTGCTGACCGGCTTGCAGGACATCGAGCAGACCTTCCTGAACGGCGATCTCGAGCGGCGCGTTCCGCACAACCTCAACATGTCGTTCAACTTCGTCGAGGGCGAGTCGCTGATCATGGGGATCAAGGGGATCGCCGTGTCGTCGGGCTCGGCCTGCACCTCGGCGAGCCTGGAGCCGAGCTACGTGCTGCGCGCGCTCGGCCGCAGCGACGAGCTCGCGCACTCGAGCCTGCGCATGACGATCGGTCGCTTCACGACGGAGGAAGAGATCGACTACGTGATCACGACGTTGAAGGAGCGTGTCGCGAAGCTGCGCGATCTGTCGCCGTTGTGGGACATGTACAAGGAAGGCATCGACATCAGCACCATCCAATGGGCCGCGCACTGAGCGCACGCCTCTGCAGAATCAGGGAGAGTTGACATGGCATACAGCGAAAAAGTTGTCGAGCACTACGAGAATCCGCGCAACGTCGGTTCGTTCGAGAAGGGCGACGAGACCGTCGGCACCGGCATGGTCGGCGCGCCGGCCTGCGGCGACGTGATGAAGCTGCAGATCAAGGTGAATCCGCAGACCGGGTTGATCGAGGATGCGAAGTTCAAGACCTACGGTTGCGGCTCGGCGATCGCATCAAGCTCGCTCGTCACCGAGTGGGTCAAAGGCAAGTCGCTCGACGAAGCCCTGACCATCAAGAACACGCACATCGCGCAGGAGCTGGCGTTGCCGCCGGTCAAAATCCACTGCTCCATCCTCGCCGAGGATGCGATCAAGGCCGCCGTCGACGACTACCGGGCCAAGAAGCCCAGCCCGGCGACCCATTGACCCATGGCCGTCACCCTGACTGAAGCGGCGGCCCGCCACGTGACCCGTTATCTCGGCAAGCGCGGGAAGGGCGTCGGCGTGCGCCTCGGCGTCAAGACGACCGGTTGCTCGGGCCTGGCCTACAAGCTCGAGTATGCCGACGAGCTGGCGCCCGAGGACCTCGTGTTCGAGGGGCACGGTGTCAAGGTGCTGGTCGATCCGAAGAGCCTGCCGTACATCGACGGCACCGAGCTTGATTTCGTGCGCGAGGGGCTGAACGAAGGCTTCAAGTTCCACAACCCGCGCGAGAAGGACCGCTGCGGCTGCGGCGAATCGTTCCGCGTCTGACGCGGATTTTTGGATCGAGGCGCGGCTGCTGGCCGCGCCTTGTCGTTTCAGGCCACCGGCTTCATGCCCCGATGAGACTCGACAGCGACGACTTCGAACTGTTCGCGACGGAGCGCCGCTTCGCGCAGAGTCGTCCGGCGCTCGATGCGCGCTGGAAGACTCTGCAGGGCGAGGTCCATCCGGATCGGTTTGCATCGGAGGGGCCGGCGGCGAAGCGCGTAGCGCTGCAATGGGCGATGCGCGTCAACGAGGCCTACGAGCGCTTGAAGGATCCGCTGAAGCGCGCCGCCTACCTGTGTGAACTCCATGGCGCACCGATCTCAGCCGAGGACAACACGGCGATGCCGCCCGGATTTCTGGTTCAACAGCTCGAGTGGCGTGAGGCGCTCGACGAGGCGAGCTCGAAGGCGAAACTGGAAGCGCTCGCCGACGAGGTCGCGGGTCATCGGCAGGCTGCTTTGCACCGTCTCGAGACGCTGCTCGACATCGATCGCGACTTTCCGCGTGCGGCCCAGGAAGTGCGCGTCCTGATGTTCATCGAACGCTTTGTCCATGACGTCGATCGGCGTCTGGACGCACTGGAACAATAAGCGGATGGTCCTGCTGCAGATCTCCGAACCGGGTGGTGCGCCCGACCCGCATCAGCGCCGCATCGCGGTCGGCATCGACCTCGGCACGACGCATTCGCTGGTGGCGGCGGTGCGCCACGGCGTCGCCGAGTGCCTGCCCGACGACGCCGGCCGTGTCATCCTGCCGTCGGCGGTCCGTTATCTGGTCGGTGGCCGGCGCGAGATCGGCCGTTCGGCGCTGGCCGAGGCGGCAAACGATCCGACCAACACGATCTTGTCGGTCAAGCGGCTGATGGGTCGCGGGCTTGCCGACATCGAGGGTCGCGATCGACTGCCGTATGCGTTCGTCGATGCGCCGGGCATGGTGCAGATCGAAACCGTCGACGGCGTCAAGTCGCCGGTCGAGGTCTCGGCCGAGATCCTCGCCAAGCTGCGTCAGCGCGCCGAGGACACGTTCGACGACGACGTCTTCGGCGCGGTGATCACGGTGCCCGCGTATTTCGACGAGGCCCAGCGCCAGGCCACAAAGGATGCGGCGCGGCTCGCGAACCTGAACGTGCTGCGCCTGATCAGCGAGCCGACCGCCGCGGCGATCGCCTATGGGCTCGAGAACGGCGCCGAGGGTCTGTACGCCATCTATGACCTCGGCGGCGGCACGTTCGACATCTCGCTGCTTCGGCTGTCGAGCGGCGTCTTCGAAGTCGTCGCGACGGGCGGCGATTCGGCGCTCGGCGGCGATGATTTCGATGCGGCTCTCGCGGCGTGGGCGCTCGATGTAGCCGGCTTGTCGGTCGAGACGCCGCAGGACAAGCGGGCCGTGCTGGTGGCGGCCCGCGCCACGAAGGAAAAGCTGACCGGCCACGATCACGCCGAGCTCGCGTGCCCGCTCGCCCATGGTGAATTGGCCGTGCGGGTCTCGCGCGAGCGCTTCGAGTCGATCGTGCGGCCGCTCGTCGATCGGACGATCGCCGCGATCGGCCGCGTGCTTCGCGATGCGAAGGCGGCGAAGACCGAGGTGAAGGGCGTCGTCATGGTCGGCGGCTCGACGCGCGTGCCGATGGTGCAGGCCGCGGTCGGCGGCTACTTCGGCCAGACGCCGTTGACGAATCTCAATCCTGACGAGGTGGTCGCGCTCGGTGCCGCCATCCAGGCGAACGCGCTGGCCGGCAATGCGGGCGCCGACGAGATGCTGCTGCTCGACGTCATCCCGTTGTCGCTCGGGCTCGAGACGATGGGCGGGCTCGTCGAACGCATCATTCCGCGCAATAGCACGATCCCGACCGCGCGCGCCCAGGACTTCACCACCTTCGCCGACGGCCAGACGGCGATGTCCATTCACGTTCTGCAAGGCGAGCGCGAGCTGGTGACCGATTGCCGATCGCTCGGCAACTTCGAGCTGCGTGGCATCCCGCCGATGGTGGCGGGCGCTGCGCGCATTCGCGTCAGCTTCGAAGTTGACGCCGATGGGCTGTTGAGCGTCAGCGCGAAAGAGCAGGCGTCGAACGTCGAGGCGTCGATCACGGTCAAGCCGAGCTACGGCCTGTCGGACGACGAGATCGCGCGCATGCTGACCGAAAGCTTCAGCAGCGCCGAGCAGGACATGGTCGAGCGCAGCCTGCGCGAGTCACGCGTCGACGCCGAGCGGATGGTGCTGGCCACGCGTTCCGCCCTAGATGCCGACGGCGACCTGCTCGATCCGGACGAGCGCGCTTCGATCGACGCATTGATGGCGCGGGTCGAAGCGCTGCGCGAAAGCACCGACCACCACGCGATCGACGATGCGGTCGAGGCGCTCGGCAAAGGCACCGAAGGCTTTGCGGCCGAGCGCATGAATCGTGGCATCCGGCGCGCGCTGTCCGGCCGGCGCGTCGAGGACGTCTGACGTGCCGATCATCAAGGTGATGCCGCACGCCGAATACGCACCGCAAGGCGCGACGATCGAGGCGCCAACCGGCACGTCGGTCTGCGAGGCCTTGCTCGAGCACGGCGTGCCGATCGAGCATGCTTGCGAGATGAGTTGCGCCTGCACGACCTGCCATGTCGTCGTGCGCGCCGGCTACGAGTCGCTCGGCGAGCCGGACGAGAACGAGGAGGATCTGCTGGATCGGGCTTGGGGCCTCGAGCCGACGTCACGGCTCTCGTGTCAGGCGATCCTGGCTCAGCAGGACGTGACCGTCGAGATCCCGAAGTACTCGATCAACCACGCCAAGGAAAAGCACTGACCGACGGCTGGGGTGGTCAGGGTCCTCCCTGGACCGCGACCATTGCCCGCCGCAGCCAGTCGCGCACCTGGCGCATCAGACGCGGCAAGCGCGGCTCGATCTCCGCGATGCGCTCCGTGACATGACCGCCGGCCTCCAGGAACTCGATGAAATGGATGACTTCCATGCGCCTCAGCCCGCTGCTGTCGCCCAATTGCGCGAGCGTCATGTGCCGTTGCGACATGTCGCTGAGGATCCGCCGGTGGCCTGCGTGTCGAAAGTGCGCAGGCAGTTCGGGCCAGGAGGCGAGGCGGTACTCTTTCATGGGATCCGAGGGGTAGGGTGCCGAGGGCGCCGAGAGTGGCAACGACGCGGGCGTAGCGTAGACGGACGACGTTCCGCACGGTGTGCCGTTCGATCGGACGTTCGGATCGTGCGTGACATTGTCGAGAACGACCTGAAGCCGGCCACCGAACGTTCGGACACGTTTGGCACACCGCACCACGTCCGGTTCGGCAGCTCGCAATTGATGCGCCGGACATGTCGCACACGAGGGCGAATGAAGCCCAAGGCACGACGGTGTATGGCGACGCCTAGACTCATCGCATGAACGTGCTCGGCATCGAATCATCGTGCGACGAGACCGGCGTCGCACTGGTCCGCGTCGATGGCGGCGATCCGCCGCGCCTCCTCGCGCAAGCGCTCCACAGTCAGATCGACATGCACCGCGCTTACGGTGGCGTCGTCCCGGAACTCGCCTCGCGCGATCACATCCGCCGCGTCATCCCGCTGACGCGGCAGATCCTCGATGCGGCCGGCCTGCCGCTCGGCGCGATCGACGCCGTTGCGTACACCCGCGGGCCCGGATTGGCCGGCGCGTTGCTCGTGGGCGCCGGCGTGGCCTGCTCGCTCGCCGCCGCGCTGGCGCGTCCGGTAAGCGGCATTCACCATCTCGAGGGGCACTTGCTCTCGCCGTTCCTGTCGGGCGACCCGCCGCGCTTTCCGTTCGTCGCGCTGCTCGTGTCGGGCGGTCATACCCAGCTGATGCGGGTCGACGACGTGGGCCGGTATGCATTGCTCGGCGAGACCATCGACGACGCCGCCGGTGAAGCGTTCGACAAGTCGGCCAAGCTGCTCGGCCTCGGCTATCCGGGCGGCCCGGCACTGGCCCGCCTGGCAGATTTCGGCGATCCGCTCGCCTACGCGTTGCCGAGGCCGCTGCTGCGCAGCGGCAATCTCGACTTCTCGTTTGCGGGGCTGAAGACCGCCGTTCGCACTCAGGTCGCGAAGCTCGGCAGCAATGTCTGCGAGCAGGACCGGGCGAACCTCGCCGCATCGACGCAGGCTGCGATCGTCGAGGTCCTGGTCCGCAAGTCGATCGCGGCGCTTCAGGAGACCGGCCTCGACCGCCTGGTCGTCGCTGGCGGCGTCGGCGCCAATTCGCGTTTGCGCGACGATCTCGCTGCCGAGGCGCGGCAACGTGGGTTCACGGTGCATCACCCGGAGCTGG
>Ga0070675_100000733_pt1 | contig 22863 bp, 23 predicted proteins | sample KBSM43metaG_FD_65343 | JGI IMG/M metagenome (GOLD analysis project Ga0070675, IMG submission 65343) | Miscanthus rhizosphere microbial communities from Kellogg Biological Station, Michigan, USA - KBS M4-3 metaG | ecosystem: Host-associated > Plants > Roots > Rhizosphere > Soil ... | reverse complement strand
TTTTCCGGGAGGCCGATACCAGGCGTTGAACGTCGTCTGGGACACGCGGTCGAAAAAAGACGGCGGGCAGCGCTGGTTCCATCTCTATCCGAAGGAGGCCGTCCCGCACGACGATCCCCTTCACTGGACCGGGCCCTATCAGAACTGGAACTTCATGTGCGCCGAGTGCCACTCGACGAACGTGAAGAAAGGCTTCCTCGCCGCCGAGAAGCGTTACGAGACGACGTTCTCCGAGATCGACGTCTCCTGCGAGGCCTGTCATGGTCCAGGCTCGGCGCACGTGGCCTGGGCCCGCGACGTCGAAGCGGGGAAAGCGAAGAAGGACGACGCGGACAAGGGCATGGCTGTCGTGCTCAAGGATCCCGGCGGCAAGGCGAGCTGGGTCATCGATCCGAAGACGGGCCTCGCGAAGCGGAGCGTTCCCCGCACCTCACAGACCGAGATCGAGACCTGCGCGCGCTGCCACGCGCGGCGCTCGGTCGTTGCCGCGGACTACGTCCACGGCGAGCCGCTCCTTCAGACGCACCGGCCCGCGCTTCTGGACGAAGGGCTCTTCTACGCCGACGGTCAGATCCAGGACGAGGTCTACGAGTACGGGGCGTTTCTGCAGAGCAAGATGCACGCGAAGGGCGTGAGCTGCTCCGACTGTCACGACCCGCACGGCTTGAAAGTCGCCGGGTCGGCCGATCGCGTCTGCGCGGGGTGCCACGCCGCGGAGAAGTTCGAATCGGCCTCGCATCACTTCCACAAGGCGGACTCGAAAGGCGCAAGCTGTACGGGCTGTCACATGCCCATCCGGGACTACATGGTCATTCACGGGCGCCACGACCACAGCTTCCGCGCGCCCCGTCCCGATCTCTCCGTGTCGATCGGCACGCCGAACGCCTGCACGAACTGTCACCGCGACAAGTCCGACCGCTGGGCGGCGGACGCCGCGAAGAAGTGGTGGGGGGACCGGTCGCTCCGGGAGCCGGCCTACGGGGAGACGATCCAGGCCGGCCGAGAGGAGGCGGCGGGCGCCGGGGAGTCGCTCGCGACGCTCGCAGGCGATGCATCGCGTCCGGCCCTCCGGCGCGCCACGGCCGCGTCGCTTCTTGCGCGAAACGTTTTCGGCGGGACGCGGGAGGCGATCCAGCGCGCTCTGTCCGACCCCGAGCCGATCGTACGCGTCGGGGGGCTCGAGGCGGTCCGTGCGCTGCCCCCGCCGGAGCGCCTCGCGCTCGCCGCGCCGCTCTTGCGCGACCCCATCCTCACGGTGCGTATCGACGCCGCCCGAGCGCTCGCTCCCGTTTCGAAGGAGTCGATGTCCGCCAGCGAACGCGCTGCATTCGAGGCTGCACTCGCGGAGTACGAGCGCTCGCTCGCCGTCGACGCCGATCGCGCCGAAGCGCACCTCGCGCTGGCGGAGCTCGCGGTGGATCTCGGAAACGCCGACCGCGCCGAGCGCGAGTATCGGATCGCCCTCGGGCTCGTGCCGGCTCTCGCCGGAACGTATGCGAACCTCGCCGATCTCTATCGCCGGCAGGGGAAGGAGGCCGAGGCCGAGGCGACGCTGCGGAGCGGTCTCGCGGTGGCGCCGGGAGACGCCGGACTCCATCATTCCCTGGGCCTGGCGCTCGTGCGCCAGAAGCGGGTGTCCGAAGCCCTCGTCGAATTCGAGCGTGCCGCGAAGGCCGCGCCCGGGAGCGCCCGGTATTCCTACGTCTGGGCGGTGGCCCTCGACTCCGTCGGACAGACCAGCCGCGCAATCGAGGTCCTCTCCGCAGCGGAGAAGGCCCACGGCGGAAATCGCGAAATCCTGGAAGCGCTGATGTCGTTTCACGCAAAGGCCGGCCATCGCGACGCTGCGGCCTCCTACGAAAGAAAACTGCAGAACCGGACGGGGCCATCGCCGAATCCACCGGAATGATCGAGCTGCGTCGCACCGTACGGAGCCTCATCCTGGCGGCGGCCCCCGCCGCGCTCCAAGCCCATGCCCAGGAGCCGGCCGTGCCGAAGAGACCGTGGAACGAGCTCTCGACCTCCTGGATCGACCTGCAGCTCCACATCACGGCGATGGTCGACGGCGCATTCTTCTCGCAGAACGCCGCGAGCGTCGCGCAGGTCGGGGATCTCGGGCCGGAGGCGCTCTTCCGTCTCGACAACCTCGAGGTGGACGGGCAGCTTCGAGCGCCGTTCCCCTGGAGCTTCCAGATCGAAGGCGAGTACGACGGCGCCGATCAGCTCAACAGCCAGCGCGGCTGGACGCTCTCCGGACTCAACGTCACCATCCCCATGGGGGAGCTCTTCTCGGTGACGATCGGGAACCAGTCGGAAGGCGTCACGATGGAGAGACTGGCCAACAGCTACGACCTCGTGTTCATGGAACGCTCGACGATGTCCCAGGCGTTGACGACGGCCCGCAGCACAGGCGTCCGACTCCAGGGCACGGCGGCGGGCGGAAGGATGAACTGGTCGGCGGGTTGGTACAACGGCTGGCTCACAAACGATCTGTCGTTCAAGCAAAGCGGCAACATCGTCAACGGCCGCGTGGCGGGACTGCCCGTCGATGCGGAGGGCGGCCGGCGCCTCCTCCACCTCGGTGCCTGGGGGGCTTATGCGGAGGCGGAGCAGGGCCAGGGCATCTCGCGCAGCCGTCCGGAAGTCTACGAATCGCCGTTTTTCGTCGACACGGGCGAAATCCCGGCCATCTCGTCGACCTCGTTCGGCGCGGAGTTCGGCGCGGTCGAGGGGCCCGTCACAGTGGCCGCCGAGTACACCGGCATCCGCGGCGACGCGCCGCAGGTCGGCGACCCGCGCTTTTGGGCGTACTACGTTCAGGCCTCGTGGGCCATCACGGGCGAGACGCGTCCCTACGACCACTCCTGCGGCTGCTTCGGAGAGCTCCAGCCATTCCGTTCCCTCTCGTTTCGTCACGGCGGCGCGGGCGCCTTCGAGGTCGGAGCGCGATACTCGAAGATCGACCTGACCTCGGGAGCGGTCGACGGCGGCAAGTTCGACCGGTGGAGTGGCGCGTTCTCGTGGTTTCCGACGAACGAGTTCCGCTTCGAGTTCAATTACGGCTACGGGACCATGGAGCGGTTCGGGATTCGAGGCCGGACCCGCTTCTACCAGCTCCGGCTGCAGTGGGAGATCTAGACCCGGAGATGGAAAAAGCCGGCCGCCTCGTGGCGGCCGGCCAGTGGAAACAGTGAGAGACGGTTTACTTTTCGACTTCGAGCTTGAGGCCCTCGGCCGCAATCTTGATGTTGGCGCCCTTGGTCTCGCTCTTCAGATTGATCACGACGCCCTTCGAGTTGCGGAGGGAGGAAACGCCGGCGCCTTTGCCCGCCGTTCCTTCCGTGCCGGCCGCCGCGTAGACGCCGTTGAAATCATCGATGCTCTTCAGGTTGTACACGCTTCCCGAGGCCTCGGCCTTCGTGATGCCCACCTCGGCGACGGACAGGCCCGAGATCTTCACGTGGTAGGTCTTGCCCATGTAGGACAGAGTTCCCTTGCCCCAGTTCCAGCCGATGCCGGCCGCGACCGAACCCTCGGAGAGCCGGATCGTGGCGTCCGGAGCTTTGTCCTCCGCCGAAGCGAGGGGGGCGAACAGGGCCGCGAATGCCAGCAGGGCGACCGGGACGATCCAACGACGCTTCATAAGTTCCTCCATATAGACACTTTACTTCGCTGAGCCGGGGCATTCCGGCGCGCGAGTTTCCACCAAACATTGACGATATGCAAGTCCGGGGCCGCCCCGAGAGAAGGCGGCCTCAGCGCAGGGCCCATCCCAGCATGAAGAGGCCGGCCGCGGCGATCCAGCTTCCCGCGACCCGCACCGCGATGCGGGCCCACAACGCTCGCACCGCCGCGGCAACGGCGCCGAGGAGGGCGACGACGACGAAAACCGCGCACGCGATGCCGAGGCCGGTGCCCAACGCCGCGGCTCCGGACCGGGCGAGCTCGATCCCGTTCCAGGATCCGTTCCAGAGGCCGAGCATCGCGGCGAGGACCGCGACGATGGCGGTTGGCAGCCTCCGGTCGATGGCGGCGAGGGCTCCGAGTGAGACCGTCAGGCCGGCCGAGACGACGGGCCAGATCCAGTGAGGAGCGAAGAGTCTTCCGAGCATCGTGCCCGCAAACCACGCGGCCGGCAGGACGAAGAGCACGGCGCGTCCCCCCGCAGGCCCGCGCAGTCCCGCGGCGAGCGAGAGAGCCAGAACGGGCAGGAGGTCTTCGGGCGTCACGAAGAGGTGCGCGAGCCCGTCGTAGAACGGTCCGAGCCCGGTGGTCATCAGGTGCGCGAGGAAGACCGGCATGGCTAGGTCACGGCTTTCCAGAGAAACGCCAGCCCGGCGAGCGCGACCAAAGCTCCGGTCCAGCGCAGGGCCGTCCGTCCGGCCGGCCAGCGATGGATCGTCCCGATGCCGATTCCGGCGAGGTGCAGCAGCCCCGTCGCGACGACGAAGCCGATGCTGTAAAGAAGGCCGTTGGCGCCCGGCGGCAGCTCGGTTCCGTGCGCGTGGCCGTGGAAGATGGCGAAGAACCCGACGAGCGCCGCGGCGACACCGAGCTTCGGCTTCGCCTCGAAGAGGACGGCGGCGCCCAGACCGATCGCCGACAACGCGATCCCGATCTCGACGCCCGGGAGGTGCACGCCGACGAGACCGAGCGTCCCGCCCAGGGCCATGACCATTGGAAATGCGACGGGCAGAAGCCACACGGCGGGCGGGCCGAGCTGGGCGCCCCAGAGGCCCACGGCGACCATGGCGAGCACGTGGTCGAGGCCCGAAACCGGGTGGGAAAGTCCCGCAAGAAGTCCCGCCGCCTCGCCGCCGCGCGTATGCGCGAACAAGGCGGCCGGCAGCAGCCACGCAAGCGTCGCCAGGCCGCCGGAACGGCGCTGGGTGTTGAGGCTCATGCCACCCATCCGAAAAGGATCGCCGTCCGTTGAATGGTCCAGAACGCGCCGAGCGTGCCGACGGCGTAGCCCGGGAGCGCCGCGACCCAGCGGGGCCAGCGGATCTCGAGGGCTCGGAACGCCCGTTCGAGCGCGACGACGAGCAGCACGAAGGCGAGCTGGCCGATTTCGACCCCGATGTTGAAGCCGAGAAGGGCGAACGGCAGGTCGGCCCTGGGCAACCCCGCGCTCGTCAGCGCGGACGAGAAGCCGAACCCGTGGAGGAGACCGAAGACGAAGGCCACCACCCAGGGATGTCGGATCGTGAAGCTCGTTTCCCCGCGCCACGAACGCACGATCTCGGGACCGAGGAAGAAAATCGAAAGCGCGATCGCGGCGTTGAGCGGCAGGACCGGGGCTTCCGCCCAGCCGAAGGTCGCGATCGCGAGCGTGATCGAGTGCGCCACGGTGAACGCCGTGACGGTCTTCACCAGCATCCATCGGTTCTGGACGATCAGCAGGAGCCCGAAAACGAAGAGCAGGTGGTCCGGGCCGAAGAGGATGTGCCTGATCCCGTGAACGACGTAGGTGCCGAGAAGCTGACGGCGCGTCTGGTCGGCCGCGATCTCGACCCAGGGCTGCGAACCGCGAACGATCGTCGTCCAGGTTCGGCCGTCCTGCATGTGGACGCGGACGAGGACGTCGGTGATCGTCAGTTGCAGGCCGGGAAACTCGATGCGCTTTCCCGCGAGCCCCGCGGAACCGGCGTCGATGGTCCGGCGCTCCAGAAGCGAATCCGTGAGCTCCTGGATCGTCGGCTCGCCGACCGTGCGGACGCCCTCCGGAACTTTGAGAACGACCGGCAGGCGCATCCCGGACAGGACCGGGGTCCTCCAAAGCAGGTCGTAGCGGCCCGGAGCGGTTTCGCGGATCTCGAGGTAAGCGGGGCGGGCTTCATGCGCCCGGGCGAGCGATGAAAGCCCGCACAGCAGAAAGAGCGCGAGGGCGGAGCGCTTCAGCGCACTCATCCAGCGTTCAACGCCCGAGTCGGCTCAGCACGTCTCGCAGGGGCTCGTCCGAAATCCGGATGAGGCCCTCGAAGGGGCGATCCATCTCGAGGATGAGGAATATGGCGGCGGCCACCGACAGCGCACAGACGAGGAGGGCGATGTGCACCGTGGCGTTCGGCTTTGCAAAGACGCCGAAGCTGACGGAGAGAATGGTCAGCCAGGAGACGACGACCACGAGAAGGGGGGTCGAAATGGCGCTGCCGCTCTGGGCGTACAAGAGCCAGCGCATCCGCCCGAGACCGATCGCGAGCTGTGAGGCGGCCGCCTTGATCGTGCGCTGCTGTTCCGTCGCGGCCGGGAGGCTGTCGATGCTGTCGTAGAAGGCTTCGCCGGCTTCCGACGGCGGCTCCGAGCGGCTCCTCCAGAGCTGACCGAAGGCGGCCTGGACCGTTCCACGGAGATGCTCGCGCACCGGCGCGGCCTCGGGACCGTAGTGAGCGAGAGCCCGGTCGAGCAGCGCGACGTCGGCGCAGATGTTGATGAGCTCTTCCCTCTGGTTGTCGTACGAGCTCTTCGCCGACGCGACGAGAAGTCCGAGCACGAGCGCCGCCATCGTGGCGATCAACGCCGTTCCGGCCTTCAGCACGTCCCGGGAGTCGGAGTCGCGGTGATGCTCCGGCACTCGCAACGCGAAGCCCAGGAGCGCTCCCCCGTACACGCAGGCGAAGACGATGGCGCTGATGAGGAAGGGGCTCATGGCGTCCTCCCGGTCCTGGGGGCTTCCGCGGCCTGTGGCGGAGCGGGCAGGACCAGCTCGTATTTCGCCCGCATCTTCCTGTACGCCTCGTCCCACGCCTCGGACTTGCGCTTCGCGAGCCACGCCGTCTTCACGTCCGGCTCGATCTCCTCGAAAGAGGGGGCGCGCTCGGGCGTCAGAGAATCGACGAAGACCAGGTGCCAGCCGTAGCCCGATTCGATCGGGCCGGTCCAGGCGCCGGGCGTCTCGACGAAGAGCGCCTTGGCGAACGGCGGTCCGAAGTCTTTCGCGATCTGCTCGGGTGTGCGGTCGGCGAGATAGTCCTGGAACATGAAAGGATCGCCGAGCGCCGCCGCGCCGGCCCAGCCTGCCGGCTTGCCGGCCAGTTTTGCCAGTGCGGCGGTCGCGTCCGGCCGAGCGGTCCTGCCGCGGCGGTCGGGCGAAAAGTACAGGTGCCGGAACGTCACGCGCGCCGCCTGCGTGAACATCGCCGTGTTCCCGGCGAACCAGGCCTTCAGCTCCTCGGTCGTCGGCTCATGGGCGGTCGAGACGTCCTCAGCGAGGAACTCCATCTTCTGCGCCATGCGGCGCCGGACGATCGTGTCGTCCTTGTCGAGCCCCATGGCCAGAGCCTCGCGGTACAGGATCTCCTCTTTGATGCGGTTCTCGAGCAGGCCGAGCATCTCCCGCTCGGTTGGCGGCCGCTGCCACTGCGCGGCAAAACCGATCTGGAGCTGGCGCAGGTCGTCGAGCGAGAGCACGATCTGACGCGACGGCCCGGTCCGGTCGGTCGCCGGCTTGACGGCGCGCGAGACGACGAAGAGCGCCGCGCCGAGCACCAGGAAGTGAACGAGCGGCTCGCGAAGCCAGCGACGGAAACGGAATCGGAGCCTCCCCCTGGGCGGAGCGGGTTCCGTGTCCGCGGACGCGTGCATCGGGGCGTTCACCGTTCGCCCATGGTTCCCGAGGGAATCAGTACTTCTTGACCTTGGACAGGTCGAGGAGTTTCAACGGCCCCTGTCCCATGGTCACCAGATTTTCTTGGCCTCTTCCTCGGCCTTCTCGATGGCCGCGTTGCCCATCTTCTCGATCATCTTCCGCCGCCGCTCTTCCTGCATCTTCTGGAACGTCGCCTGCTGCTCGGGGCTCAGGAGCGGCGTGATCTTCGAGTCCATCGCCGTGCCGATGGCCTTCAGCTTCTCGATCTTCTTTTCATTGCTCAGCGTCGTGTCCTTCTTCAGCGCCTCGAGCTGCGGAATCTCTTCCTGGACGATCGGGAGGATCTGCTGCTTCTGTTGCGCCGTCAGGCGGAGCTCGAGCGTGAGCTGGTTGAGCTTCTCGTTGAGCGGGTTGATGACGATCTGCGGCGTCTTGACGATCTCGTAGTTCGCATAGCCGAACTCGTTCGAACGCGCCCCGTAGTAGCTGTCGCCGACCTTGTAGACCGTGATGGCGTAGGGATCCTGCGAGACGTACGTGATGAGCTTGCCTTGCTGGATCTTGTACGGGGTCGTCGTGCCCTGGTAGCCGTCGCGCTGGAGAGGACCGAAGCCGCTGGGCTGGTTCATGTAACGTCCGACGTGAAAGACCGTCGTCTGGCCGTCCTCGGTGAAGTTTTCGCTCACCTGGTCGCCCGTGACGTTGTTGCGGACCCAGAAGGCCTTGCCGACGATCAATGCCTTCAGCTGCTCGTCGTTGAGGGCAACGGCGCCCTTCTTCTTCAGGTCGTCGACGGTCATGCCCGCCGGCGCGCCCTTGCGGGCCTCGGCCGAGGGCGTGTACCAGATCGGCGAAGTCCAGGCGCGCTCCTGAACGGTCATCGGCACGACGTCGGGGGGCGGAAGCCCCGCCTTCACCGCCTGAATCAGCGTCCAGCGCGGCGTCGGGACCTCGAGCACGCGGGCGTAATAGAACGCATGCAGGCTCGCATCGAAGTCGGGATCCGTCCAGGCGGCCTTGAGCTCGCTCGCGCCGTTGTCGTTGGTGTAGGTCGCCTTCTCGAAGTCCACCGTATTCCGGACGGCCGGGACGCGTCCGGTCCAGGGGTCCGGCTTGCGATCGCCGGACCAGGCGACGTCATAGATCTTCTCGAAGCTCTGGCCGTTCTTCGACCAGCCCTTGACGATCTGGATTCGGTCGAGACTGCCGGAGGTCGGGTCCTTCATCGCCCACACGACGAATCGCGGCGCGGCGCCCCGGCCGGCCGGCATCGCTCGCAGGTCGGCGCCCATGGGCACGCCCGCCTCGTAGGCCCGGTGGACCCAGTCCTTTCCTTCCAGAGAGCCCTTGTCGTATCCCCAGCCGCCGAAGAGTCGCACCTTGATGTGGGGACCGCTGACGCCGAACGTCTCCTTGCGGTACATCGCGTCGAAGATCGAGCCCCTCGTGTTTTCCTCGGCCCAGACGCCCGTCAAACCCGCGGGGTTTTCGAGGCGGCTGTCGATGGTGTTCCCCAGCATGGCCCCTGCCAGGCGCTTCTGCACCGTGTCGTCCATCACCACGTGGGCGCCGTAGAAATTGTCCTGGCGGTAGGGGCTGCCGGTGTTGTGGGAGTCGGAGCCTGCAGCCATCCCGAACTTGTAGGGGTTGTACCCGCGGAGGTCCTGCATCGTCAGGCCGTCCTTGAGGGCCTGGCGCCCGAAGCTGCCGGTGATGCGGTCGATCCGCCCGGAGTCCGGGGCGATGCCGAGGAGGCCGCTGAAAATCTCGTAGTTCGCGAACTCGTCGGTGGGTGAGAGCAAGGGATGGGTTTCCGACTGGCCCTTGACCTGCTTGATCTCGACCAGGCGCTCGTTGCGGTCGCGCGACGTGGCCCAGGCGGCGTCGATGGGCCGCCCGTAACTGTCGACGTCGATCGGGTACATCTTGCCGTCGCTCAGGTTCGCATTGTGGGAGATCGCGAGCAGGTCGTTGCCGGCCTTGCGCTGCCCGTCCATCCATTTCCAGAGATCCTCGGGATGGTTCGAGTCCATCGAGGAGTAGGGCATCGCGGGGACCTTCGCGCAGTCGCGGAAGAAGATGTTGCGGTGCAGGTTGCTGTTGTTCGGCATCGACGTCCACTCGTACGAGCAGAAGGCGGTGAACTTGCCGGGCTTGTTGTTGGCGTCGGCGATCTTGACGTTCTCCTTCCAGATCGTTCCGGCCACCTGCGGAGTCATGAACGCCTTGATGGGGGGCGCGCTGGTGAGGGAGAGGAGATAGAGAAACACCTTCTGCTGCTCGGCCGGATCGTTGGGGTTTTTCAGGATGAGGGGCTGCGCCTCCGGCATCTTGCTGATGGCCGAGCCGGGGGTGTTGGCCTCCTTGGTGACTCCGACGTACTCGGAGTGGTCGGTGACGCCCATGAAATCCATGGGCGTATCGATCTTGATGTCGTAGCCCATCGGATGCTTGATGGTCTGGCCCTGGGCGTACTTGAGCGCGTCATCCGGCCCGGTGATGCGATTGCCCAGCACCCAGGCGTCCACCGACCAACTCGTGTGGATGTGCTCCTCACCGAAGTAGGCGTCCTTGTCGGGATTGGGTGAGGAGGTCTGGGCCGATGCGAGTCCGGCGGAAAGGATCGCGGTGCAAACGGATACCGTGACTCCGAGAGCGCGGAACCGCATGAAATGACCTCCTCCTCGAGTGGCTCGAGAATCAGATCACGCGAACCTTCTCAGGATCAACTTTGAATCTCGTCCGGCAGCCGCGACAGAGCGGAGTGGAAACTCTGCTACCCTGCCGCAAGCTCCCCGTGAAATCGTCGACGAAAGTCCGGACGCTGACCCGGCTGTGTGCGCTGGCCGGGGTCCTTGCGCTCGGGGTGGTGCCTGCGGCAGCGCAGGACGTCACCACGCAATTCTGGCCCGAGATCGACACGTTCATACGGCTCAACGAGAGCATGCGGATCTACGTCCCCATCAGCAAGACGCGGGAGGGCGCCAACGACTCGGGCCAGGACGGGACGGTCGGGATCTATCTCGACTACTACGCCTCGCCGATCGCGAACCGCTTCCTTCCGGGGCCGGCGAACGCTCCCCGCATGCATCGGCTGCTGCTGCGGCTCGGCTACAGCTACACGGCCGCGGGGGACGGGGAGCCGGGCACGAACACTCTGAACGCCGATGCCACCTGGCGCATGACGATTCCCTGGGAGCTTCTTCTGAGCGACCGGAATCGGTTCAACCTCAACTTCACCGGCGGCGATTTCGACCCGCGTTATCGCAACCGCATCCAGCTCGAACGCCACGTGTGTCTCGGCGAAAAGACGTCACTGAACCCCTACGCCTACGGAGAGTTTTTCTACGACTTCGACCAGGGGGACTGGATCAGGATCCGGGCGACGGCGGGAATCGACTTTCAGTTCTGGGAGCGGGTCGTCCCGGAGGTGTACGTCCAGCGCGACTTCAATCTCGGGTCGAGCGGCGACGTCAATGGCGTCGGGCTGGTCTTGAAGATCTATCTGAGATGACGGGGTCCCCCCGGCGGCCGAACGGGCGACCACTCTGACAAGCCGCCGCCTCCGTTATCGGCCGCCGGCCGGCTAACCGGAACCCCGCCGAACTAGGGCGCGGGCACGACGGTATAGACGACTCCGTTGGCCCCCGACGACGGCAGGTACCAGACGCCGTTGGCGACGTAGTAGGTCGTTCCGCTGATCGTCGTGTGCACGGCGCCGGATGGGAGCGCGTAGATCACCGTGGACGTCGGATGCGACGCCACGGCGACTCCCGTCGAGACCCCCGCCGCATAAGCGGTCGATGTCGCCGCGGCCGTGTTCGCCGTGCCGGCGGCGTAGCCCGACTGGTACGCGGCGGTCGAGGAGGCTTGGGCGCTCGAAGACGCCGCCGCCGCTCCGACCGCTGCGCCCGCCATCGCGGCGCCGGCCACCGCCCAGCCGCATCCGCCGCACGAGGTCGCCGGGTAGGGCGGATGATAGGGGTACGGGTAGTAGGCCGCCGGCGGATGGTAGTAGGCGCCTCCGTAGTAGGTCGGCGGATGGTAGGCCGTCGCGCCCCCCGGATACGTGTGGTACGCGCCGGCTCCGTACGCGCCCGTCGTGGTGCCGCCGTAGACGTTGGTGTGCGACGTCCCGCCGTAATAGCTGTGCGCGGTCGAGCCTCCGTACGTGTTGGTGTGTTCCGTGCCCTCGCCGTACGCGTGAGAGGTCGAGCCGCCGTAGGCGTTGGTGTGCGTTCCGCCCTCGCCGTAGGTTCCGGACGAGTGGCCGCCATAGGCGTTGGAATGGGACCAGGCCGCCGCCGGGCCGGCCGCGAGCATGCCCGCCAGGGCCGCGGAGAGACCGAGTCGAATCCTGAGAGCGAACATCGTGTCCTCCTAGTGAGCGGCCGGAGTCGGTTTGGGCGCGGCCGGGGCCGGAGTCTTCTTTTTCGCGCCCGAGCCGATCGGGTGCGTGCCGGCAGGCATGTCCGACTTCATGCGCGGGTGGTTGAACGCGATCTTGTCCGCCGCCGCCGCCTTCGCCGTCGTGAAGCCCTCCGGCGCGACGGCCGCGTCGAGCTGCCAGTCGGTGAACTGGACGGATTGCCGCAGCTGCAGCGGGTCGTCGTGGAACTGGGCGCGCGCCATGCGTGGAAGCTTGTCGTCTTTTCCGATCCACATCTGGATGAAGACGCCGTCGTCTTCGTACGCGACGACGTCGGTCGTCACGCCGCCGAGGAGCGCCGACTCGCCGACATAGAAAGCGCCCGTCAGTCCGGGCTGCATGTCGCCCCAGGGATCGGCGACGACGATGTCGGTGAACGGAAAGTACGTTCCGGAGACGTTGAAAAGCTTTTCGAGCGCTCCTTCGATCGTCGGCGGCGCGTCGGTCACGGCGACCATGTTCTCCGCCGGATGAAAGCTCATCATCACCTTGCCGTCGTCGTAGAACTCGGTCCGCGGGCCGTCGGCGACCGTGATGACCCGCAGCTTGTCCGGCCGCTGCAGCGCCACCTCGTAGATGCGGCCGTAGATCAGGGGCGGACCCCAGAGGCTCGGCACCTCGTAGGCCCCCAGCGCTTTGAACGTCATCGACTTCGCCGCCGCCAGCTTCTGGCACGTGGCCTTGAGGATGTCGACGGCCTTCGTCTCGGGGGTCGGACGCGGAGGAGGCGGCGTGGTCTTCGGAGCCGCGGCCTTCTTCCTGGCCGGAGCCGCCGGGGAGGCGGGGGCCTGCGCCCAGGCCGCGGAGGCGCCCAGGCCCAGAGCCAGCGCGAGCGAAAGAGCCCGTGCAGCGCAGGTCGAATGTTTCATGGCCGTCCTTGCGTCACGGGATCATCCCGCACTCGAAGAGCTTGTTTGCGATCGGCGCCGCGACCTTGTTGATGAAGGCCTGCCGCATCTGGGGGTCGGACTTGAGCATGGCGATCACGCGCTCCTTCATCTGCGCCTCTTCGCCCTGCGGCTTCTCGCTCTTCATCTCGGCGATCTGGGCGCAGGTCGAGTTCGTGTACTTGTCGACGATCTTCTGGGCAACCCGGTCCATGATGGGGTACTGCTGCTGCCCCTGCTGGGCCTGGGGCGCCGTCGCCACGAGGAGCAGCAAGAGACCCAGGACGAGCACGGCGGAACGTTTGGACATCGCTCTTCTCCTTTCGTTCGACTTTCCGATCAGTTGTTCTTGTTGTAGTTGAAGTTCGAGACCTGGATCTCGAGCTGCTTGGCCGGAATCTGGATGTCGGCGTAGTTCATGTAGCTCAGGCCGGCGGCGAGCGTATTGAACGTGGCGTTCATGGTCACCGGACTCCCCTGATAGCTCGTGGCGATGAAGGCCTTCGCCGCCTTGTGGGTGTTGGCGTTGATCCACACGGTCATGGAGTCTCCCGGCGACACGACGCTTCCCCCGGAGAGAGCCAGCAGCCCGGTGGCATCGGGACCGCTGACCTGGGCCTTGTCATAGAACGCCAGAAGCTGGGGGCTCGTGTCGAGCGTGTACTGCTGGAGGATCGCCTTCAGCCCGGACGCATACTCCTTCATCTCTTTCTGCTTCTCTTCGGCGACCCGCTTTCGAATGCCGAAGCGCGGGAGCGAGGGCCCCTGATCGCTGATCTGGCTCTTCTGGTACTGGCCGTTGACCCAGTTGACCATCTCGACGCGGGTGTCCTTGACGACGCCGTCGTCGAGGACTTCGGTGCGCTGGTCCCACGTGTACTGCTGCATCGCGGCGGCGTTGGCCTGCCGCGCGGCCGTCACCTTTGCCGCGATACCGGCCCGCAGAGACTGATTGGCCGCGTCCTGCGCCGCCGCCGGGGACACCGACGAGACGAGGGCCGCGGCCAGAATGGAGACTCCGAGACCTCGACACATAACTACCTCCCGTAAAGACGCCGCTTCCGTCGAGGCCGTCGTGAGCCAGAATGCCGTTCGACACAGTGACCGCGTGGCATTCGTCTGTCTCCCCCGGGGCGCAGAACCGAAGCCTATCGCAGGTGCCCCGGGATCTTCGGAATCGGAGAGAGAAGCGCGGCGCCCGGGGAGCCTTCGTCCGCGTTCCCTCTCGGCTGGCGCCGTCCCCGGACTTTTGTTATTGATGCACTCGCAAGGGAGCGCCGGCTCTCCCGAGGAGGACTCGATGAGAAACCGCATCGCCCTCGCCACGCTCGCCGTGGCCGCGGTCCTGCCGTCGATCGCGGCGGCCGACGATCTGACCGGGCAGGACCGGATGCTGTGTACGGCGGTCGAAGCCACGCGCTGCATGGAAAGCGGGACCTGCACTTCGGAGCTCCCGTGGAACCTCAACATCCCGCAATTCATCGAGGTCGACTTGAAGGCCAAGACCTTCTCGACGACGAAGGCGAGCGGCGAGAACCGATCCACCCCGATCCGGACCGTCTCGAGAGAAGACGGACTGATCATCCTGCAAGGCTTCGAGGCCGGGCGCGCATTCTCCTTCGTGATTCACGAAGAAAGCGGCATGGCTTCGGTCGCCGTCGCCCGCGACGGTCTCACCGTATCGATCTTCGGCGCCTGCACCCCCATGCCCCAGGCTTCCAAGTGAGGAGAATGATCATGAAGAGATCCGGAATCGCGGCCCTCGCGCTCGTGCTGCTGGCCGCGATCGCCATTCACGCCCAAACTCAAACGCAGAGCGCGGCGAGCGGTCAGAAGACTCTCGCGGCCACCATGAACGTATACGTCTTCCCCAACGCGGGACAGGCCGCATCCCAGCAGTCGCAGGATGAGGGCGAGTGCTACAACTGGGCGGTCCAGAACACGGGCACCGATCCCTTCCAGCTCCAGAAGCAGGCCCAGGCCCAGCAGCAGCAGGCGGCCGCCGCGCAGCAGCAGGCGTCCCACGCGGCCCAGGGATCGGGAATGAAGGGAGCGGCTCGCGGAGCGGCGACGGGAGCGCTCATCGGTGGAATCGCAGGCGATCCCGGAAAAGGCGCCGCGATCGGAGCGACGACGGGGGCGGTGGCCGGCCGCTCCCGCGGCCGCCGGGCGGAGCAGCAGGCCGAGCAGCAGGTCGCCCAGCAGTCCGCCGCCGCGCAGCAGGCGACGGCGCAGCAGCTTGAAAACTTCAAGAAGGCCTTCAGCGTCTGCCTCGAAGCCAAGAAGTACATGGTCAAGTACTGACCGTCGCCGGCCTCGAAAACGAAAAGCCCCCGCAGCGCGGGGGCTTTTTCATCCGGCAGACCGCCGGAGCCTAGGGGATCATTCCGCACTCGAACATCTTGTTCGCGATCGGCGCCGCGACCTTGTTCAGGAAGTACTGGCGCATCTGGGGATCCTGCTTGAGCATCGCGATGGCCCGCTGTTCCATCTCGGCCTTCTCCCCCGACGGCTTCTCGCTCTTCATCTCGGCGAGCTGCACGCAGGTGGAGTTCGAGTACTTGTCGATGACCTTCTGGGCGAGCCGATCGAGAATGGGATAGCTCTGCGGTTGCTGTCCCAGCGCCGAACCGACGTGGAGCAGGACCAGAACGAGCACGGGGACGGAGAAACGCTTGAACATGCCTCTTCTCCTTTCAACGCGAGCGGTATTCGGAGTCTCGGATGAGAAACCCCGCGATGAGATCACCAATGTGCAGCCCGGGCAAGCCGCGCCGGTTTCAGGACCGCGCGTTCTTCGCCGCGTTCTCCACGGCCGCGTCGACCGCGGCGAGAAGGACCGCTCCGTCGACGGGCTTGCGCAGGTAAGCCGCGGCGCCGCCCGCCGTCACCCGCTCCGACGACCCGGGGGTGTCGTGGCCCGTGAGCACGACCACGGGGATGCGAAGGCCACGCTCCGCCAGGGCCGCCTGGATCTCGAAACCGCTCATCCCGGGCATGTGCAGGTCCAGGACGATGCAGTCCGGCTTCCGGCGCGCGAGGTCCTCGAGCATCGCCCCGCCGGTCGAGAACGTCTCGGTCTCGATCCCCGCGGATCGGAGGAGCCTCTCGAGCGCGCGGCGGACGGACTCTTCGTCATCGACGACGGCGACGAGCAGTTTCACTGGGGTCACGGAGTCTCAGCGTAGCGGGACTTTGGCCGCGCGAGGAATGGGACCTTGGTCCCAGAAGTCGCTACGCCCGCCGAAGGCCGGCGCGGTCCGCCATGCGGACCAGCTCGGCGACGGAGCGGGCTTCCATCTTCTCCATCACCCGGCCCCGGTGCACCTTGACGGTCTTTTCCGCGATGCCGAGCTCGCCACCGATCTGCTTGTTGAGCCGGCCGGCGACGACGCCCTCCAGCACCTCGCGTTCCCGCGGAGTGAGCGTGGCGAGGCGGCTGCGAATGCGGGCGGACTCCTCGCGGTCGGTCCGTCCGGAGCGGCCCCGCTCCAGAGCTTCGCGCACGGCCCGCAGAAAGACGGCGTCGTCGACCGGCTTCGTCAGAAAGTCGACCGCACCGCCTTTCATCGCGCGCACGCTCTGCGGGACGTCGCCATGTCCCGTCAGAAAGAGCGTCGGCAGCGCGATGCCGCGGGACACGAGCGCCTCCTGCAGGGCCAGCCCGTCGAGACCCGGCATCGCGACGTCGAGGACGACGCAGCCTTCCGCGTCCGGATCGACCCGCGCGAGAAACTCTTCCGGCGAACCGAACGCGACGGCCTCGAGGCCCGCGGACCGCAGGAGCCGGGACAGGGCTTTCAGGACGGCGGGCTCGTCGTCGACGAGGTAGACCCGCTCCGTAGTCGCGTTCACGCGGCGCCCCCGCCCCCGGCGGGAAGAGTGAAGTGGAACGTGGCTCCCCCGCCGGCGTTGCCGGCTGCGCCGAGCTCGCCCCCGTGCGCGGCCACGATCGTGCGGCAGACCGCGAGCCCGAGGCCCATTCCGTGTGTCTTCGTCGTGAAGAACGGATCGAAGACCCGCTCCACCACGCCTGCGGGAAGGCCCGGCCCGCAATCCGCCACCGAGACTCGGAGACATCCGTTCGCCGCCTCGGCGCGGACGTTCAGCCGGCGATCGCGCGGCTCGAGGACTTCCATCGCGTCGCACGCGTTGGCCACGAGATTCAGGACGACCTGTTGGATCTGGACCCGGTCGCCGACAGCGGCGGGAAGGTCCGGAGGAAGCTCGGCCGTCAGAGTGACGCCGCGGTTCACGAGATCGCTGCGCATGAGCTCGAGGGCGTCCCGCACGACCTCGGAAAGCGGCAGGGACTGGCGTTCCACCTCGCCCTTCTTCAGAAGCACGCGCAGCCGGCGGATGACCTCGCCCGCCCGCTTGTCCTCCTCGACGATGTCGGCGAGGATCGCGCGGACCTCGTCGAGGTCGGGTCCCTCCTGCGACAGGAACCGTTCCGCCGCCTGCGCGTTGGCGAGGATCGCGGTCAGCGGTTGGTTGAGCTCGTGGGCGAGCGATCCGGAGAGCTCGCCGAGCATCGTGACGCGGGAGAGGTGCGTCAGCTCGCTGCGCTGGCGCTCGCTCTCGAGCTGGGCCAGCATGCGGGGCGTCACGTCGATCGAGATGCCGCGCAGCCGGGTGCCCGAGCCCACCCCGGTCTCGACGCGGCCGCGCGCCGCGATCCAGCGCGTCTCGCCGTCCGGCCGCACAACCCGGTACTCGCGCTCGAACTCGCCGCCCGTCCGCAGTGCGGCGTCGACCGCTGCACGAAAGCCCTCGAGATCCTCGGGGTGGACCGACTCCTGGAATCGGCGGAAGTCGATCCGCTCCCCGCCTCCGTATCCGCGGATCTCCCGTCCGCGCTCGCTCATCCAGATCTCGTTCCGTTCGACGTCGAAGTGCCAGAGAACGGCGTTCGCGGCTTCGGCCGCGAGCGTCATCCGCTGCTCGCCCTCGCGCAGCTCGGCGTCGGCGATCTGAAGCCTGCGCGCGAGCTCCGAGGACCGGATGACGTCGAAGGTGAGCTCGTAGGCCATCGCGGCGACGACGCCGAGGTAGGCGACGCTGATGAGGTAGGGCGATCGAAGCCCCGCCTGCATGACGAGGGCCGTGTGCACCGCCGCGACGGCGACGAAAATGGTCGTGCTGCTCCCGATGAGGACCGCCCGGCGCCGGTCCCCCCGGCGCCAGACGGTCCGGGCGGCGTCGATGAGATAAATCAGCAGGAGCAGCGAGCTCAGCTGGGCAATGCGCGTGCGTTCCGAAAACACACCCTCCGTCAGATAGATCGTCTCCCCGAGAAACCTGAGCGGGCGCACGCCGGTGATTCGCACGTAGTTGAGATTCGGATCGATGAGGAAGTTCAGGGCCACCGAAACTCCGCGCACCACGACGACCGTCCAGAGGAGCCAGGTCCGACCGGCACGAAAGTAAGTGCGAACGAAGAACACGAGGCTGAGAAAGAGGACGAAGAACACCGCGTGGGCCCAGCGCACGATGCCGGCGTGCACCTCGGGCACGGGCGAGTGCATCAGGAAGAGCTCGAGCGCGGCCATGACCGCCGCCGAGACCGCCATGAGCGCGAAGAGCAGGTTGGCAGGAGCGCGGCGCCTCAAGCCGATGACCAGGTGGATCGTCGCCAGCGTCAGGCACGCCGCCGCGTCCATCGACCAGAGAACCGTCGTCCAGCTCATGGAGCCCAACTCATGGAGTCCGGATCATGTCGTTCCGCTCTCCAAAGAGAAAGCCCCCGCTCGCGCGGGGGCTCTCGCGATTCCCCGGGGCGACTAGCGCGAGACGGACGCCACCGTGATGTCGTCGGTCTTTGCGTCGATCACCGCCACGCCGCAGGACGTGTAGGCGCCGGAGCCGTCGAACTTGCATCCGACGAGGCCGGCCGCCTTCGCGCCGCACTCGTCCTTGTCGACCTCCGCGACCCACCAGCCCGAGTTGGCCGGCTTGCCGTGCGTGTTCCCCTCGGCATAGACCGCCACGAGCATCCCGCCGCTTCCCGTGCCGCCGTTGGTGCACGTGAAGGTGCCGTCCTTGGAGAAGTACAGGACCTTGTCTTCGTCGTCCCACAGAAAGTTGGTGTCGTCGACATTCCCGTCGCCGTCGATGTCGACTTTCTCGGCCCACACGGAGTCGGTGTCCCCGGCGGCATTGGCGGTCGTGGTCGAGGCCTTGCCCTTGCCGATCGACGTGCCTTTGCCGGCGTTCGGGGGCGGAGTCTTCGACTTCACGGCGGCGGGCGGATTCACCTTCACGGGCGCCTGGGGCGCCGACTGGGCCAGAAGCGATGCCGCGCCGACCAGCAGACTCAGCGCGACGACTGCCAGGATGCGAGTCCCTCGGATCATGAGCTTCCCTCCTTGTTTTCGGGCGGAGCCTATCAAATCGAATCGAAGGCCGGCGTGATAGAAAGGCTTCGACTTCGGGAGGAACCATGCAGCTCGGGATGATCGGCCTCGGTCGGATGGGGGCGAACATGGTGCGGCGCCTCATGAAGGCCGGCCACGAGTGCGTGGTCTGGGACATGAACGCCGCGAGTGTGAAGGGACTGGCCGACGAGGGCGCGAAGGGCGCCGGCTCGATCGACGACTTCGTCGCGAAGCTTTCCCCGCCCCGCGCCGTGTGGCTCATGGTCCCGGCGGGCGTGGTCGATACGTCGATCGGCCAGCTCGCGCCGAAGCTCCAGAAGGACGACGTCCTCATCGACGGCGGCAACTCGTATTACATCGACGACATCCGCCGGCAGAACGACCTGCGGCCGAAAGGCATCCACTACGTCGACGTCGGCACTTCCGGCGGAGTCTGGGGACTCGAGCGCGGGTACTGCATGATGATCGGCGGCGACACAGACGCCGTCCGTCGTCTCGATCCGATCTTCAAAACGCTCGCGCCGGGCCGCGGCGACATCGACCGCACCCCCGGCCGCGAGAAGGCCGGCGGGACGGCCGAAGACGGCTATCTCCACTGCGGCCCCTCCGGCGCCGGCCACTTCGTGAAGATGGTCCACAACGGCATCGAGTACGGGATCATGGCGGCCTACGCCGAGGGACTGAACATCCTCAAGCACGCCAACGTCGGCAAGGGAACGCGCGACGTCGATGCCGAGACGACGCCGCTCCGCAACCCCGAGCACTACCAGTACGACCTGAATCTTCCCGACGTCGCCGAAGTGTGGCGGCGCGGCAGCGTCATCGCCTCGTGGCTCCTCGACCTGACGGCCATCGCGCTCCTGAAATCTCCCGACCTCGCGAACTTCTCGGGCCGCGTCTCCGACTCCGGCGAGGGCCGATGGACGATCCTCGCGGCGATCGACGAAGGCACGCCGGCCGCGGTCCTGACCGCCGCGCTCTACGAGCGCTTCGAATCTCGCGGCGAGGCCGACTTCGCGAACAAGCTCATGTCGGCCATGCGCTACGAGTTCGGCGGACACGTCGAGAAAAAGGACTAGGCGCTTGGCCACCGGTCCGCGCACGCTCTCCGTCGACATCGGTGGCACCGGCCTGAAGACGATCGTCCTCGACGCCGCGGGCAAGTCCGTCACCGAAAGACTGCGCGTCGACACGCCCCGTCCCGCCACGCCCAAGGCGGTGCTCACCGCGATCGTCGGCATGGCGAAGCAGCAAGGCGACTTCGAGCGCGTTTCCGTCGGCTTCCCCGGGGTCGTCCGGCGCGGCGTCACCGAGACCGCGTGGAACCTGGATCCGCGCTGGGTCGGCACGGACCTGCGTTCCGCGCTGGCGAAGGCTCTCCGCAAGCCGGTCCGCACGGCGAACGACGCCGACGTCCAGGGCCTCGGCGTCATCCGGGGCGAGGGCGTGGAGCTCGTCATCACGCTCGGGACCGGTTTCGGCTCCTCGCTGTTCGTCGACGGGCACCTCGTGCCGAACGTCCAGCTTGCCCACCACGCGGGCTGGGGCCGGAAAACGTACGAGGAGGAGCTCGGGGCGAAGGCCTTCGAGAAGGCCGGCAAGAAGAAATGGAACCGCCGGCTCGGCAAGGCCATTGCCTCGCTCGACGCCCTCTTCAATTTCGACCGTCTGTACATCGGCGGCGGAAACGCGAAAAAGGTGACTCTGGACCTTCCGCCGCGGGTCAAGCTCGTCTCCAACCTCGCGGGTCTCACCGGCGGAATCGCCCTCTGGCGGAGCGAGCGCGCGCATCCCCGCATGGGCGCATGAGGAGCGCGTCCCGATGAAACAGAACGCCATCCAGTCGGACGCGCTCGTTTTCTTCGGCGCGACCGGAGATCTCGCCTACAAGAAGATCTTTCCGTCCCTTCAGAGCATGATCCGCCACGGGCACCTCTCCGTCCCGGTGATCGGTGTCGCGAAGTCGGGCTGGAGCGTCGATCAGCTCCTGGACCGGGCGCGCGCGAGCCTCAAAGAGTACGGCGGCGGCGTGGACGAGGGTGCGTTCGCGAAGTTGAAGGCCCAGCTCCAGTACATCGACGGCGACTACTCCGACCTCGCCACGTTCACGAGGCTCCGCAAAGCCCTCGGCGCGGCGAAGCACCCGACGCATTACCTCGCCATCCCGCCCAGCCTGTTCGGCAGCGTCGTCGAATCGCTGGGCAAGTCCGGCTGCGCGGACGGCGCCCGCGTCGTCATCGAGAAGCCCTTCGGCCACAACCTCGAGACCGCCCATGCGCTCAACCAGACCCTCCATACCGTCTTTCCGGAGAGCTCCGTCTTCCGCATCGATCACTACCTCGGCAAGGAGGCCGTCGAGAATCTTCTCTTCTTCCGTTTCGCCAACACGTTCCTCGAGCCCATCTGGAACCGCAATTACGTGGATTGCGTCCAGATCACCATGGCGGAAGAGTTCGGCGTGCAGGGACGGGGCAAGTTCTACGACGAGACCGGCGCCATCCGCGACGTCATCGAGAACCATCTCCTCCAGGTCGTGGGGTACCTCGCGATGGAGCCGCCCAACTCGGTCGACGCGGACCGCCTCCGTGACGAGCAGGTCAAGATCTTCCGGGCCATCAAGCCCCTCAAGCCCGAGAACGTCGTGCGCGGCCAGTTCAACGGTTACCTGAAGGAGCCGGGCGTCAAGCCGGGCTCCACCGTCGAGACGTACGCGGCCGTGCGGCTCGAGATCGACTCCTGGCGGTGGGCGGGCGTGCCGTTCTTCATCCGCGCCGGAAAGTGCCTTCCGCTGACGGCGACCGAGGTGATGGTCGACCTCAAGAGGCCGCCGCTCTCGCGCCTCTCGCCGGAAGAGAGCAACTACATCCGTTTTCGCCTCGGGCCGAAAATCGCGATTTCCATCGGCGCCCGCGCCAAGAAGCCCGGGCCCGACATGGTGTCCATGCCGACCGAGCTGAAGGCCGTCGAGATCGACAGTGCAGGCGCGCTCGATGCCTACGAGCGCCTGCTGACCGACGCGATGGAAGGCGACCCGACGCTCTTCGTGCGCGAGGACGCGGTCGAGGCCGCATGGGTGGTCGTCGAGGGCATCCTCGACGACGCCACGCCGGTCCACCCCTATGCCCCTGGCACCTGGGGGCCGAAGGAGGCGGACGGTCTGACGGCGAAGCACGAGGGCTGGCACGACCCGGCCAAAGACGCTTGAAAGCCGCGGAGACGGCTGAGGGCCGCCGCCTCGCCGACAACGACGCCCGGAGGGCGCACTGGAATCGCTGGGGCCCCTTCCTCTCCGCGCGCGCCTGGGGCACCGTGCGCGAGGACTACAGCCCGAACGGGACCGCGTGGGACTACTTCCCGCACGATCACGCGCGATCGCGGGCGTATCGCTGGAGCGAGGACGGGATCCTGGGTCTCAGCGACCGCCACCAGCGCATCTGTTTCGCCCTCGCGCTCTGGAACGGCAAAGACCCGATCCTCAAGGAGCGCTTCTTCGGACTGACGAACTCGGAGGGCAATCATGGCGAGGACGTCAAGGAGTGCTGGTTCTATCTCGACGCCACGCCGACGCACTCCTACCTGAAG